>ENA-UOOK01006484-UOOK01006484.1-fermentation-metagenome-genome-assembly--contig:-NODE-6484-length-11165-cov-3.837084_pt1 | contig 11165 bp, 5 predicted proteins | sample MGYA00245777_ERZ724023 | MGnify/ENA primary metagenome ERZ724023 (study PRJEB28704, sample SAMN03018312) | fermentation metagenome | biome: anthropogenic terrestrial biome; feature: soil; material... | reverse complement strand
CGCCCCCAACCCCCTTTGATCGCACAATAAATTGTGCGGCTGCGCGTCCTGCGGACACTTCTATGGAAAAACGTCCACCGGCGTCAAACGGTAGAACGGTAGCGAAAATCAATTTTCGCATGGTGTTGTTTCAGGCATTGTAGTACGCACAGCGGCTTTAAGAAGTAAATTGTATTTCTTACCTTAGTATCTTCGTCAGAGCCCCTACGATACTTTCAACATCCTCTTCAGTATTATTCCTACCGAGTGAGATTCTAACTGTACCTTTTGCCAGTTCCTCCTCAAGCCGTATCGCCTTAAGAACGTGAGAAATTTCTGTATTTGCGCTATTACAGGCGGAACCGGTTGAAATGCTAATGCCCATTAAATCCATACGGTGGAGAATGGCTTCCCCACTTGCTCCGGAAAAGGACAGGCTGAGCAGGCCCGGTAGCGTGTTCTTACCACCATTTCGAATAAACGGGATCTGCGCTTCTTGTAGTTCTTTCAGAAATAGTCTCTCCATCGATTGCACGTAAGCCACATTTTCCTCAAGATGAGTGCAGTTATTTTGCAGTGCTATCGCCATGCCAACTATAGAAGCGATATTCTCAGTCCCAGCACGATAACCATTTTCTTGAGCGCCACCGTCGGCATAGGGAATGATGCGTGTTCCTCTACGAATATAGAGGAAACCTATTCCTTTTGGACCATTAAATTTATGCGCTGAAGCAGAAAGCATATCTATTCCAAGTTCCTGCACATCGATTTTTACATGTCCAACAGCTTGAACCGCATCCGTGTGGAACAGTGCACCGTGTGCATGAGCCGTGTCACAAAGCTCTTTGATTGGTTGGATGGTGCCAATTTCATTATTGGCAAACATTATCGATACAAGTCTTGTTTGATTAGTTATTATCTGCGTCAATGCATCAGGTGTTATTACTCCTTCTGATGTTGGCCAAATATATGTCACTGGAAAGCCAAGCCTTTCTATTGCTTTGCATGAATTCAGGATTGCATGGTGCTCAAAAGCAGATGTTATTGTTGTCCGCTTTACGGTATCAACAAAAGCAGATCCCTTTATTGCCCAGTTATCGCTTTCTGTTCCGCCAGAAGTAAAGTAAATTTCTTCTGGAAGAGCGTTGATGCATTCTGCAATAGTCGCTCTCGCTTCAGCGAGGGCTTTCTTTGGCTTTCGAGCAAAGAAATATGGCTGTGAGGCGTTACCGTACTCGTCAAGTAGGTATCGCTTCATAGTATTAAAAGCGTGTATATCCAGTTTTGTTGTTGCTGCATTATCAGCATAAATCATCGATGATTACCTCATTTAAACAGCATACAGCCGTTTTCCTTAAACTCTTCGATTTTTATCTTCAAGTCCTCAACAGAGCAATCAAAGTCATCAGCCAAGCAGTTTAAGCACGCAAACTCTTCCAATTCGGGATTTAGCAGCTTTTTGTTTAGGGCAATCCAGTCCTTCTCAAGAAGAGCACCGCAGTATTTACATGTCTTATTGCTCTTCACGATAGCGCTCCTTAATCATTATATCCGGAATTTTCGACCCACCAAATTCCCCATAGTCAATAATTCCAAGTTGTGTTTTTATAACACCGCGCATTGATTTCGCTGGTTCCAAGCAGTATGTTATGAATTCACTTACATTCACCTTTGATACATCAGTAGCATTCGGAAATAGGAGCTTTAGAAACCCTGTGCAGATTCGTTTAATGGCTTCTGTGTCACGAGTAGCGGAGTTTTTTGGCAATTCTAAGAGCTCGTCGACAACGGCTCTGTATGAGAGTTCTTCACGAAGCATATGCATAATCTCGCCAAAGTACTCTGTATTTAATGCCCAGCCATTTGCTTTTAGGCTCTCCTTCATTTTGGGAATATCCCATCCCTTGATGAAACCATGAAATCTATCGAGAAGCGCAGATTCGTGAAAAATATCTGGCAAATCGACAAACATGTTTTGGTTTATATTCATCAAATCAGAATCGATATTGCCCAAAAGTATAAGACCAGCGTCGCCAACACCTCTACTGTCACCGACACGATATTCGCCACTTTCCAAATAGCCTTTTAGAGCTCCTTGCATTTCCATTGCATCAGTAAATTTAATGCTTTGAACTTCATCAAATGCCACATAGTCATATCGAGATACTAACCCCGGGGTTTTTTTGCTAATATCGTAAAACATCTTAGCTCTGGAAATACTACCGCCACTAACAAGCCAACCATATTTACTTATCTGCGCAAATAGGTAAGACTTTCCGGTCTCTTTGGGCGCAAGTTCTATTAGATTGAGACGTTTTTCAACAAAAGGTAGCAACCGGCTTATCATCGTCAATTTTTGTTTGGTACTTGCATAGCCAGTTGGATTATAGTCGATCGCGCTTATTAGCACATCAATCCATTCATCAATTGAAAAGTTGTTTCGGCTTTCCACAAAGTAATCAAGGTCAATCGTATACGGGCAAAATGGAGTAAAGTCAACTAAGCGGAAAATGTTGCTTCTCCCGCTATCATCTAACTCACAAACAAGCTCAACAATTCCCCATACTTCTGTCGGAGATAGTAAATAATCTCTGTTTGCCTCAATGACTGACCAATCAACGATAGCTTCACCTTTCTTTTTAGGCACCCCAAAATCGGGAAGTGAAAAAAGTGCATTCCTCGTTGCCGTGTCAAAATCAATTTTGACTTTTGTTAAGAACCGTACAGGCTGATTGTTATGAAGCAAATCTACGAGATATTCGTTCCACTGTTCCTTGTTGGGTATGGTTCGCTTTACATACGCAGCGACCTCGTCCTTATCTATTTTGCCTTCTGAATTTGAGAATCGCATAACAAGCCAGTCTCGCATGTAGGATGGCAGGCTCAGAGCAGAAAAGAACTTCGAGTTGGCAGATGACTTATATACGAGCATCTCGCCGAAGTATCTCTTCAGTTTTCCTTCGAGTTCTTTGTTCGCAGAAGTTGAGTCAATTTGTGATAAGGCTTCCGAAAAAGCCTTGTTCTCTGTAAAATCCATGAACTCAATACCTCCTTATTCTAAATATCAAATTTTTTGTTCGTTGTAAGAGGGCGCCTGATAGAAAATTTAGTCTTACAGATTTCATCACTGCCCGCGAATATTGTCGCGGTAGCTTCTGTATCCCCATCAAGCGGCTTATACTTAAATGTATAGCCACTATCACACTTCTCACATACTATTCGTTTACCACGCAGAAACACAGACACGGCTTCCATAACTGGGACTTCAAGCCTGAACTCTATAGTTACCACCTTAGTGAATGAGTCAATCTTGAATTCTTTGTCTTTCAGGATGACCTTATTAACTATTTTCTTTTTTACCTTCCCATTTACTTTTTCTATGGAAATCACAGGTACCAACCATTCTTCCATCGACGCTCCTCCGTGAATTTCATCGACAGGAGCTCCTTTTTGTTCAAAGCGAGTATAGTCTGCAAAGATTAATTTGTTATTATACTCAACAGCTGTTGGCAGGTCATCAGCGATGTCTGTTCCTTCACAATAACGACCATATTTGTAAATAGGATGTCCCTGTGCAGGTAATTTTCGGTCGTATTCTGTTTTGCGGATCAGCACAGCTAATCTGCTTGTCCCGTGGTCAGATGTCAGAATGATTTTTGATTTTCCACCGTCCAAAGCATCTTCGATTTTCTCTTTCAATGTATCAAGAAAAGCCAATTCCTGAATAATATTATTTGGATATTGGTTGCTTCCATGTTTCAATTCGTCTAAGTCCAGCATTTCAAGCAAAACATTTTTGCCTTGTAGAAAATCCTTGTTGTTTTCCGTCGTTGATGGTAAATTGCAATAACCAACACGGTACCGTATCGCAAATTTGTCTTTAGGCATACCACCCAATATATAAGCCAAATAGTCTATGTATTCCGCGCCCATTCCGTCAATGAAGAGCACAGAGGTTTCCGGGGTATATTCTTCATTCACAACGAAGTTTCGCGCTTTCAGTGTGTAGATAGGCGCACCTTGTTCTTGCGCGATGTTTTTTACGGTTTCCAAGAATTCCTCCGGCAAATTGTTTGTTGCCTTATACCAACGGTACTTATTAAAATATTCTTGATAGATTGCATCAAAATCATCCACCTCAAGATCCCCATCATACAGAAGGTAATTTGCCAGCGCAGGGTATACTGTCTGCATAATGGTAATGATCTCTTCTTTCCTCCCGTAATCATACCCTTGTATCATACTAAATATAGTTTCTTTCTCTTTCGCCGATAAATCTGTCATAACACGAATAACATTGAGTTTTGTTGTATGTTCTATGACGGTCCAGAAAACCTGGGGAATTTGCAATTTAAGTTTGGTAAGCAAAGATTTTCGTTGCGTGTAGATATCGTCGAAGGATGGTTTGTTTACAAGATCGACAATATGGCAGAAAATCAATTCAATGAATGCCTCAACAGTTGAGGCTTCTCTTGCGCAATCAGTTAGGTAGTTGTTTTCAGGCTGTAAACGAGTCCACATCCATAAAAGCCATTTTTGAAAATCCGTACTTGATTTCCATTTTTCAAATAGTTTCGTATTATAGCGATTAATAGAGAATTCTGAATAACATGCACCTTCAAAGGTCATTTCTTTCGCAACAATTTGCGCAAGCCGATTCCAATCATCATCTGTACCATCTGTTGGCTGGAATTGAGCTGGCAATGAATAGTGAAAACGCATCAAATCGAAAGATGTAACAATGACTTTCACATCATCAAAAAATACATTATTTTCAAAATAAATTGCATTCGATGTGTGCAGAATCAAAGGTTTGTCTGGATTCTGCTCCCAATATTGAAGATACTTCTTAAATCCGTAGATTTCGTTACCAGATAGCTCGACATCAAGTCCCTTTTGAATTATTGTCAAAGAGTAATCAGTTTCTTCTCCGGTTTCAAGTAGTAAGATAGACCCTTTTCTACGTGGGTCGTTGTCAGACATAGTATACAAAATGCTGCGCATACGGTACATTGGAATATAAATGCGAAACAGCGCGTTACGAAGGGCTTCCGGATACTCTTTGGTAATAATGTCCAGTATGGTGGGCTGCGCAATTTCTGGATTTATTCGCAGGTACTCAGAAATTGGTAAAACACAAATTGAGTCGGTGGATGCTTTCATTTTTGCAATAAGTCTGCGTATATTTGGCGTTGTATCTTCCGTATCGCAAAACTCAGACAAAAACAAATGACCAGAAGACATGGAAAGCAAGAGTTTTTTAACTTCGACCCACATCTCCATTGACTCCACATTTATGAAACGAATAGGATTCAGACTGCTTTCGGCTCGGTCTTTTCGTAGATATGTTCGCAACTCTGAAAAGTTATTAAACTTTACCAAGTCTATGCCTCCTTCGGGTTCACTTTCTTTTCTTTAAAATACTGATACCCAGAAGTGGATCATCTTCTATCAGCTTTTCAAGATACTCTTGTGCTTCTTTCGCTGTAAGATTATGTAGCTCATCTCTGACTTTAGGGCGATATTTAGACTGATACCGTTCAATCGCCAATTTTTCTATTGCTCCCTTGCACATTGCTCGTTTTGAATACCATTCATAAATGTCTTTACCTGCGATGGATCTCAGAACCTCGCGCAGTTCATCTGCATCATCGATTACGTAAGAATAATCCCCACAAAAGAAATCGATGAATTTCTGCATACAGGTATCAAGATTTTCAAGCCTCTTCAAACACCCATTGTTGATAAAAGCAATGGCATCGTCAATGCTGCTTTCATTTGGCAGCAGCGCAGTTTTGTTTAGGGCAGCAAACACTGACTGTGCAAGCGAAATGTTGTCAGAAAAAGCACATAGTATAGGTAACTGATGCTCCTTTGACCACTCAGATGGGCTGTCGGTTTTTGTGATTTTTCTCCATGCTTCAAACATTTTGTGCGTTTTCATGTTTTTACGGAATGTTTCCAATGTGCGCTTAATAGAAAGAGAGAATTCATCGGTTTTCTTGAACAGCGTACCCGCATCCACATTTTCAAACAGGTGATTAATTTCTTCCTCAGTAGCCGCGTTGTCAACGAGTCTTCGAACTGCCGCAGCAAATGTATCATACTGGTTGTTGAAGAAAGACAAAAAATCATCTGCACGACTATCGATAATATTCGCAGTAGTCTCACGATTCACCACAGCATCATTTTTAACAGCGTAGAACTGCTGCATAATAGGTTTTAGAGCGGGTTGTTGTTCTTGCAAAACATCATCAGGGACTTTGACGATATTAAGTTTTTCAATCAATGCAGCCTGCGCTTCCGGCATATATTTTTGAGGGGTACTGATAACACGATTAATTGCACGGATAAGGCGCAAATCAATGTACAAACTGGTTATCTGGTCGTCAACATCACCCTTTTGCCAGAGGTAAGAGGAATCTGGCGAAAGCTTTTTGTTCAGCAAAGATAGATACTCATTATCTTCCAACTTTAAATTGCTTGCAATTTGGGTGAGTTCCGGTTTTTGCTCAGCAATGTAGTACACCATACCACTGCGAAAACACTCGTCTGTAACAATGCCGCTCATCACGGCATCGAGACCTGGCGTTTGAAGATACAGGGCATAGATATCTTCTGCAACCTTTGTTTTGTCGCGTCCAATACGCGATTCGGGATTTACAAATTCGCAAAACAGGTCAATCAGCTGAATGAGAGAATCGCGCATTTCGTGGTCATACATCTCTTCCTGCACATATGACTTAAGCGCCCAAAGCGGATAATTGTTATTCGTAAGGTATATGTTTATGCCTTTTGCAATATCGTCAATAGAATTGCGCTTGTCTTTGGCAATTTTAAATATTTCACCAGTCATTTGGCAAAAAGCCAAATGCTCTGGTTTTTGCTTAACAATAAACTGGTTTTTAGCCTTTGGCATATCTTTTACAATGCCATAAATCAGTTCGCAGAGGTCAGAATAATTCAGCCCAACCGTGTTGTTGTTGATGTCACGTTTGTAATAACTGCTATCAGCATACTCTTTAAGTAAAAATGCCATAAGGAATACGGTTCCGGTGCATGGCAACAAGCCGAATGGCGGCTTTTTAAGAGCGGTCCAAATATCGGTAACGCAAACCATACTATTGTTGGAGAACCCGTGATTAATGACCTCTTCAACGGCAATCTTCATTCGTGAAACGACATGATTTGGTTGAGCAGTCCAATAATTCGGATTGCCCCAAATACCATCCCTCTCCAGAGGTGAAGAAATAAATCTTAAATAGCTGTAGTTTGCTGGAATTGTTTCTTTGCCCATCGCTATTTTTGCAACGACGTCCTTATATCCGCTCTGCGCGAACAGTTTATCATTGACAGAAATCTCCTCAAGCCCCGCGCCGTAGAGCGAGCTATTAATCTCTTTCAGCTTTTTGCGCAAATTAGCACCGCCTGATATCACGTCAGACTGTGACGTGGACGAGTATACACGCAAAGATGACGTGCCTAATGCGCGTATCCATTCCTGAACAAGACTGTCGGTACCTTTCTTTGCCAGAGCCAACTGATCTTTTTGATTGGGGATAGATCCAAAATACTTTTCTTTTCCTTTACTTGTTATGAATTTCTCATAACGAGCGTCGGTAAACGGCATAGAAGAGAAATCAACGACCACGCATCTTTCCGGGAACTTCGAGTAAAGCATTCGAATTGTATCACCCACTTTGCCCTGTTCCGCTTCGTTTTTTGCAAACAGATAGAATGTCGGAATCTGATTAGCTTCAATGATAATCTCGGTCTCACTTCGTGCGTTTGAGGGCGTAACTGGAATAATGCGGCAACGATACTTCAAATAATCCGTAGGCATAAACTGTTTTGTGATGTCGTACCCTGTATCAGCAATTAGCTTCTCAAAAGGAAATGCCTTCTGAGCATCTTCTTTCATTCTTGCAAGGCGATCTTTGTCAATGAGCGCAGTGGTCATGACGTAGAGTGTGCCTTTATCTAAATCCTCTATCGAACCAAGTGCTCCTTTATTAACAAGATCATCAAGAATATCGGAAACCTTGTTTTCTATAGATGTTCCAACAAAACAAGAACAGATATTTTTCTTCGTAGGGCGCAGCAAAGAAGTGGCTCCAGTGCGACTGGTACTTCCATTTTTCGTTTGAAGAGCAGAAAGAAGCAATGATACCTTTAATACTCTCTTTCTGTTTATACTCTCCGAACTATCTGGCTTACCATTAACAACGCAAATACTCTCATAGGTATTATAGTGGCTTACCGCATCAGTAAATGAAGAATCGAAATCAACGTTAGAGGCATGGAAGAAATAGTCCCAAAGATAGTCGGCAGTTAAAAAATTCCACTTCCCATATTCATAGCCATAGTGCTCAATAAACCATTTGAAATTTGTTCGTTCTTCATCGCCTTCGATGTAGTCTCCACTGAGAAATTGGAACATCGTGCGCTGGTTGGAGCTTATATCCTGTGCAATAAACTTCAGCAAGTAGGCGGTATACGGCTGCATTGGAAGTAGATTTTTGAAGTCATCGTTCTGAATGCTGGAGTCCTTGTCCTTAATCAAATCTACCGTTCCGCGTTTTACGGAAAGCCATAGTTCTTCTTTTGTCTTATTCCATTCGCCGTCTAAATCTTTTTCATGACGAAGCGCTTGTCCAAGAAGCTTGAAAGCTGTATTTTCGCCAATGCTAATCTGATACTGGCGGAATCTTGCCTCAATAATTTTACGGGCAGTCTGGTCGGCAATGAGCTGATTGGCATCACTATGTGTGATCAAGAAGAAATAGAAACTTGTTCGCGAAGAAGCCATGGCGATCTCCTGAAGACCAGTTATGTTGTTTTGGTTGTTCCGGAAATACTCGGTAAATTCATCCCACATGAAAACTATTGCATAAAGGCCGTTCCCTTTGCGCACGTCTTCAACCCAATTGATGACCTCATCCGGGGTGACGGACCAGTTATATGATTCGTCTTCCGCAACCTTAATGATGGTATCCAATAGGTCGAGTTTGTCTTCGGTGTCCAGTTCCTCAAGGTCGGCAATCACGCCGTCAACAGAGGAATATTCCGTAAAACGCGCGCGATATTTGTTGAATGCCGCTCTGAAATTGAAAGCTGAATCAGGGTCTTTTAGTGTCAGCAGAATTTTATCCATCATACTCGAAGCGCCCATATAAGAGTATCCCTTGCTGCGCAGCGCATCTTTTACCGATTCAGTGATAGTGTTAAAAAGCTTGTTCTGTGAGTTGATATCAGCGGACGCGCTTTTGTGAACGACGAGAATATTTCCCTTCGAGCGTATTCCTTTTACGCGCGCAAATAGCGCTTGCATATTATTTGCTATAAAATACGGTTCAATTTTGTCGATCGGGTCTTCAAGAATATGCTTGATTGTAAACGAGGCGTATGTTTTACCGGTACCGTAAGCACCGCTCATCCATAATGAGCGATCTTTTGTTTCCGACCCTTTTTCCAGCATTTCAATTGTGCTTGTTAGTATGGTCTTAAAGCTGTCGTGAGGGAAGAACGACTGCCATTTGTCCGGGTACACCTGGTCGCTGTTACGGCTGAATACCGGTATAAAATTTGGATCGACCTTTATATAGTCCTGATATAATCTGTTTGGCATGTCTGTTCTCCTCTCAAATCAAATCAATAACATCGCTCGATGACTTATCACGAACAAGAAAAATGTTTTCCATAATTCCTTTGTTAAAGTCCACCTGAATAAAATTGCTGTGGTCGTTTGCCAAGCCCTGAATGATGGGCAGCAGGGTATCTCTGTCAGTTCCGAATATTAGCTTGGGACTCATGGCTTCCCGCTCATCACTATCGTCCAATAACTCCGAAAGGGTGAAACTATAAAGGCCGTCGCTGTGCTCTGCGAAAAGATACAAGCAATAGAGAATTACCAGCGGCTCCGGCTCTTGCCAGCCGGCCTTTTTAATAGATACGACTTGCTTGCCTTTCATTTCACATTTTCCTTGTCCAAGCAGCCAGCCAATAGGTGACAAGCGAAGTGTCTCTTTTAAGGAGCTAAGCGCATTTTTCTTAACTGTCAAGGAGTATGAATCTCCCAGTAAAATAATCATCTCATCGTTCGAATAATCCTGATTGTACTCTAATTTTCGTATATACCAGTTGAATATTGGTGAATTATAAGCGATATTGGCATATATCACACCCCACGTCACTGGTGAATCAGCAGCTTGCGTAGACAGTTTCAGCCCCGTTGGCGTTAGTGTATTGTTCTCAGTGATTTTCGCCTCTTTCATCCATGTTTTTAAACTAATGAACATGTATTTTCCCATACGCTCATTTGTCCAAAAATCGTCTCCCATCTCAAAAAACATTTTAAGCCATTCCAAGCGAAAGCCAAAGTTTTGATATCTACTTATGTTTCTTGTACTCATATTATTTCCTCCACCAGTTATTCCTAACGATCTTGCTGCAATACATCCTTTAGGTGAATCCAAACAAGATTCGCAATGTTTACAGCCGTTAATAATTATATCATTGTTGGTTATCTCGAGCGCATTAAATGCGCATTCAGCCATACACTCGCCACAGTTCACGCAGTAAGCAGCCTTGCTTAAAGCATTTTTAAAAAGGTACATAAATCTGATGGAGGTTTTTGTTCTCTCAAGAATAGGCACTTTTATCGTGATTATACCTTTATCAGCAGATACTTCAAAAGACATATTAATTTCTTTGTATTCAATCGAATATTTTTTCTCACTGATTTGGACAAGTTCTCCAACAGGTGCCATCCACTTGTCCCACCGATAATTTCCGTCTTTAATAACGAACAATATTTCCTGTTCTTTTTTTATTTCAGTTATTTTATTGTCTCCAAGCTGAATATCTTTACCTCCAACTCGCGACTTCCAGCCTCCGCGCTCTAAGTACTCTTCTCTCTCTTTCTCGGTCGAAAAATCTTTCTTTGTCAAAGATGCTATGATATCAATGAGTGGCTTAACCTCATCAGGATAAACATGGTTTAGGACACATTCATACCAATCTGCTCCCATTGGGCAAAGCTTGCAGCCTACCCGATGAGAGCCATATCGATAGAGTTCGTTAATTGGTAACTTGTTCGCAAATATATAAATGAACAGTTCCGTGGTATTCCATTCAAGAATAGGGCTACAATTGAACTGAACGGCATGTTTGTTACCTTCTGACAC
>ENA-UOOK01006483-UOOK01006483.1-fermentation-metagenome-genome-assembly--contig:-NODE-6483-length-11165-cov-60.208821_pt1 | contig 11165 bp, 8 predicted proteins | sample MGYA00245777_ERZ724023 | MGnify/ENA primary metagenome ERZ724023 (study PRJEB28704, sample SAMN03018312) | fermentation metagenome | biome: anthropogenic terrestrial biome; feature: soil; material... | reverse complement strand
TATTCTCCCCCATTATCAATTCTACAATTTTAAAATCAAGAATTTCATCAATATCAATAGATCTTTCATAATCCATTACATATGGATAAGTTTTTTCATCAACAAACTTTTTTTGCTTTAAAAGCATGTCGATACTATTTATATAAATGGCTCCATTAAAAATATAATATTTAGGCAAATCCTGCCTTCTTAGGCTGCCATTAAAATCCATGATATTCTTTAATTTATTATTTTCAATTGTTCGCATAAGAGCTGGGTTTTCCTTAACTTCTCTTACACTTACAAGTGAACTTATATCACCATCAATTATTATTTTAATTGCAGAATCTATATCATCTTTAGTTCTAAGTGGTGACGTAGGCTGTAGTAAAACAAGGTAATCATAATTTCTTCCCATTTTTATCAATGCGTTGATTGCATGAATTGCAACATCAATTGTTTTAGATTCATCCCCTGCCAGCTCTTTTGGCCTCATAAATGGCACCTGACCGCCGTACTTTAATGAAATTTCTGCTATTAAATCACTATCTGTGGATATAACCACATCATCAATATAATCTGACGCAAGTGCAGCTTCAATAGTATATGAAATAAGCGGCTTTCCGCATAGCAGCTTTATATTTTTATTAATAATCTGTTTAGAGCCTCCTCTTGCAGGTATAAGGGCTAATATTTTTTTCTTTTTATACATATATAATCACCGACTATCCTTCAGTTCTTTTTTTGGATGCTATCAATGTTTTAATTCTGCATTTCAATTCAACAATATCTGATTTTTTCAAAAACAGCATATCTGATATTTTACTTGATGTTATATTTTTATAAAATATAACAATTATAACAGTGAACACCATATAAGATATACTTGATGCAATGGCTGCCCCGTTAATTCCCATAAGTGGTATTAATGTAAAATCCAGTACTACAGTTACAATACATGAAGCTGAAGACGCTATTATATTTTTTTCAATCTTACCAATTCCTGCAATATAACTTGAAAGAATATTTGAAATAGAAAAAAGCACAATTCCGGGCATAATCCATCTTAAAGGTTCAACAGATGGGCCAAAGTCCTTTCCAAGAAGCAGTTTAACTAAAGGTTTACTAATTAAAATAAGAATTACAGCACATAAAAGTATTATATGAAATGTTACTCTTGTTACCTTATTTATGAAATCTTTCATATCTGAACTATTTTCATTACTGCTTGTCATAGGAAAAATTATAGTCCCAACACTGCCTGATATTTTCCAAAGAGTTTCGCCAAGCTGTACAGCAGTTGTGTAAATTCCAACTTGACCAATTGGCAATAATCCCCCAATTATGAGAACATCCAATTTATAATTCATAAGCTGTACAACATTTGCTATTTGCGCTTTAAATCCATACTTTATTATTCCCTTAAATATATTATTATCATATTTTAGCTTTACTTTCTTTTTACAAAATATTATGTAGCATAAAATAGTACAAATAATAACCGATGAAATAAGCGCTGAAACCATTACATGATATGGATCTTTATAATTAAAAATAAATATCATAAGTAAAGTAAAGGTAACTATTGAATCCAACATATTTATTAGGTTATAGCTTTTTACTTCCTGAAGTCCTAAAATTACATTGATTAAAAGAGATTTCAAATTCATTAAAGGCACTATCATTAAAACAACGATAAATGTGCTGTTGTCTATACCCTTTAATGCTTTAAAATGAAAATTCAAGTTCAAAAAATAAAATATAATCATGGCAAATATGGAAAATACAAATACCATAAAGTTAATGCCAATTATTTCATTAAGCTTATCCCTATGTTTCCCAATATAATAAATATTGGAAGATGCCAATCCAAATCCAAGTATTATCATTGAAAATGTAATTACAGTATTAGATACACCAATAACTCCTTTTCCATCCGTTCCTAAAATTCTTGCTGTAACTATAGTAGTTATTACTGAAATACCAAACATTAAAATGTTGGTTGCAAAAGTTGCAATTGCAGATTTTACAAACTTCATATCACACCATCATTTCTCTAATATATTTAAATATAAATTTTTTAATTTATTACCTACAGCCTCATAACTGTATTTATTGTGTACTTCATTTCTAATATAATCTGAATCAAACTCATCATAATGCTGAATCATATCAGCTATTCCTTTTTCAAGTGCATTAACATTTTCTTTTTCTACTAATATGCCCACCTTATTATTAACAATATCATTTGGTCCGCCGCAATTAGTAGCAAGAACAGGTTTCCCCCCTGCCATTGCTTCAATTAATACGCTTCCAAAGGTTTCTTTGATGCTTGGAAGAACTAAAAAATCACAATTAGAAATATAATAAGGAATTGACTTTTTTAAAACCCTGCCAACAAATTCACAGTTATTTTCAATTCCGCAGTCTTTTGATAATTTTTCATATTCACTTCTTTTAGCCCCATCACCTACTAAAGTTAACTTTAAATCATATTCCTTATTCTTGTTAACTGCATTTGCAAAGGCAGGAATAAGATATTTAATTCCCTTTACCTCATCATCATCCATTCTTCCAATAAATAATATATTGAAACTGTTTTTATCGCTTTTCTTGCTAATTTCATAATCAGCAGCATCTACAACATTAGGGATAATTTCACTATTAAAGCGGAAACCCATATTTTTAAGCTCATCCCGTAGAAAGCTGCTTACAGTAATAACTCTCCTTGCGTTTTTATATGATTTTTTAAAAAGGAGTCTATTATAAAACTTTTTTTGGAAATTATAAATTGTAGACATATGTTCGGTAATAACATAAGGAATTTTTGAAGATATAGAATAAAAATAAACTGCAAAGCCTGATGGATAGCAAACATGGCTGTGTATAATATCTATATCCTCTTTTATCACTACTTTTTTAATCAACTTTTTAGTTTTAATCAGGCTATTGCCCTTCGAAATAAAGCTGTTTTTCATATAATCTGTATTAGCTCTATAAGTAGGTATTCCGTCTTCAATATTATATTTGAGCTGCTTTTTACCTATTGAACCATCATAAGGAAATAAAACAATAGGATTTAATCCTACCGTTAATAAAGCTTTTGCTTGCTCCTTAATAAAGACTCCTGCTATTTGAGACTTATCATTAGGATACCAGCTTGTAACGATTAGAACATTCATTTTATTCCCCTTCAATACTTTTTTTATTTAATACCAAAGCAAATGATATTCCAATAACTGTCCAATATGGTACATATGCTACTACAGTACTTGGAGCAAAAACTAAGAAAACAAAAGCAAAAAGACATACAAGTGTCATCAATGTATAATTCTTTATATCCCCTTGCTCTTTTTTACGCCAACTTTTAAATAAATCCAATAATAGTAAGGAGTATGTTAAAACATAGTAAACAAAAATTCCCACACCAAAGTCTCCTAGTATTTCAAACCAAAGGCTATGAATGTTTAGCACACCAAAAGTATTATTCATTGATTTTATATAACAGCTGATATTACCAGCACCAAATCCTAAAAAGTGTTTTTCAGTAAAAACTCCATGGAATACATCATAAATTAAAGTAAATCTCTCGTTATTTGAGCCTTCACCGCCTAATTTAATTTTTTTAGCCTCTGGTGCATCAGGATTTTTCACCATATGCACTATATTTAATTTGTTTAGTATAGGAGTCGTATTGAATTTACCATAGTATGGTTCAAAATATGGAATAGGAGATAGCACTGTAAAAATTAAAAATGTTAAAAGAATATAGCTTAAGGTAGTCTTTTGCAATTTCTTTTCTTTCTTTATTAAAGAAAGAATATAGCAAAGAAAAAGTGCAATAAAAATAGTAATCCAACAAGTACGTGAAGTTGTAAAGATTAAATTTATTTGCGATGCTACATATATAATAATGAGCATTCTTTTTTCGTTTTTATTATTTGAATAGCAATATGAAATTGCAGTAATTATCATCCCAATTACTAAAACCACAGCATAGTTGTTTGGATTAAAAAAGAAGGATACAGGTATTTTGTTTAAATAAGGATATTCTTTTAAACTAAATCCTAACTCAACAAAATGATTTCTTATCCCAAATCTAATGCCAAATACTTCAAGTGTCCCGAAAAACAATATTCCTATATATAAAAGTTTAAAAAAGTTAAAGGTTCCTTTTACATCCTTTAAATTTTTATTTTCCTTTATTATCATTGCAGTATAAAAAAACATTATAAAATAATTAAATACTGTACGTAATCCAAGCTTTTTATCCACTGTTAATATTATGCTGAAAACAACATAAGCAATAAATATTATAAAAAAATTATAATATTTACTTTTAAATGCTTTTTTAAAGTTAAATTTAATATGCTGTTTTGTCTTTATTTTATCCGATATATCAATTACAAAATAAATAAATAATGTAATGTAATAATAATACAAACTCTTCTTGCTACTAATTGGTAATGTCAAGCTGAAATTGATTATAGAAAAGAGCAATGTTACATAATACATATATTTTTTTATATCGCCGCCGTTAAAGCAAAAATATATTAATATAAGATATGCAATAGTAAATAGCTGAGCAAAAATAAGATTGGGATAAAAGACATAATTTAATGCTACAAAACTTATTGTTATCAAACTTATAACTAATCCTAATTTAGATTTATATTCCGATTGATTATCCATTTATAGTCCCCCAATGATATTAAAATATATTATTTGAAATATTATGATGGATGGTAGCCATCGGATAAGGTAATTCTTAGAAAAACCGATCCAGGGGCGTAACACCCATTAAGATATTTACGGGTGCTATGCGCTATCAGATCAAGTTTCTAAAGTTGCCTGCATAAGAAGTTTTATTGATTCTTAAGCAATTGCTCTTCTGGTACTTTTCTTAAATATTTCGCAGGATTTCCAGCAACAACATTTTCACATTCTACATCTTTTGTTACAACGCTTCCTGCAGCCACAAGTCCATCCTCTTGAATAATTTTCCCAGGAAGTATAGTAGCCTGAGCCCCTATCCTTCCACCTTTTTTTACTGTAACACCTTTGAAATGATTGAATCTTTCTTTTGAACGTCCTGCATAATTATCATTGGATGTTACTACTCCCGGCGCAATAAAAACATTATCCTCAATTTCAGAATAAGCTGTAATATATGCATTAGTTTCAATCTTGCAATTTGAGCCAACCTTACAAAAGTTTTCTACTGCTGCTCCTCTTCCAATTATAGTTTTGCATCCTATTATTACATTTTCCCTAACCGTTGCCATATCAGCAATAAGTGTCGCCTTTCCAATGCTGCAGCCTGCATATACTATGACACCTGTACCAATCATACATCCATCACTAATAACTGCAGGCTCAAGTTCCTTTTCATCCTTAAATATACTATTTGCTGCCCTCATTGGCTTTTTCCCAACAACTGCATTATCATCAATTCTAACATAATTTCCTATTTTTGTACCAGCATGAATAACAACATTGTGCCCAATTATACATCCTTCACCAATTTCCACATTGTCCTCTACAACAGAAAACATACCTATTTTGCTGTCAGTTCCAATAATTGCCTTATCTGAAATGTAATTCATTAAATCACCTACTTCATATCTACTGTAGCAAAGTTTCCCATAGGGAATTTTACAGGCATGCCTGTCTTTTGTGATTTATAAGCAGCAAGGACAATTTGCATACCTTTTTTGCCTTCTTCTCCATTTATAAGTGGCTCTCTCCCCGTATTTATTGCATCAATGACATCTTTAAAAAGCGGGGTATGCCCAAAGCCATAAACAGTATCAGGATCTCCTTCCTGAGCCTTTAATATTTCATCTTCAGAATCCTTGCCATCTTCAAATCTCCAAGTTTCAATTTTGTTTACAGCAAGACCGCCAATTACAACAGTACCCTTTTCACCAAATATGCTGAGGGTTTCTTCAAGATTTTTAGGATATACACAAGCACTGCCTTCAATCATGCCTATAGCACCATTTTTAAATCTTATTATAACTGAGCCAAAATCCTCGCCTTCGATATCCCTTAAAAATGTTCCTGTTTGAGCGTATACAGATTCAACCTCTCCGCCCATCATCCATTGAAGTAAATCTATATCATGAATACACTGATTCATAAGTGTACCGCCATCAAGCTCCCATGTTCCTCTCCAAGGTGCCTGCCTATAGTAGTCCATTCCTCTATTCCATCTTATACTTGCAGTTCCATTTACAAGCTTTCCAAATCTTCCTTCCTCATAAGCATGCCTTAACTGCTGAATTGGCTTATTAAATCGATTTTGATGGCACACAGCAAGCTTAACGTTATTCCTATGAGATGTCTCAATCATTTTATCTGCATCTAAAGTTGAAAGTGCCATTGGCTTTTCAACAATAACGTGTTTTTTTGCATTCATGCAGTCTATTGCAATTTGAGGATGATATCCGCTTTCAGTAGCAATTGTTACTACATCAATATCCTCTTTATTTAGCATTTCCTTATAATCCATATATGTTTTAACTTTTGCATCCTTAATAGAAGACTCATAATCATTTTTTCTTTTAGCAGCCTTATTTATATCAATATCACAAACTGCAACAAGCTCTGCTTCTTCTCTATTATTAATAAGACCCTCAATATGCTTATAAGAAATTCTTCCACATCCTATAATTGCAAATCTTAGCTTTTTCATTTTTATACCTCCAAAACTTATGATAATTTGAAAGCAGGCTAAACTTTCGCTTAGCCTGATATTTATTACAGTTTATTTATTTTTTGTCTGTTTTCTTTAACTTCTTTTGTTGCATTTCTTGTATCATACACTATTTTGGCTCTATTTACAATATCCTGATAATCATAGCAGGAATGATCTGTTGTAATTATTACAATATCTGCGTCATCAATATATTTATCAATTTCTACAGATTTATATTCTATTCCATTGCGTTTAAAGGATGGAATAAATGGGTCATTATAGTATACCTTTGCACCATTTTTAACAAGATTATCTATAACCTTAAGTGCTGGTGATTCTCTTAAATCATCAATATCCTTTTTATATGCTACCCCAAGAAGTAAAACCTTAGCACCATTCATTGGCTTTTTAGCTTTATTTAATAGTTCCATAGCGCTTTCAACAACAAACTGAGGCATATAATCATTAATGTCACCTGAAGTTTCAATTAGTCTTGTATAAAAATCATACTCTTTTGCCTTCCATGAGAGATAAAATGGGTCAAGCGGTATGCAGTGTCCACCAATTCCTGGTCCAGGATAAAATGCCATAAACCCATATGGCTTTGTCTTTGCTGCGTCAATTACTTCCCATATATCTATTCCCATCTTTTTACAAAGTATTGCCATCTCGTTTGAAAGAGCAATATTTATATTTCTAAATGTATTTTCAAATATTTTCTCCATTTCAGCAACAGCTGGAGATGAAACCGTATATACATCGCCTTCTTCAAGGACATTTCTATAAAGTGCTGCAGCAACTTCAGTACAATCTGGTGTACACCCTCCTACAACCTTAGGAGTGTTCTTAGTTTTATACTGCTTATTACCTGGATCAACCCTTTCTGGCGAAAATGCAAGGTAAAAATTCTCACCACATTTTAATCCTTTTTCTTCAAATATAGGCTTTAAAACTTCCTCTGTAGTTCCAGGGTATGTAGTACTTTCAAGTATTACAAGCATTCCTTTATGAGCATATTTTGCAACACTCTTTGATGAATTTACTACATAGGATAAGTCTGGCTGCTTATATATATCGAGTGGAGTTGGAACACAAATTGCAACTGCATCTACACCGCTGACAAAGCTGAAATCTGTAGTTGCACTGAGCTTCCCTGATTTTACAAGGTTACTTAAATCACTATCTACTATATCACCTATATAATTATGCCCCTCATTTACCATTTTAACCTTAGAATCTTGGACATCAAATCCTATCACTTTATATCCTGCCTTAGCTTTTTCAACTGCAAGCGGAAGTCCAACATATCCAAGACCTACAACACCTATTACAGCTGTTTTATTTTGTATTTTATTTAAAAGCTCTTCCTTTATAGTCATTGTAAAACCTCCTATTGTTAAAAATTTTTCATGAATATTTTACTCTTAGCAATTCTTTAAGTCAAACTTTTTTATTAAATCAGCAACATATTCTTGAGTCTTTCTATCTATTTCAGGATAAAAAGGAATTGCAAGAGTCCTCTTGCTTGCATGTTCAGCTATAGGAAAATCACCCTCCTTGTATCCAAGGGATTCATATGCCTTTTGAAGATGAAGTGGAATAGGATAATAAATTCCTGTTGCTACCCCGTTTTCTTTTAAATAACTGATTAATTCATCTCTTTTTTCATGCTGTATAATATAAAGATGGTAAATATGTTTTGCATAATCTGCCTTGAAAGGTGTTTTGCATTTAGTTCCTTTTAAAAGCTCATTATATATTTCAGCATTTTCTGCTCTTTTATTGTTCCATCCATCTAAATATTTAAGCTTAACATTTAAAATCGCTGCCTGAATCTCATCCAATCTACTATTATATCCAAGCACTAAGTGATGGTATTTAGGTCTCATGCCATGAACTCGAAGGAGTCTAATTTCATCAGCAATCTCATCATCATTTGTAACTACCATTCCTCCATCACCATATCCGCCTAAATTCTTAGTTGGGAAAAAGGAAAAGCATCCTGCATTGCCCATGGAACCTGCTCTTTTTCCTTTATATTCTGAGCCTATAGCCTGACAAGCATCTTCAATTACAATAAGGTTATGTCTTTTAGCAATTCCCATTATTTTATCCATATCACATGGCTGACCAAATATATGCACTGGAATAATTGCTTTAGTCTTTTCAGTAATTTTTTCTTCTATTTTATTTGCATCTATACAATAGGTATCCTTATCAATATCTGCAAACACTGGTTTTGCTCCAAGCATGGATACTGTTTCAGCGGAAGCAAAGAATGTAAATGGTGTTGTTATAACCTCATCGCCCTCACCAATTCCATAAGCCCTTAAAGTAAGTAAAAGTGCATCGGTTCCACTAGCTACACCAATGGCATTTTTTACGCCGCAATAATCTGCTATATCCTTCTCAAGCTTTTTTACCTCTGGTCCTAATATATAGTTGCCTGATTCGATGGTACTAATAACTGCATTATTTATTTCGTCCTTAATAGTTTCATATTGTGCTCTTAAATCTAATAATTTAACCTCCATTTTAATTCTCTTCCTTCTTTCTTTTATAAGTTGGTACTAATTCTTCCATACCTTTAAAAATTTCCTCATCATCACAGTCAAGTTTACTTTGAAGATTATATATTTTTTCTTTTAATTCATCAAAATCATAATCTCCAGGTTTTCCAATAAATATTTTCTTATGTTTAGTATTTTGTAGCCCTTCTTCTGACATAAGAAGTTCTTCATAAAGTTTTTCCCCAGGTCTAAGCCCAGTATATTTTATTTTTATATCAACATCAGGCTCAAACCCTGAAAGCCTTATTAATTCCCTTGCAAGATCATCAATTTTTACAGGTTCACCCATATCAAGTATGAAAATTTCGCCGCCCCTTGCCATAGCTCCAGCTTGAATAACAAGCTGTGCAGCCTCAGGAATGGTCATAAAAAATCTTGTAATATTAGGATCAGTTACAGTTACAGGGCCTCCTGCTTTAATTTGTTTTTTGAAAAGCGGAATAACACTTCCGTTACTTCCAAGTACATTTCCAAATCTAACTGCAACAAATTCAGTTTTGCTGACCTTGTCAATGGCCTGTATAATCATCTCACAAGCCCTTTTTGTAGCTCCCATTATATTTGTTGGATTTACAGCCTTATCAGTTGAAATCTGAACAAATTTTTTAACACCATATTTATCAGCACATTCCACTAAGTTTAGTGTACCTACTACATTATTTTTTATAGCTTCTTTAGGATTCATCTCCATAAGGGGAACATGCTTATGGGCTGCAGCATGAAAAATCACATCAGGATGATATTCATTAAATATCTCTTCTAACCTTTTCTTATCCCTTATAGATGCAATTATAACTTCCTTATCAAGATTAGGCCAATCATAATTGAGCTCCATTTGAAGATCATAAGCATTGTTTTCATATATATCAAGTATAATAAGTTTTTTAGGATTAAACCTTGCTATTTGTCTGCAAAGCTCAGACCCAATTGAGCCTCCGCCTCCAGTTACCATAACAACTCTATTTGTAAGATACCCTGCAATTTCATCAATATTTAATTCTATAGGATCTCGTCCTAATAAATCTTCAATTTCAACATCTCTAATTTGACTTACACTTATATTCCCACCAATGAGCTCATATATTCCAGGGAGAGTTTTAAGCTTACATCCTGTTTTACTACAAAGCCTTATAATCTCTGATTTTTCCTGCTTTTCTGCAGAAGGCAGAGCAATTAAAATTTCATCTATGTTTTTTTCCTTAGTGATATTTAGTAAATCATCTCTTTTACCTAAAATATCAATCCCATGTATTTGTTTTCCCTTTTTACTTTTATCATCATCAATAAATCCTACAGGAATATAGCCCATTTCAGGATGCTTTTTCATCTCTCTTACAACCATGGAACCTGCATCTCCAGCCCCAAATATAAGAATTCTTTTGCCATTTTTAGTGGTACCATTGGGTGTCATTTCCATGCTATAAACTAATCTGCGTAAAAACCTTATTCCCCCTGATGATATTATTACAAAGGCCCACATTATAAAATATATTGTTTTTGGAAGTGTACACTTAGTTAATACACCATATATAAATGAAAATAAGGTTCCAAAGGAAACAGCAAGAACAATATAAACCAGCTCATCTACACTTGCATATCTCCAGATGCTTTTATAAAGTTTAAATGCGTAAAACGTTACTATCATTATAATAGTAATTGGTATAAAGGTTTTTTCATAGGGCAAAAATTCATTTGCTGGTATTTTCCAATCAAATCTTATAAAATATCCTGCCAATATAGAAGCGTTAATAAATACAACATCAATTAAAACAAGCAATATCTCTTTAAAACGTCTATTCATATTATCTTTCCTTTCTTCTGCATTTAATACAATATTTTAATTATACTTCAATTCTTCATATGAGTAAAATCCAAATAAAGAAATACTTTATTTTTTTATAGTGTTTCATTAATTA
>ENA-UOOK01006482-UOOK01006482.1-fermentation-metagenome-genome-assembly--contig:-NODE-6482-length-11168-cov-3.194187_pt1 | contig 11168 bp, 10 predicted proteins | sample MGYA00245777_ERZ724023 | MGnify/ENA primary metagenome ERZ724023 (study PRJEB28704, sample SAMN03018312) | fermentation metagenome | biome: anthropogenic terrestrial biome; feature: soil; material... | reverse complement strand
TTTGCAATGTTCTTTGATATGCAATCGGATATAAGCAGGAAACTGGATCGTAGCTTTTAATATTTTTGATTATAGGCTGAAGAAGATAGAATATGATGCCGAAAAATAAATCTTTTGAAATTGGTGATTTTATGCAGGGCGCAGATAATAGTGTGAGTATAATTATCGTAACATATAATAGTATTAAATATATTGACAATTGCATAAAATCTATCTTAGTACAAAGATATAATTTTGAAATAATAGTTATAGATAATTGTTCTACGGATGGAACATGTGAATACGTTTCCGAAAATTTTCCTTCTGTAAATGTTATAAAAAATTCTGGAAATTTTGGATATGGAAACGCTAATAATTTGGGAGTAAAATATGCAACTCGTGATATTATTCTTATTATCAACCCTGATACGATAATGGAAGATGGGAGCATAGAATCTCTTTTAAGCCCATTACTAAATACAAATAAGTTAATAACTACTCCAAAAATATTGACTTATAATTCTTCAATAATAAACTCTTGCGGTCATATAAATCATTTTACAGGACTAGGATTTACAAGAGGGTTTGGAGCAGAGCCCTCTGCTTATCAAAGATATGAATATGTTTGTGGAGCACCTGGAACTTGTTTTGCTATGAAGAGAATAGATTTCATTGAGCTTGGAGGGTTTGATGAAACTTTTTTTATGTACCGTGAGGATGGGGATTTAGTTTGGAGAGCTCATTTGAATAATATAAAAATATTGTATGTTCCTACTTCCGTAATTCGACATGATTATAAATTAAAAGTAACACCTAAAAAATTATATCATATTGAAAAAGGAAGATACCTTATCCTTAAAAAATATTTTTCTGTACTAGATTTTATGTTTTTAAGTCCCTCTTTATTTTTGACTGAAATTCTTTCTTTCGGATATGCAACTAGACTTGGTGTTGAAGGTCTTTTGTGCAAGCTAAGTAGCATGAAATATATCCTATTTTTAGAAACTTGTAAAGTGAGAGGAAATAAATTAAACTTAATCAATAATTTAAGTTATGAAATTCCAGTTGATCAGTTAACTTTTAACCCAGCGGATAAAATTTTAAAGAAGCTATTTAATAAAATGTATAAACTTAATTTTTATGCACTGAAGTTTGTTTATACTCATAGGAAGAAAATGTATGAATAACAATGAAATTAGTGTTGGAATAACCTCGGAGCGCCTGAGTCGTTCCAAATCAGGAGTTGCAGTTTATACTAAGAATTTAATAAATGAGATCTCTGCATTTTCTCCGGGAGTAAATCTGTATTTAATAAACTGCAAAGATGATCCCAACTTAAGTGGGATAAATAAAATTATCATTGCCCCATGGGTGAAATATTTCCCTAAAAGCTCTTATTTATGGTTTATAATCCTTCAGTTTAAATTAAGAAAAAATGATTTCAAGTTGAATGTTATTCATAATCCTGAAGCAGCAACCTTAGTTGTAAAACTAAAAAATCAGAAAAAAGTAGTGACTATTCATGATATAATAGCATATAAATTTCCTGATTCTGTCAATTTACTTCCAAGAATTAGATTTAAACTATTATTGCCTAAAATAATAAAGAACTCTGATAAAATTATTACTGACTCATATCATTCTAAAAGCGATTTAGTAAATCACTTTAATGTACCTGATGAAAAAATAGAAGTAATTTATCTTGGTGTAGAGGATAGATTTAGAATATTACCTCCAGACAAAGTATGTAAAGTTAAAGACAAGTATGGATTAAGCTTCCCTTTTATATTGTATGTTGGGGTGTTAGCAAAACATAAAAATATCCCTGTACTCTTGGAGGCTTTTAACATAACTCTAAAGAAAGGGTTAAATTATAAACTTGTTATAGCTGGTGAGAAAGCGTGGAAATTTCAACATATTTTCGAAACACTACATAAATTAGGTCTTCAAGAAGAAGTCATATTCACAGGTCATGTTCCCGATGAAGATTTGCCTGCCTTGTATAACGCAGCTGATTTATTTGTTTATCCGTCATTGTATGAAGGGTTTGGATTACCTCCTCTTGAGGCAATGGCTTGTGGTATTCCCGTGATTGTGTCAAACACTTCATCACTTCCCGAAGTTGTAAGTGATGCAGGATTCCTTTTTGACCCCCTCAATTCAGTGGAATTAGCAGATGCAATTTATAAAGTATTGACAGATGAGAATCTTAAAAACAATATGGTCACAAAAGGACTGAAAAGAGCAAAGTTTTTTAGTTGGGAAAAGTGTGCAATGGAGACACTAAATATTTATAGAAGACTTTGTATTAACTCCTAAAAAGTTGAACTGTTAAAAGGAATTATTCAACATGAATTTAAAAGGAAGTATTCAACATGAATTTAGAGACTTTTTATTATTTTCTGGTCTCTTCCGATTTCCACTTTAAGTCGTGCAAAACAACAAAATTTTAATTATACTGAGATAATATCTTGGCATTGTCAAATTAGAACCTATCCGAAAAGTCCTGCTGCTCTGAATGTTATCCATGCACATGCGAAATGAAGCATAGCAAGGTAATTCTCAATTTTCTTTTCTCATCTTATAAGCAGTCTTCTAAATCTGTTTAGCCATGAATGTGCCTTTTCTACAATCCATCTTCTTGCCCTAAAACCTGGTATCTCTATCCTTATGTTTTCTTCTCCGCGACTTTTGATATGGGCAGTATAACCATATTCTTTGACCAATTCTATAATATCAGGAAAATCATATCCTTTATCCGCACATATATTCTGAATTTCCTCATCTGGAGAAGGTATTTCAAAAATAATGGCATCTAATGTCCTTTTTACAAGCTTTTTATCGTGGCGATTTGCGCCATCAATAGTTACCGAAAGTGGTATACCTTTACCATTTGTTAAAATACTCCTTTTTGTACGTTTTTTGCCACGATCAGTTGGATTGGTTCCTGTTCCAGGTCCACCTAACGGTGCTTTTGTCATAGCACCGTCAATTGCTTGCCACTCCCATTCTAATCCGTTTCTATTATCATACTCCATTAGACCAGCTTGCCAAATTTTTTCAAAGAATCCAGATCTTTGCCATTCTTGAAATCGATCATGAACAATGCTTGGAGCTCCATAAAATCGTGGCAAAGATTTCCATTGGCAACCAGTATGAAGAAGATAGAATATAACACTCAGTATTCTCTTATCATCCTTTCTAGGTCTTCCAGACTTCTTTTTGGGTTTAGGCAAAGGTAGTAATGCTTTGATATTATTCCAGAACTCGTCAGAGGTCTCGTAGTCGTGTCCGTTTTTTCGTGTTGTCACTACTAAACGTTATCCGAAAATGTAATTATTCTACTTTTCGGATAGGCTCTAGTTATTTATTAAGTTCGTTTTTTTGAGATCATTAAGCTTCAATATAGTGAGTCCACTTGAGTCATATATTTTACTAACATTTTTTGTGTCAAATAGCTTGTATTCAAAGCCTATAATTTTATTATTTTTTATGGAGTATGCAACATAATATCTCATCAGTGGATAATAATATATATACACATTCGTAGTATTAGTAACTGCAAATACTTGATCATCTTGTCGATGTTTATACATATGAGCATCGTAATTCAAATAAGTTAACAATCCATTCGTACTTCCATACATGGTTGGGTAAGCTGTAGAGCTATTTTTGTAAATTATGTATTCAATTAAATAATCAGCCCCTGTTAATATTTTACTATTTTCATTAAATACTATGTTTTCTCTTCCCCAGTCTACTCCAGAATAAGTACTATCTGTAATTACTTGAGGTATATCTCCAAACTCCGGTTTTGGATAAATTGATAGTATTGATATTAAGAACACTCCTATTAATACCCACATTAAGATATTTATATTAATATTAGTTGACAATTTTTTGTAAGCATATAATATCAAAATAGGATATATAATAGAAGTGTAGTATAAATACCTAACTTGTATTATGTTATAATCAGTTTTCCCAAGTGTAAATTGAGTAACAAAGTATAATATTGCACCTGCAAATATGTACCAAATGCAGGAGAATTTAAAGTTTATACCTTTTATGTCTTTTACTTTATATGCTTCAAATAATATATATAGTAAAGATATTGCTGCGAGAATTGTATTACATATTATATTTGTTTCTGTCCGTAATAGGTTTGTTAATGATTTATTTGAAATTACTGTTTGTTGTGCAGACGCATTTCCATATATTATTTCAGGTACTTTTTCCACTACACGGGCTAATTGATGATCTCTAAATCCAGTTATTATAAATATCCATGTGAGAAGAATGACACAAATTAGTAGTATATAATTTGACTTTATGATTACTTTATCATGTAATCCTTTATTTTTATAAAGAATATCTGCCAATTTTAATGAAATGTACATTAAAATGGATACTAATAATATATATATAGCTCCTATGACATGAGTTGCTGTTATTATAATTAAACATATTATTAAAAGAAACGTATATCGAGTTGAATTATTTATCTTACTTTTTTCGCTTAAGTATACATACATAGCTAAAAAAATGAAATTTAGGGTCCAAGGCACCAAGTAACTATCTTTTATAATTATAGGGTTAATTAATAATATTAATAGTGATATAGCATTTGGTAGTGATCCTTTAAGCTTCTCCTTAAATTTTTCGATTGTTAAATAAGCAAAAAGTCCAAAAACAAAAACGTGAATTATTGGAAAATAGATATATACCGAATAGGGATCTATTTTCGTTATGGATGAAATGGAACTTATTAAAATTGTTAATATTGGATAAAAGTTTTGGTTTAGGTCTATTTTTTGATTATTCATACAATTTACTATTGAATGTAGATGAAACCACCAATCAACTCCCATCATCAAATTATATTTTAATATCCATATCTGAGACACTATTATAACATTAAGTAAGAAGAAAATTAAATAATTATAATAAAAAAAACCATTTTTCTCATTAGTATAATTGCTAATTGTTATAATAAAAAAAGAGATTAATAACAAAAAATAGGTTAAATATGATAAATTGTTATAAAAAGATATATCATTAGGTATATTATATGCATTTCTTATGTACATTAAAAATTGGATTGTACATATAAATCCTATAATAGAGATTAATTTCGTAATTCTACTGCTGTCTAATCTCATAAAATGATGCCTCTTATTAATTAGTTGATATTTTTAATGATGAGCCTATCCCAAAACTTCATGTAGTCTAATTGTTACTGCTACCGTTACAAATCTAAAGTATGATTTATTGGAAGTACTTTCTTACATGATTCTATCCAGCTGAAGAACCCTTTTACTCTACTTTTCATTTTATATTTCCATTAATTAACATATATTAACTATTTTTTATTCTTCCAATTTGTTTTATTTAAAGACATTTTGGACTTTATTACTCTATTTTTACTATATTTTCTAATATTAGCTGTATATATATTATACTAGAAACTAATTTTTAATATTTGATCATATGTATTCTTATAAGTATTTTTATATTGAAACCTTTAGATTTATATATAAAATGTTGAATCATTCTTATTAATAGGAACAATAATAACGCGAGAAATTAAGTTTATAACTTAAATTTCGCAGTATTTTTGAAAATCAATATTTTTCCTGATGATATTTGAAATAGAGTTAGGTAACTTCTACGCTTAATGACATATGGCGAAAATTGAATAGCATCGTTTTTGGCCTCTAAATACACCATATATAGTCACGCCTGCAATTGTTGTAACGAAAAAACTAGTTGTTCCTCATTGAGCAGTTGCATTATTTAGTCTCGTGACTATAGTTGCTTTTACCTCCTGCATAAAAGTTAAATCCATGTTAAATTGAAAATAGATAACGGGAAAAATCATGAAATCTGAAAATTTACTGCGGAAAGCGGATTGTAAGTTAACTAAAACACTCATTTTTACTCATTTTACTATTTTGTGACCTTCATAGTCGATATTTCTCCTTTTTTAGCCGTAATATCCTTTGTATCAAAGCAATGAGAAAGATCTATTTTCGTCATAGGTCGTAACCTTTGTTTAAAAGCTCATTGAAAACCTCTGATAAGTGCCAGGTTCATAAAGGTAAAGATGAAATCTGTGCACTGTTGACTTAGATCCATATTTCTGGGAATGCCTTTCATACACAATCTGTCATAAAGATGTATAAACATGGTATTAATTAACAGATAGTCATCTTTATTTTAATTCAATCGACAAATATCTGTAAATTGAATTTCTTAAACTGTCGGCAATTGACGGTGTTTCTTCCTTTTCAGCAGGTTATTTATTGGATTCCTCGCTTTCAATAAAATCAATATCTATAGACACGTTTGGATAGGTTGAATAGTTACAATATCATTTTATAATTGCTACCGAATCTCTAATGCCTTTTATGAATGATTCTAGAAGATCAAATTTGTTTTTAATTATTGAGAATCCAATTAAGGAAATAAAATATATAGACAGTAAATATACTATATATATTGCATATAACTTAGGGCGGTTTTTGTAATAGTAATATATAGAATTTCTTACGTGGTAATAGTAAGCGTTTTTATTCATATATCCGCCTGTAGATTTTGATCCTTTATGCCAAACTTTGGATTTTGGAGTAACAACTATTTTATAATTACTCTTCAAAGTTCTTGTACAGAGATCTACATCTTCCCAATAAGCAAAATAAACCGGATCAAAACAACCTATTTTTTCAATCACTTCTTTATTAATTAACATTACACATCCAGTTATCAATTCCTTCTCTTCTGTTTTATTGAATTGCCCTTTATCCTGTAATCCACAGCCATAAGTGTAGATTTTTCCCGTAAACTTTATAAATTTTGATCCAAATGATTGGATTACATCTTTTTTATCATAAAAGTAAATCATTGGACCCACAATACCAATTCTTTCATTACTTTCTGCTACAACAACTAGTTCAGTTAGAAATTCTGGGTCTACTATAGTATCATTATTAAGTAACAGTAAGTACTCTGTTCCTCTTTCTATTACTTTGTAAACTCCTACATTGTTACCTTCTGCAAACCCAAGATTTTCTTGATTTTTAATAATCTCAATAGATGGATATTTTTTCTCAAAAAACTCTGTCGATCCATCAGTAGAGCCGTTGTCTACAATAAGTATCTCATAGTTAGGATAGGTAATATTCTTCAAGGATTCAAGACACTCTATAGTGTCTTCTTTACCATTCCAGTTGAGGATAATGATACTTACTTTTGGAAACATGTTTTTCCTCACCATTTCTGTTTATAGTTAATAGTTGAGTCCTTTAGTTATGTCTGAATGTTCTCTGGTTTATTGCAGTCAAGTATATTGGAATTCACAGTAAACTTTAGCATCCCAGAATATTTAGTAAAAAAATCTCTAGAAATTTATTATACTCATTCAGTATTTCCATTTAACTGAATACAACTTCAAGAATTATACTCAATAACTGCATCGCCTCTTTCCGAAGAAAAATATTTGTAATCCCTACAAAAAAGATACCATATATACAAAGTCCAATAATCCATGTTTCAGCCATTGCATAAGCTCCTAGGAATGCTCCAATATATGCACAGATAATGAACTCCCACTTCACAATCTCCTTAGCAGAACTTGCAACAAGGTGTCTAAGCGCAACTTCGTTAGTGAGATACCAGAGGCTGAAACTCACAATTGCTGTAGCAGCCACAGCCTTTAGAGTTCCTAATAAAGATACTGTAAACAGGTTAAGAATTCCTGCCACTATGAGAGATGTCCCCGCAATGATGAAATATGTCCTCTGTTTCCGGTAAACTTTGAAGAAATTTGCATGGAGAATATTGATCTGACCACTGAACCCAATAGTACAAAGAAGAATCGCCATAAGAGAGAGGCTATCAGAATAATGTGGAAGATAGTGCTTTATCCAGACAGAAAAAGGAAAATAGGCAGCTAATGATCCTGCCCAAAAGATCACAAGAGCTGGCCTGAGAAAACCATAAGCCTTTGTTCTAGCCTGAATATCAGATCCAGAAAGATAAGGGAAAAAAACCTGTGATACTGCCTGAAGAAAGACAGTCACAAAGCCGCACATGCTCATAGCAAAAGTATAAATTGCAAACTGAGTAATCGAGAAGAATGAACTAACAGTCAATCGATCAATTGTTGTAAAAATAATTGCAACGAAATTTCCCAATAAGACAAAAATTCCAATCCCAATGTTTTCTTTGGTATACCGAAGAAGGGGTATTTTACAATTACTCTGTTGAAACAAGCAATCGCGATAATAAAAGGTAAATAGTGAAACCATGATAAGGTTTACAAGGAGTGTAGCGAGAATTAATAAGAGATATCCTTGGAAGTTATAGAAGACGATTAGTAAAATAGCTGACAAGAACATGAAACTATTTATGATATTGGCTTTGGTGATGATCTTAAATTGTTTTGCTGATTGAGAGATGACCATAAAAAACGTGAGCAAATTTACTCAAATGGCATTTGCAAGCACAAAAATGGCAATCTTCTTAGGCAAAAAATCTGCAGTTAATGCAATAGGAATTAAGAGAATTACTACAAGCGTTTGCTCAAGTATAGTTATTCTAAATGCTGTTGGTATTTCCTCCAAAAAGCTCTTTAAGTCTTTTCCTGCCCACCTAATAAGCAAACCTGAAAGAAATCCGAAATGTAAAATTCCAACATATCCAGTACACAAAAGGAATAATTGCCAATAGCCGTAATCGATTTTTGAGAGATATTTTGGGATGATTAGACTCTGAATGAATCCAAAGAATAAGATAGCTGCCTGCCCAAACGAGTATATAAGGACATCACTACCAAATGCCCGCAGGTTAAATATTTCGTTTTTGTTTGATTGTTTACTCACAAAATTTCTCCCGTATATTAGAGTTTTTTCTTTTTGTATAAAGAACATGACTATTCAATTTAGGTGAAAAACATTAATAGTAATTCTTCTTGAGACTTGAGAAATATATTTTTATGAATCAATATTCTTAAACTATGACTATAAATTATATTATTACTATCTTTCAGTAATAACTAGATATACTGATTATAAAAATCAGTATCATTAGGCTGCTGGTTTTTGGGTATATTGAATAGTTAATGGATATTATTCAAAAAAACCACCAAGCCCTCAAATAAAATCATTTTACTGAGGGATGACAACGACTAAAATGGCTTACTTCAAAAAATTTACTGGAAACTTTCTTATGTAGCATCTTAAGTTCTTTTTTGGCATGCTATACTTGATGCCTGCTCCAACTAAATTTTGGAGTGATATTTCACGCTTTCTATTTTTGATATGTCTCTCTATATTGTATTTTGGAAATATTATTCTAATTAGTTTTATAGTAACATAATTTTTGTTTATGAATTTTCCCTTGACCCACGGTCTTTGGAGTCCAGAAAAATCGTATATTAAGAATCTATATAACAGATAATCAGCAGGTATATTCCCCTCGATGGTCCACTCTTCGTCTATCGATTCAAGTATCCCGTTATTATTTATTATGTTTTTTGGAACAAAATCAATTGAAGTACCTTTCAGTAATGGATATCCTTTCTTGTCAAATGTTCCTGTAGAATACTTTTTAATAATTATCTTATAATACTGAAAGAGTAACTGTTTTATTACTTTGTCAGAACCTTTTTTATAGGTTGCCATATACATCTCGTCTTGCAGTGTATTACCGGGAATCCACATTGAATTAGAAACACGATGATGGAGTGTGAATTCGTCGTTTGCAAAAGTTGTTTCTATATTTTCTCCATGTAGTCTCTTTTTTTCAATAAATATGTGTGGCTTGAGTCTCAATGTTGTTTGACATTCTAACTCTTTTCGTCTTTTAGCAGAGATTTTTTTTGCAATCCAATTAATTTTTGCCATTGGAGTCGAGTTTCCGTTGCTTGCAAGGATTAAAAATGAATTAGCGTACTCACCTAACAGGCCAGCTTTATACAGAGTTTTAAGTGCAAACCTTTCATCAAAAGAGTACTTTCTTATAACGTCATAAGCGACAAAAGGCGTTTCTATCCAATTATAAAGATAGTAATTGTTATCATCATTGACATCACTTATTATAGTTGATGCAAATTTATAGTCTGGATAACAACCGAGAACTATACAATTGTTAAATCCAGCTTTTTTCAGCAATTCTATAATTTCCTTTTTGGAAAAAGTGACAGGTCCAACTTTATTTGGATATCCATGAAGCCCTTCATAAATAATTCCTGTGTGATCTTCTTGGCACCCGCTCCAGTACTTTAGCCCAATCTTATTTTCAATGGCAAGTATTAGCGTCCCATCTTCTTTTATTGCATCATATGCCAGTTTAAGTAAAGTTAAGCAAGCAGACTCTGGTTTTTGATTGTCAGAAAAATATACTGGCGCATATTCTAGTACCCCAATTAACGTGGCTACATCATATTCATGGTTAAATTGAATATTTTCTATATTTGAACAAAACACTTTAACATTATCGAGATCCCTACATCTTTCCCTAGTTATTTTAGCACGTCTTTTACTTCCCTCAATACTATCTACAGAACTGTAGTTTTCTCCTAAATATCGAGTGATTGCACCGCATCCTGCACCGAGTTCTATTATTTTTGAGTTCGGTTCGATTTCAAGGAAACGAAAAATGTTTGCCCTTTCTATGGCAAAATGGTAGTATGTAGGCCAATCTTTAATATAGGATAATAATTCAGAAGAGCCACAGCTGATATCACTAGTGTTGCGAATTGAAGATAATATATACTCTTCAATAGTATTACCATCTGAGTAATTATAGACTGCTTCATTATATGTTGGATGATACGAGATTTGATCTTCCAAATTATAGTTAAAATCACATAAGTGATAAGTAGCTTTTTGTTTATCTGCCGAGATCATCTATAGGCACCAGTTTTTGTTTTTATCTTATAGATTGTTCTTTATCTTCTTCGGAATCGTCAGGTTGGCTCGGAGTAAACTTTCAAAAGTTCCCGCATCACTCCAGAACCTTTTGAGTAACTAATATTTTATGGATCCATTACTTACATAATAATTGTTAAGATCTGTAATCTCAAGTTCTACTTTTCCAGAAGGTTTGAGTGTCTTTACATATTAAATACTTCTTTGCCAAAATAGGGTTTTTGTTATTTTGTATGAATACCCTCATAATATTTTCAT
>ENA-UOOK01006481-UOOK01006481.1-fermentation-metagenome-genome-assembly--contig:-NODE-6481-length-11168-cov-4.707010_pt1 | contig 11168 bp, 11 predicted proteins | sample MGYA00245777_ERZ724023 | MGnify/ENA primary metagenome ERZ724023 (study PRJEB28704, sample SAMN03018312) | fermentation metagenome | biome: anthropogenic terrestrial biome; feature: soil; material... | reverse complement strand
AATCATACGAGAAAGGAACTCCTTTTTCTAATGTTTTTGAAAATTAATTTAAGGAGTCCTTCATCCTTACACAAAATATTTTACAGTCTCACCTTTACAATTTAACAAAAAGACACTTTAGTTAACTTAATATACGCTATAAATTTTTACTACAATAAAAAAAAGCAACTCTAAGCCCCAAAGCTTAAAGCTGCCTTCTAAATCATTTAATTTCTACTTATTCAATTCATCAAAGAAACCTTGCTTCTTCAAGATTTCCAAGTAGCGGTGAACTGCATCTGTCCACAATGGCAATGGCTTGAAGCCGTTATCCACAAGCTTACCCTTGTCCAAACGTGAATTAAATGGACGAACAGCTTTAGATAAACCATATTCTGCAGTTGTTACTGGGGTTACCTTTGTGTCGTAGCCAGCTTGACGGTAAATTTCCTTAGTAAAGTCATACCAAGAAATATAACCAGTCTTGGTGCCATTAGCATCATGATCGCCTTCAGCTGCAGGCAATTCACTGTTAGTTGCGTGGTAGTAGCCGTACTTATCAGTTTCAATCATATCAACTAATAAGCGAGCCAAGTCAAAGGTATAAGTTGGAGTACCAATTTGATCATCAACAACCTTAACTTCATCATGATTTGCACCAACTTTAAGCATGGTCTTGATAAAGTTATGACCGTTAATACCAAATACCCAAGCAATACGAACGATAAAGTACTTATCTAAAGTATCGCTAACAGCTTTTTCACCACCGAGCTTGGTTTCACCATAAACGTTCAAAGGCTTGTAACCCTTGAAATCTGGTTCCCATGGCTTGGTTCCTTGACCGTCAAAAACATAGTCAGTTGAAAGGTAAACCATTGGTACATCAAGCTTTTTAGCAACGTTAGCAATATTTTGCGTACCACCAACATTAACTTTGCGAACTGCGGCAACTTTGTCGTCATCTTCAGCCATATCCACAGCTGTCCAGGCTGCACAGTGGATAATTACGTCTGGGTTAACTTCAGTAATTACTTTATCCACAGCATCGGCATCAGTGATATCCAAAGACATGTAAGGTGCCTTGGTAACTGCTGTGCCATCATTAACACCAGCATATTCAGGAGCTAAGTCTGAACCAACGCCCTCGTAACCGCGCTTAGCAAGTTCATTCATCACGTCATGGCCAAGTTGACCATTAACGCCAGTTACAAAAACTTTCATCAATTTACCTCACTAATTAAAACTTGAAAGTATCCTTTAAACCAACCCATTCTTGGTCACGTTCTACCAAGTTCAACTTGGTGCCGTCATCTAAAGTGTAACCTTCAGCACTTGCACTACCTGGGTAATCGCCCTTAACGTGTGGCCACTTAATACCAATTTCAGGATCGTTCCAAGCCATACCACCTTCATCATTAGGGTGCCAGAAATCATTAACTTTGTAACAAAATTCAGCAACATCACTTAATACTAAGAAGCCATGTGCAAAACCTTGTGGAATCAAGAATTGTTTCTTGTTTTCTGCAGTTAATTCAACACCGTACCACTTACCGTAGGTCTTTGATTCACTACGAAGGTCAACAGCAACATCGAATACTGAACCACGAACGGCACGAACCAACTTAACCTGTGGATAATGCTTTTGGAAGTGTAAACCACGAAGCACACCCTTGGTTGAACTTGATTGGTTATCTTGTACGAAGTTAATGCTAAAACCAGCATCCATCATGTCTCTTTGGTTAAAAGTTTCCATGAAGTAACCACGATCATCACCGTGAACAGTTGGGGTGATAACAGCTAAACCTTCAATACCGCCGACATTCTTTTCAACTTTAATTTGTCCCATTATTTTTCTCCTTTATTGAAAACTAGTAACGTAATCTGCCTTCTGCAACTGACTTCAAGTGTTGTCCATATGGACTCTTACCATAATGCTTTGCAGCCTCAAGTAATTGATCCTTATCAATCCACTTGTGGATATATGCAATTTCTTCAGGAGCTGAAATTGCTACACTTTGACGTTCTTCAGTCATCTTAACGAAGTTACTTGCATCTACCAAGCTTTGCATTGTACCAGTATCAAGCCAAGCATAACCACGACCAAGAAGTTGAACGTTCAAGTTATCTTCATTCAAGTACATTTCATTCAAGCTGGTAATTTCTACTTCACCACGAGCACTTGGCTTAACTTGTGCAGCCTTTTCACTAACGCCAGCTGGGTAGAAGTAAAGACCAGTTACAGCATAGTTGCTCTTAGGATGTGCTGGCTTTTCTTCAATAGAGATTGCCTTGCCATTCTTATCAAAATCAACCACACCGAAACGTTCTGGATCGTTAACGTAATAGCCAAAGACAGTAGCCTTACCTTGTTGTGCATCAGCAGTTGCATTCTTAAGCAATTCAGTAAAACCGTTGCCGTAGAAAATGTTATCGCCCAAAATCATGGCACAAGGTTCACCATTGATGAAGTCCTTACCCAAGGTAAAGGCTTGAGCCAAACCATCTGGACTTGGTTGTACCTTATAGCTCAACTTAACACCAAATTGTGAACCATCACCTAATAATTCCTTAAAGCGAGGCGTATCTGCTGGTGTTGAAATTACCAAAATATCGTTAATGCCAGCTAACATCAAAGTTGATAATGGGTAATAAATCATTGGCTTATCATAAACAGGCAACAATTGCTTGCTAGTTACCAAAGTCAAAGGATAAAGTCGAGTCCCTGATCCACCTGCTAAAATAATTCCCTTCATGATACTAATCCTTGTCTAAAACCTTTCTGTTACCATACATTTCTTCGTAGTAGTTTTGGTAATCGCCAGAAATGATGTTTTCCCACCATTCTTTGTTGTCCAAGTACCATTGAATGGTCTTCTTGATACCATCTTTAAACATAGTTTCTGGAAGCCAGCCTAATTCGTTGTGAATCTTTTCTGGATCAATAGCGTAACGACGATCGTGACCCTTACGGTCAGTAACATGTTCGATTAATGAATATGGCTTATCTAAGTAATCACAAATCAACTTAACAATGTCGATATTATGCATTTCGTTGTGACCACCAATGTTGTAAACTTCACCAGCCTTGCCTTTTTCGATAATCAAATCGATAGCCTTGCAGTGATCTTCAACGTAAAGCCAGTCACGAACGTTTTCACCATCACCATAAACTGGCAACTTCTCATTGTTCAATGCACGTTGAATCATTAATGGAATCAACTTCTCTGGGAATTGATATGGACCGTAGTTGTTAGAACAACGTGAAATAGTTACTGGCAAGTTGTAAGTTCTACTGTATGCACCTACTAACAAGTCAGCACTAGCCTTACTTGATGAGTATGGGCTTGAAGTATGAAGCGGGGTGTCTTCGTGGAAGAAAAGATCTGGACGATCTAATGGCAAGTCGCCATAAACTTCATCGGTTGATACTTGGTGGAAACGCTTGATACCGTACTTGCGACATGCATCCATCAAAACTGAAGTACCAATAATGTTGGTTTCAAGGAAAATAGTTGGATTTTCGATTGAACGGTCAACGTGACTTTCAGCAGCGAAGTTGACGACAACGTCGGGATGTTCTTCTTCGAATAACTTGTAAACACCATCACGGTCGCAGATGTCTAACTTAACAAACTTGAAGTTAGGCTTGTCCATGACACTCTTCAAAGTTGAAAGATTACCAGCATAAGTTAACTTATCCAAGCAGATAATTTGGTAATCTGGGTGTTTCTTCATCATATAAAAAATAAAGTTAGAACCGATAAAGCCGGCTCCACCAGTAACGATAACTTTCATAAATATCCTCCGAATTAAAATCTTTTTCGTACATCTCAAATTATATAACATTACGTAACGTAACCCTCAAGAGAAAAAGAAAAAAGATGCTAGTCTTTTTTACAAATAAAGCAACCAACATCTTTGGTAATGTGAAATCCACCATGGACTTTTTCTTCGACGTAATGTTTAAACTCCTGATAATGATCGAGCAGAATCGAGTTTTGATTACCATGGCAGGACAAAATATAAGAAATAATCGGTGTGGCTTCTGAAATTTCAATTGAATCTTGATACTTGTGACAGGTGATTTTATTAAAAAACGAACTCAGAATTTTTCGACCATTATCCAAACCAAAAAGCTCATAAAGATTAGTCGAAGATAAGACAATATTGGCATTAAAATTCTGCACCAGGTCGGTAATCTCATGCATGTGTTTCTTAGAATATGTGCTGCAGGCAAAAATGCCGTTAGTTTTGAGAACGCGTCGAACTTCCTTAAGTGTTTGCGGAATATCATCACAGTAAAAGAGCATGTGATTGGCAATGACTAAGTCAAAAGTTTCGTCAGCAAACGGAATCTTCTGTGCGTCAAATACTGCATATTGAAACTGGGGATGATCCCCAATTTCGTTCTTCGCATCTGCTAAAATTCCTTCGGAAATATCTGAGAGCACAATTGTGACGCCTGAAGGTAAATGATCTAGATTTTGTGACCACAAAGCACCGTTACCGGCTCCAAGTTCTAATATTTTCATCCCTGGCTTTAAGTGCAATTGCTTAAACAACCAATGGAACCAGCCTTCCTTATTAGTGGAATAGTCTCGATGAAGTCTGATTCGCGCAGAAATATTCGTGGCGTTCTTATATTGCAGACTCAGCGACTGATTCATTGAAGTTAGGTGAATCAAATCCAGCATCTTGTTCCAGTCCACTTGATCGTTGGCTTTTAGTGCCTGACTGGTTGAATCAATAGCATTGACAACGTTTTTCATCTCTTCAAGCCGCTGCTGGGCAAGGCGCTTTTGAATTTGCAGTGAATCAAGCAGCAATCGTTCATCTCCTGACCCAATCGTCATTTCTCTGATGTCACTGAGAGAAAAGCCTAAGTATTTTAATAGGAGAATTTGCTGCAACTTGGCAAAATCTTGATCGGTATATTTGCGTGCCCCGCTTTTAGTGCGGATCGCTGGTTTTAATAAATTCTTTTGATCATAATAGCGAATCGTGCGAATCGACACGTGTGCCTTATGTGCGAATTCGCCACTGGTGTAATATGTTTGCATAAAGTTCCTAATTTGACATTTCCAATAAAATCATTAAACTAAGAATAAGATAAAAACAGTTGCTATTTAGCAATGTTCGCTTTATCGGAGGTTCAGAAAGGTCTCTCATCACTCTTTAGTGATGTTGAGGCCCTTTTTGATTTCACAAAATTAAACTATATGCCATAAATAGTTTTCTATAATGACTTTGTGTTATAACTTTTGCATCTTTTTCTAGTAGATTTTCCATCAATTCATCGACTAATTTTCTATCATATTTATTTAAATTCATAGTAAGATAATTAATTTTGGGAATATCTTTTACCGCCTTTAAATCCATTACCTCTTGTGGCTTCTTAGTTTGTTGCAATATAACAAGGTTTTGAGTTGAAATATATAAGCGGCTTTGTCCAGTGTTAGGGTGCTTAAGTAGTTTAATATAATTTGAATATGTTAGATTTCCATATTTATCTAATCTATCAGTTAATTTTCTTTTTTCAATTTCAGAATCACTATTATGAATTTGTGTTTTTATAGCTATTAAATATTTTTTTATTGGAATAGGTGTTACTAAAGGCTGCTCCTCAATAAACTTTATTGCTAAAGAAGGTGAGATATTAGTATTGCTAAAATATTGTTTTAAATAATCGCCAAAATTAAGCATAGTATATATAATTTTTTCATTACCAAAGGTGACAACAATATTTTTATCCTTTATATCTTCATTATTCCATTTATCAATATCTATATAATCAACTAATACTGTCTTTAATTGCTTTTCTTGCCCCTTTACTTCAATAATTCCATCCATGCTGGTGCATTCTTAAAATACCTTTTAGTTATTCCAGAACCAATAAAAATTATAGGAAATTGATTACTTTATTTAATATTATTTATAAAATTCATTTTTTCTCCAAAGCAAAAATATTTATGATTTCAACATGGGAACATATGATCATGGCTTTATTATACAAGATAGCTTGTTTAAGTAGAAGTAATTCTTTCGAAAAGATTTGGCACATTTTCCGGCGCTCATTCGTTAGTAATAGTGTAATCAACAATTTATAATTTTTATTTTTCAATCCAAGGAGGAATTAACATGACTATGATTACATTATTTAGAAAACCAGACGTATTTGATCCCAACTTTTTTATTTCAGAAGAATTATTAAAAGATCCTAAATATAAGGAAATGTCAGGCAACGCAAAAATCGCCTTTATTCTCATCCACGATCGCTTCAAGAAATCCAAGCTAAAAGATGAGATGGGCAACGTCTACTGCGAACTCACTATTCGCAAATTAATGGAATTATTGCAGGGTAACGAATCATGAAAATTCACACCAGCACCAAGAAAGAACTAATTCATTTTTGCCTGCTTGAGAAGGAATATGTGATTATGTGAAAGAAATATAAGGACCTTAATTATTTAAATTTTTAAGGCAGTATATAGTTTTACAAATTACAATTCCATAATCTACTAAAAATTTCTTTTGATCATTTGTAAAATGTTCTCTTTCCTTTATCGAGTCATTTGAAGCATGTCGAAAACATTGAATTTGTTTTCGAAACTGTTTAACATCGTCATTTGTTAAATAATCAAACGCTACATTCTTATAGTTTAATACTTTAAATTTTCCATTTTCTTTCAACAAGTTTTCAATAAGATTAGCAATTTCTCTAATTTTTTCATCAATTTTCTTTTCTTGAAAAGAAATATCATTCGTAGAAATTCTTTGAAAAGCATCTTCTAATGATTCGCCAATTTCAATAAAAGAGCTAGAAATTGTAAAATGCATTTTTGCAACAATTTCTCTTCTTGTTGCAAAACGTATTTTATTACCATCATTAAGATTGTGTGAAAATGCCCAATCTCTTATTTCACTATATGTAAAATCAGTTATATCTTCTGGTGGACGTTTCAAAACGTTAGGAAATTGTTCTATATAATATCCATGTTTATATAAATAAAATGACACTACATAAAACCAACATTTATTTTGCTCATTGTATTCTTCATTGGGTTCGCACAATTCTCTAAATTTTTTTATTGCTTCCTCTGAATCATAAATTAAAAATTGAACGTCCGATTCTATTTCTTTAGGTTCGTCATCAAAAGGATCAAAAATAATATTTATTCCTTTTATAAAATCATAAAATCTGTAATAGTATTCCTTTTTATTGATTTCTTCCAAGTAAAATTTACGTAAATCTATCATATCGTCCCCTATATGCATTTTATAAATCATTTAATAGATTATCGCTTTTTTAATTTATCGCCACTAAATCTCACAGTAATTTTATTGATTAATGTTTCCTTCGCCTGTGGTTCCTTGTTTCTTGAGCAATGATTGATTTCAAATTCTCATCAACTATTAAAGTGGATATCACTTGCAAACATGGCAATTAGAAATAATATGGTCTTTACCTTCTCCTATACTTTCTTATATCTTTAAGAAGAAGCTTTTTAACTTCAGCGTTATAAGAATCATCAAACCTGGCTTTATTCAGAATTCTTCCTAAGGACGTTGCTAAATTGGATTTCATAGATGACTCTTTCAAATCTATCATCCACAATACCGCTTCGTTAAATTCATTAAATGATATAAATGTATTCTTTTGGCACTTTTTTCAAATAAGTAGGCAAATGCATTGCTATAAATCTATTATCTAGTTTTATCCCATCACTATATAATAATGGTTTCAATGAATTTGCTGATTCACATAAACGCCTTTTGATAATCTTAAAATTTTCATATTTGCTTGAATCAAAACATTTACATTGTACTAAATAGTCCAGAGCCCATCTGTTTTCTTTACCTTCGAAATAAGTCAATGACTTAAATTTATAGATATTAGTTGAGTCATTGAACATCGTTTCAAAGATTTCCCGATTATCAGAAGAAATTTTAAAACATTTCCAAAAGCTATTTTGATCAAAAACTTTCATTGGCATAAAACCAAGGGCGATCACAACTGATAATGGCTCAGAATTTGCAGATCTGTCTAATCTTGAAAAAATCTCTAAAACCTTAGTCTACTCTACTATGCTCATTTTGATAAGGGCACTGTTGAAAGACGTAACGGCCTTATTCGCAGATTCATACCTAAGGGTGATTACATCAACAACTATTCTCTTCAAGAGATCATTAATATTGGAACGTGGTGCAATTCACTGCCAAGAAAGATCTTGGCATATCATACCCCGGATGAGATCTTTGAAAGAGAATTGGATCATATCTATCAAGCAGCTTAAGTGTTCAATTTATTATTGCAATTTACGATTTTATAAATTATAACAATGAGTTTGATATCTGAATAATCCCTTTAAGTCTTTTGTTAATGTCTTAATTTAATAAAGAACAGAAAATAAAAAAAGATAAAAAATCAAATTAAGAGATTTAATAACTCCGAAAGAATATCGAAACTAAATCTCTATTAACCCTATACTTTAAATTGCCTGATTTTTAGGACTCAATTCAGATAGACATATATTAAATTTTAGCCAATTTTTCTTTTGCTAAGTTGATAATCATCTTCAATATCTTATCTCTTATAAGGAACATGCTGACAAAATAAACCAACATAGCTATGATAACTATTTCTATAAGATTAAGAATCACATTTGTACTAAGAAACGGAATTATCAAATTTGTAATTACAAACATAATTGTTGAGCCTACTATAGCTTTCAAAAATTCTGAAATATCAAGCAAATCTTTTAAATATCCTCTAGCTGCCCACATTGAAATTCCTAACATAACCGCCTCGGCAAGTAATGTTGTTAATGCTGCACCATTTTGTCCCCACAATGGAATTAAAGCAAAATTAAGCATTATATTGATAGTTGCACTTGCCGTGGTACCAATTACAACATATTTTTCTTGGTTTAATATAACTAGCAATCCATTAGCTATTATATTAGCAGTAACAGCAAAAAAAAGTGCAAATGATAAAATAGATAATGATTGAGTGGCATCAAGATATTTTGAATTAGATATAATAAGAATAACATTCTTTCGAATCAAAACTAATCCTGCTATCATTGGCACAATGAAAAAAGTCATTATATTTAAAATTCTTTTCAGCAAAATAACAAATTCTGTCTTATTTTTTTGCTGAATATAAGCTAACCTGGGAATTGTTGTAGATATAACAGCATTAAACATTTGTTTAGCAATACTATAGATTTTGGTAGCTACACTATAAAGTGCAACTTGTCGATTAGTTGACATCAAGCCTAACAATGTAACATCTGAATTCAAATAGATGACTGTAGCAATACTATTTATAAAAAACATAAATATAGAATTCTTATATTCTTGCCAATGAGTATGTCTAGTAATTTTTAAATGTACATATTTACGAACATGAAAGAAATTAAATATATTTCCTAAACTAGTAGATACAGTTATCAAAGCAACATATAAATATGCATCCGAGTTATTCTTTACAAGTGTCAGCATCAAAATCAATGATAATAAATCAATTAAAATGCCCCTTAAAGTGATGTATCCAAAATCTTCATAAATTGTATATATCCAATCGACCGAAATTGGTACTAACACTACGTTAATACTCAAAATACAAATAAAATCTCTATACTCTAGAAGCTTAGTGGGTAAAATTAATAAGATCATCAACAATATCATTGAAACTAGAGTAGATATTAGATTAATAGAAAAAATTCTATTAGCAAATCGATTAAATGCTACTCTATCATCTCTAATTCGGGCACCTGTTCTAATAGCAAATACTGAAATTCCAAATTGAGCAATTAAAGTAAAATAACTAATTATAGACTGACTAAAATTAATCTTACCAATATTATTTACGGATAATGTTTTAGTAATATATGGATATGTAATGAGTGGGAAAATTATAGTACTTAATGTTCGAATGGAACTTAATACTGCATTTAATCCCATAGATCGTTGACGTACAGTTTTTTTAGACAAAATTTTCTCTCTTATAAAAATTATAAATTCAAACGTTTTTCAATATCTTTTGCAAAATTTAAAGGTGAAAATTGGCCATTATAATTGTTTTTCACTTTATTAATTACCCATTCTTTTTTTATCTCACTGGCACTTTTAATATAATGCATTGTTTTAGGATTATAATACTTAAATTCTTTAATAAGAGGATTATTAGTGATTAATACCCTATCATATACTAATGCCTCATATACCCTTAAAGAAAGCCCTGGCTTACTTCCATCTAAACTTTTTTGCGTTAAATCTAAAATACAATTATAATTTATAGTCTTCTTAACGACATCAGTATATTTTTTTATATTTCCTTCTCTAATTTGAAAATATTTATTCGAGTTATCAGGATTTCCTTCAACATCAAAATTATAAGTAACACCTAATTTTTTACATTGTACTGCAATATCTTTTAATAGCTCAGTACGTCCCTTTTCATTTCCACAAAAATATATACCCTTAATTGTATTTTGAGGTAAATTATTTATTTTAGAATATGGTGTTGGATAATATAAATATCCATATTTTTCAGCATCAGGTTTGCTATAAGTATACACTAAATCAAAAATTCCCGTTTTTGCTAATTTAACTGCATTAGTATTTTTACATTGAAAAATAGAATCTACAAAATATAAAACAAATTTAACATTAGGATATTTCTCTCTTATACTCTTTAGTGTATATTCATTATAATATTTATTAACACTACTATTATTAAATATCACACAAATTTTTTCTTTGTTATATTTATTAAGAGTATTTATTAAATTAAAATCCGGCCTTAAAAAAAATTCAAATTTACTTTTTAAATATTTATTTATTTCTTTTTTATACAATACTCTCATTAAAAAAATATATAATTTACTTCTCTGGCAAAAGTATTTATCTAAAAATACACTATTTTTTTTTATACATAAATCATTAAAAAGCACTTTAAACATTGAACTATAATTACTTTCCTCAGATATAATTACATATTTCATAAAGTATTCCTTCTATATATCATAAAGTTTAATAATAAAAACAATTAATATTAAATCTAATAAATATACTTATGCTTATTTTTATTTTATACATAAACTAAATAGTAAAACTACTAGAAAATAAATTGAAACTGTCAAATAGTTTGTGTAAATAGATCTTTCTCGTAAATTGATTTTTTA
>ENA-UOOK01006476-UOOK01006476.1-fermentation-metagenome-genome-assembly--contig:-NODE-6476-length-11178-cov-3.460038_pt1 | contig 11178 bp, 8 predicted proteins | sample MGYA00245777_ERZ724023 | MGnify/ENA primary metagenome ERZ724023 (study PRJEB28704, sample SAMN03018312) | fermentation metagenome | biome: anthropogenic terrestrial biome; feature: soil; material... | reverse complement strand
TGTCCTCCTTGAATCCGGTATTGCTGACCGTTGTTCTGGTGACCACGATTACCGGATATTTTATCAACAAGCGCTTCAGCGGATGGAGTTACCGCCACCGGGATGAAGAAGGGGACTATGTCCACCAGATGCGCTACATCAACTCCCTTTCCGAGGATTTTTCTTTCGGAAAGGATATCCGCCTTTTCGGGATGGAAGGGTGGCTTCTGGAGCTTCATAAGAACGCCCTGAATTTATTGCAGGCGTTTCACCGCCGCGGGGAAACGGTAAGCTACGGGGGAGACGCCGTGAAGGTGCTGTTTTCCTTTCTGCGAAACGGTATCGCCTATTATTATCTCATTTCCATGACGATTCACGGGAATCTGAGCGCGTCGGAATTTTTACTGTATTTCACTGCGGTAGGCGGATTTACGGCGTGGATTAACGGAATTTTATCCGGGCTTTCCACGCTTCACCTGCAAAGTCTGGAGATATCCACCATTCGGGAGTTTCTCGACACGCCGGAGCCGTTTCAATTTGAGGAAGGAAAGCCGCTGGAAGTCCATGAACTTTCAAAATATACGATTGAGCTGCGGAACGCTTCTTTCCGTTATCCCAGCGCGCAGAAAGACACGCTGCACGGCATCAATCTCGTGATCCGTCCGGGAGAAAAGCTTGCCATCGTGGGCTTAAACGGAGCGGGAAAAACGACCATGGTCAAGCTGATCTGCGGCTTTTTGGACCCGACAAAAGGGCAGGTCCTGCTAAACGGCGAGGATATCCGGCAGTATAACCGGCAGGAGTATTACCGCCTGTTCGCCGCTGTCTTTCAGGAATTTTCCCTTCTTGCGGCAACCATTGCCGAAAATGTGGCGCAGCAAAGCCAGGCAGACGGGGAGAAAATATCCCGCTGTCTGGAACAGGCGGGGCTTTCTCGGAAAATGCGGGAGCTGCCCGATGGAGTTCATACCCATCTTGGCAAGGAAGTCTTCGACGACGCGGTCGGACTTTCCGGCGGGGAGCTTCAGCGCCTGATGCTGGCCCGTGCGCTCTACAAGGACGCGCCGTTTATTTTGCTGGACGAGCCCACGGCGGCCCTTGACCCTATCGCGGAAAACGATATTTACCAGAAATACAATGATTTGACGAAAGAGAAAACCTCGGTATATATTTCTCACCGTCTGGCCTCCACCCGCTTTTGCGACCGGATTCTGCTGCTGGCAGACGGCGAAATCGCGGAGGAAGGAACCCATGATTTTCTCTTGAATTTAAACGGCCGGTACGCGGAGCTGTTTGAGATTCAAAGCCGGTATTACCGGGAGCACGGAGGTGAGAAGCTTGCGGCGGAAGTCTGAGAAAAGATACAAGCTGTCCTTCCAAAAAGCCTGCGGGCTGAATATCCGTGCCCTTAAGCTATGGTGGAGGAACTATCCGTCTTTGTTTTTGGCGGCGGTAATAAACGACCTGTTCAGCGTGCTGCCGCCCTACGTGGGAATTTATCTTTCGGCAAAGATTATAACCGAGCTTGCCGGAAACAGAAATCCCCAAGTCCTTACCCGGCTGGTGCTGATCACTTTGATTGTGACGACTTCCCTGGAGCTGATCGGTTGGGGGATCAGCCGGTGGCGCGATTGGGAATTCAGTGGGAATTTTGATAAAGCACAGAAGTTTTTTACTCAAAAGCTTATACATATGGATTATCAGTCTTTTGACGATTCCTCTACTCATGAACTGTATTCTAAGGTGGAGCATAGCCCTACCTGGGTGGGCGGGGGAATCGGGGAAAGCATTTACCAGTGGGAGGCGCTCCTGTTCGCCGTCATGCAGGTTATCGGCGCGATTTCCCTAAGTGTGTCGCTTTTCACCTTGCGTGTTCCTCAAAGCGCGGGGGTCCTACCATCCTGAACAATCCGTTTTTTCTTCTTTTGATTGTCGCCGGCATGATCGCGGTAACCGTTTTCGCCCCGGCCTGCTCTACCAGGGCAAACAGCTACCAGAGCAAGCTGGCGGACGAAATGCAGACAAGCAGCCGCGCCAACTGGTTTTATTCGTCCATGGCCCATGACCGTACCCGCGCGGAGGATATCCGCATTTACCGGCAGGATGAATTCTGCCGGGAGAAGCTGGAGAAAACAGGAAAAGGCAGCCTTTCCGCCCGCTTGGCCCGGTACGCACGGGGGCCCATCGGCGGCTTTCAGGCGCTGGGAGCGGCGGCTTCCAATGTGTTTATGGGAATCGCCTACGCGTTTGTCTGTGTCAAGGCGTGGACGGGAGCGTTCGGTGTCGGCGCGGTGACACAGTATATCGGGGCGATTACGGCGCTTTCCGGCAGCGTTTCATCACTTTTGAGCACTTTGGGAAAAATGCGCAATAACGCGGAGTTTTTAATCGATACCTTTCAGTTTTTGGACATTCCCAACAATCTGCACAGAGGGGGTTCGGCTGTAAGCCCAGACGCGGAGAACCGTTATGAAATAGAGTTTCATAACGTCAGCTTCCGGTATCCCGGCAGTGAAGTCTACGCTTTGCAAAACGTATCCTTTCGGATGAACGCGGGAGACAATCTTGCGGTGGTGGGGCAGAATGGCAGTGGGAAGACTACGTTCATCAAGCTGCTCTGCCGCCTGTATGATCCCACGGAGGGCAGCATCACCATAAACGGGACGGATATCCGCGCGCTTTGCTATGAGGAATATCTGAAGCTTTTCTCCGTGGTATTTCAGGACTTCCGCCTGCCGGCGTTTAAGCTGGGGCAGGATGTGGCTGCAGCGGAGAAGTATGATTCGGGCCGTGCGTTTTCGTGCCTGGAAAAAGCCGGCTTTGAAGCCCGGCTGGATACGCTGCCAGACGGGCTGGAAACGCCCCTTTACCGGGATTTCGATAAAAACGGCGTGGAGGTATCCGGCGGCGAGGCGCAGAAAATTGCGCTGGCCCGCGCGCTTTACAAGGACGCTCCGTTTATTGTCCTGGACGAGCCCACTGCGGCCCTCGACCCTATCGCGGAATTTGAGGTCTATTCTAAATTCAATGAAATTGTGGGAGAAAAAACCGCCGTTTACATCAGCCACCGGCTTTCCTCCTGCCGGTTCTGCCACGATATCGCCGTTTTCGATAAAGGAGAACTCGTGCAGCGCGGCAGCCATGACGAGCTTTCGGCCCGGCCCGGGGGCTGTATGCGGATTTCCTCAAGGCGAGGGAAGAGGCCATCGGCTGGAAGCTGGCCTGACGTCAGAAAAACGGTCCGGAGGGCGATGCGGCCTCCGGACCGTTTTTCGTTGTGTCTATCCATCCGCTGCCTGGTTTGCCGTCGTTCTGTGCGGGATTCCGATCGTGGCGGGTGCGTCGCGGCGCTGGTTGGGGACTATGCGCAAAGCCAGCGCGCGCTGCTTTTGCTTTCTGTCTATATGGAAAGCTGCTCGGCGTTCCACATGGCGGCGTATTTTCCGCCCTTCGCCAGCAGCTCCTCATGTGAGCCTTGTTCGGCGATCCGTCCTCCCGCCACCACCAGAATCTGATCCGCGTTTTTGACAATAGATAAGGTGTGCGCAATCATCACAACCGTTTTTTTCTGTTTGATTAAATTAGCAATGGCCTGTTTTACCGCCAGCTCGTTTTCAATATCAAGGTTTGCCGTTGCCTCGTCCAGCAGGATGATCGGGCTGCTTTTCAAAATGGCGCGGGCGATGGAGAGCCTTTGACGCTCGCCCCCTGATAGCGAGCCGCCATTCTCGCCGGCCGGGGTATCGTAGCCCTTCGCCATTTTGCGAATGAAGCCGTCGCAGTTGGCTTCCCGGCAGGCGTCCTCGATTTCCTCATCTGTTGCGTCGGGCCGGGCGTAACGGATGTTGTTCCGGATGGTGTCGTTAAACAGGAATACATCCTGATCCACCATGGAGATCCGCTCCAGCACACGCTCCGCCGCCACCTGCTCGATCGGCCTGCCGCCGATGGAGATGGTTCCGCCGCCCGCCTCATAATATTTGGCGATCAGGTTTTGAATAGTGGATTTTCCGGAGCCGGAATCCCCCACAATGGCGGTCAGTTTCTGATCCGGCGCGGAGAAGGAAGCGCCTTTCAGGACGGTTTCCCCCGCTGTGTAGGAGAAGTCCACGTTTTGAAAGACAATTTCATGGGTGTCAGTCATGAACGGCTCCATGCTGCCGGTCTCTTCTTCCTCACCGATGATGTCGGTAATCTTATTTTTTGAAATCATCAGGTTCTTGTAGCTCATCAGGTTCCTCGATATCGTATCGGACAGCTTGGCGAGAAACATGGGCAGCATACAGATCAGCAGATAGGAAATCGGGTCCAGCGTTCCGGACAGCATCGGGCCGGACGCCGCCCACATCATCAGCGGAAGCCCCATCCAAAGGCAGATGCATTGAACCGCGTTGACGGGGATCGCGTGCGCTTCATAGCGGAAGCTGACATCGCTGAACCGCTTCATCGCGGAGGTGACCGTTTTGTTTTTGGTGCCGCCGACGCCATAAGCCCGGAAGGTCTGGATGCCGGATACATATTCCACAATGCTGCTCACATTTTCCGCGCAGACGGCGTTCTTTTCCGTGCCGTATCTCCCGACCACCCGAAAGGACAGCCACAGGAAAGGTACCAGCAGCAGTTCAATGCAGAGCAAAATCAAGCCGCCCGGCAGCCAGATCGTCCCCACAAAAATAATCAGCATGACACAAAAGGCGATGTTCTTGACCAGGTCCCCGATCGTATGGGTCAGAATCTTCTCGTAGTTATTGACATCGCTGGTAACGACGTTGATATAATCGCCCGTCTGCCCCTGGGTAAAGCGTGACAGAGGGATCCTTTTGAGCTTATCGCCCAGGAATAGCCGAACCTGTTTGCTCACGGCGGCGCCGCCGATCTGGCTGTCCGTGTATCCCGCGCCGTAGATGACGATCCGCAGCGCGAAGATGACGCCGAGGAATGCGGTCAGCCGGAGCAGGGGCGGCAAGTCTGCGTCTCCGTTCCACAGCATTTTCATGACCCCATAGAGAAGAAAAAAATTACATCCGGACAGCAGGCCCTCGATAACGGTCAGGATCATGCCGATATAGAATTTTCTGTTTTTCCTCATCGGGTTATTCTTCATGCTCCGCGCTCCTTTCGATTTGATAGGCCATATTCCGCGCCGCCTGATACTCGGCCCAGGCCTGCCGGTAATATTCGCTGCTTTTCCGAACTTCCTCGTGGGTGCCTGTACAGGCGACGGTATGGTTTTCCACCACCGCCACCCGGTCGCACATTTTGAGTGCGCTGAGCCGGTGTGCGACAATGATAACGGTTTTGCCTTTGCAAAGGTTTTGAATGGCCCTGTCGATCTGCACCTGGTTTTCCGGGTCGGCCGCCGAAGTCGCTTCATCGAGAATCAGGATGGGGGCGTTTTTCAGGATGGCCCTTGCGATCGCGATTCTCTGTTTCTCGCCGCCTGAGAAGCGGTTGCCGAAACCGCCCACCTTCGTATCATAGCCGTCGGGAAGCGATAGGATGAACTCGTCGATCTGCGCCTGCTTTGCCGCCGCGCGCACTTCCTCCAGCGAAGCGCTGCTGCCCATGCGGATATTTTCCAGGACGCTGCCGCGGGTCAGAAAGGTTTTCTGGAATACGATGGCGATGTTCCGCAGCAGTGTTTCATAGCCGATATTCCTGACGTTCCTGCCGCCGATCAGCACTTCGCCCTCCTGCACGTCATAGAAACGGGAAATCAGCTCGACAACGGTGGTCTTTCCGGCGCCGGAGCGGCCCATCAAAGCCATCCGTTCCCCGTCCTTCACCTGAAGATTACAGTCTTTCAGCACGTCGGTTTTGCCGTCATAGGAAAAGCGCACGTTTCTCAGCTCGATATCGTGCCTTGCGGGAAATTCGCCGCCGCCCTCGTAGGTGGGGATGCTCAGAATCTCCTCGGCTTTCGTGATGCCGGTCAATACCTGGGCAAAGCTGCTGCCAAGCTCCTGAAGCGGGCGGATTTCCGTCAGGTACATCGAGCCGACAAAGGCGAACAGCAGGAAGGCGCTGGCCGTGATGGAACCTTTTAAGAAAAACATTCCGCCCAGAGGGACAAGCAGCAGCATCCCGCATTCGATCACGACGATGAACGCGGCATAGAACGGCCCCATCTTTCTGGACATTTCATTCCAGACGTCGTTTTCTTCCCTGACCGCCGAGGAATACTTCCGGAAGGAACTGCTGCCCATGTTGTAGGCTTTGATCAGCTTCATTCCGCTGATATACTCGACCATCACCGAATTCAGATTGGAGATGGAGCGGGTCGCGCGGCTCATCATCCCGGACGCGCCCGCGAACATCATACCCATCACGGCCACAGCCAGCACCAGCGGGATCAGGGAGATCAGCGCCAACGGGATATTGACGGTCATCAGGTAGAGGAAAACAGCGACGGGACCAACCAGATAGCACACCAGTTCCGGCATATTGTGGGCCAGAAACAGCTCCAGCTTTTCAATGTCCTCATTCATGACGGTTTTGATCTCGCCGATGCTGCGCTCGCCCAGCGCCCCGAGGGGCACCTTCGCTATGTGGTCGGCCACCATACAGCGAACCTTGTACAAGGCCCCATAGGCTCCTTTGTGAGAGGCTACGCCGGAACTGCCGAACAGCACAAAGCGAATCGCCATAGCAGCCCCGACTATCCCGGCGTTTCGGGCCGCGAACTCTGCCGTACACGTATGATGAAAAACCGTGTCCATCAACTTGTAGATTCCGTAGTAGGGAACCATGGTGCAAAACCCGCTGAGAAATGATAAGCCGACAGCTAAATACATCCAATATTTTTCCCGCCCCGCCCATTGAAGCAGAAGCGCAATGGGCTTTTTCTTTTTTTGCATAGAATCGCGTCTTCTTTCCAAAAATTTCCCGTCACAGATCAAACAGCTTCTTTAATCGGTCTTCCGTTTCCATGGATACAGCCAAATCGTCGCACAGCCTGCCGCCGTCAAAGCGCAGAACACGGGAGCAGGTGCGGCAGACAAATTCGTAGTCGTGCGTCACGATAAAAATCAGCTTTCCCATGGCGGCCAGTTCTTGTACAAGGCCGGCCACCTGAGCCATACTGTCGAAATCCAGCCCGCTGGTAGGCTCGTCGAACACCAGAAGCTCCTTGCCGCAGATCATGCTGACCGCTGCCGCGAGGCGCTGCTTCTGCCCGCCGGAGAGGGTGTTGGGGTGGCGTGTGCGGAAAGGGGTCAGGCCCAGCTTTTCCATTGTCGCCCCGACCAGCGCAGGGCTTGGGCTGCGGATGCCAAAGGAGCACTCCGCTTCCACGCTTTCCGCAAACAATTCATAGTTCACATCCTGCATGACCATGTAGGAGCGTTTCAGACGGCACTTTCGATCCTGGGGCCGTCCATCCCACAGGAACTGTCCCTCACAGTCCCTGTGCAGGCCGCAGAGCGCCCGTGAAAAGGTGGTTTTCCCGGCTCCATTATGTCCGATGATGCCGATCACTTCGCCGGGAGCCGCCGACAGGCTGACGCCGTCCAGGATGGATTGTTTTTTGTAGAACAAAGACACATCGCGCAGTTCCAGAATCGGCGCGTGCGGGGTGTTCAGGGGTACGGCGGGGTGCACCTTCTTTAAGTCCGTGGCCCGCAGACCCCTGTTTTCACGTTCCTCCTGCGGGAGCTGCCGGAACTGCGCCGGCATGTAAATGTCCGCGATGCGCCCCTGTTCCAGATAAATGATACGGTCGGCCAGATCCATGAGGTAATGCAGACGGTGCTCGGCAATCAAAATGGTCTTGCCTTGGCGTTTGATCAGCCTCAGATGCTCTTTGAGGTCCTGAATCGCGCTCCTGTCCAAATTGGAGGATGGTTCGTCCAGCAAGTAAACATCCGGGTTCATGGCATAAACCGAAGCGAAAGCGATTTTCTGCTTTTCGCCGCCCGAGAGCTTAAAAATATTCCGGCCCAGCAAATTTTGGACCCGAAGATCTTCCGCGGCTCGGCGGACCCGTTGACGAAGCTTTTGGGGAGGCAGGGCCTCGTTCTCTATTCCAAACGCGATTTCACTGTCGGTATCCACATTAAAAAACTGGGTGCGCGGATTCTGAAACACGGAGCCGACGCGCCCGGCGATTTGATACATGGGCGTTTGGGAAATATCCATTCCGTTTACAACGACCCGCCCGGTCAACTCCCCGGGGAAAAAATATGGAATCAGGCCGTTTACCAGGCGGGTGACCGTGGTTTTCCCGCATCCGCTGCGCCCGCAGAAAAGCACACATTCGCCGTCTTCGATGGTAAGGTCGAAATGGCAAAGGTTTCCAGAGGTCTGTCCGGAATAAGAAAAAGAAACATCCTTAAATTTTATCATTGCGCCGCCCTCTACCCAAAACGTCCTGCGATGAAATAAGCGGCAAAACAAAAAGCCGCCAGCAGATCCGCAAGCCCGAGCCTGATCTGTATCAGACAGGTCCGGGGAGCGGGATTCTCGATTCCGCGCGTCACCGAGGCGATGGACAGCTCGTCGGCCGCGCGGGACGCCGACATCATCAGCGGCACATACAGGCATTCCACAGTCATTCCCGGATGAGCGACGAGCCCTTTTAAGGATGGTGAGACGTCCCGAAGACGCATGGCGTCTTTGATAAAGCCCCAATCTTCCCGGATCGTCGGCAAATACCGCAGCATGACGGCCATCGGAATGGTCAGGGACTTCGGCGCGTGAATTTTGTGCATGGCGCAGAGGAATTCGCTGACCCGGGTCGTCGAGATCAGGATTCCCGCAAGAAAGCCGCATGGGTACACCTTGTGGACCAGGCCCAGAAAAGCGATCAGCGTTGTCTGGAACGTCGTCCCGGAACCGGACAGCGCGGCTTTTGTCAAAGCAAAAATAACCGCATAGACCGCCAGGCCGATCAGCGGGTAGCGCCGCCTGCCGCTGAAGAAACCCAGCAGGGCGATCATGCCGACCAGACCGAATTCATAGACCAGGCTGGGAGCCGTCGCGGCGCAGAGGGCGCACAGCAGAAGAAGCAGAAGCTTTGTCCGTGGGTCGAACCGGATACCGTGACCTTTACTCATTCGGTGATCCCGGCTTTTTCAAATTGCTTTTTCAATAATTTGCTGCCCACCCAGCCGCTGAATGCCGACACCGCGATCGTGCCCAGGATGATCACCGCGGGCATCCAGCCCTGCGCTGTGGTGTTCATGGTTTCAATATAACTGGCTGCAGTCCCCCCTTGGAGCATATAGCTGCTCCAGGAGACCGGGTCTGCAAAATAGCAGATGTAACTGCCGGTGGCGCCAAGGCTCAGAAAAACGAAAGCCAGAATGTTCAGCTTGACGCTTCGGTATTTTCTTGCCCCTGCCGCAAGATCGCCGATGATACCGCCCAGAACATACCCTAGGTCCATCGCCCAGTGCATCCCTGTGGCAAACCAGATGATTCCGATGAGGATTCCCGCGATTGCAATCGGCCCGCGCTTCGGCACTTTTGCCACCAGAAGCAGAAAAACGGGCCCTCCCAACAGCGCTGCGCTCAGGGGCATATAGAAGGTTGTGATCGGATTTGGGGCCATGGGAAGTCCGCCGATCAGCATTGTGAGCCATAATAAAGCGGTAAAAATACCGATGGTGACCAGATCTTTGGCGGTCAGCCCCTTTTTTTGTATGTAGCTTTGAGTTTTCATGAATGGATCCCCCTGTTTTGATGGCGGCACGCGGTCCGTAACCGATTGACGGCCGGAACGGCATGTGCTATGATATTTGTTAGTAGAAACTAACGCTGCGCTTGCTTTTAGCATACAAGCTAGAGCTTAATAAAACAACAGTTTGTCAAGGACTTCGTCTGTTCGTGATAGAACTGTGTCCGATCCTGTCAAGGGGGGATGAGGATGATCGATGTGATTCAGGAAGTATATGGCCCGCTGCTTTGCCAAAACGGTTTTATCCCAAGGCCGGAAAATGCTCGTTACGGTTCGATGGGCCAATGCTGGGAGCTGGAAGAAGGCCGTGGCAAGGGTTTCTACTGGACTTACGGGCAAAAGGATCTTTTCGATATTAAAATCCATGACTTTTATCTTCACGACGATACCTTTTTTGAGTTTAATCTGCCAAAGTGCCTGAGCGTTACCTATTACGAGTCTATTTCCGGAGAAGAGCTCACTCCTTACCGTCGCCTGAATGCCGGCTGTATCAAAGCTTTTGTCGGGGGATGCGATCTTTACCGGATGCTGGTACACAAAAAAATCCCGATCCGGTCGATCGGGATCGAATTTATGCCGGCCTATTATGAGGATTATCTGAAGCGGCAATATCCCAACGAGTATATTCATCCGCTGAAAGCGTTTCAGACATTGGACCAGACCGACGATTTTCCGGGGATGGTGCGGCTGCTGCAACAGGTAAAAAACTATCGCGGCAATGGCATTGCAGCCAAACTGTTTTATGAGAGCAAAGTCGCGGAGGCGGCATCCCTGGTGGTGGAGTGGGCCAGACGTCTTCCGCAAAGATCCGAACCACGGCTCACGGATGCGGACAGACGGCAGATCGAAACCGTAACCGCCTACATCAACGACCACTGCGCTTTTGATTTGCCGCTGGACCGGCTCTCCAAAATCGCCTGCATGGGGACCACCAAGCTGAAAACCTCCTTTCGGCAGGTGCACGGCTGCACCATTACCGGGTATATCCAGCAGCGCCGAATGAGCCGGGCTGAATATCTGCTCTCCTCTACGGACCTGCCCATCGGCCAGGTAGCCCGGACGGTGGGTTACCGGAGCGCCAGCCGCTTCGCGGAGCTGTTTCACAAAAGTACGGGTTTGCTGCCGTTGGAATTTCGTAAAACGGCAAAATAGAAGAGACCAGACCCGGTTCCTGATCCTCGTTCGCTGGGAAAATTTATACTGATGATTTTTAACAGGAAGGTGAAAACTGATGGACATCACGGCGATAACCATTGGATCGCGGGGGGACGTTCAGCCGTTTCTTGCGCTGGGGCAAGCGCTCCGCAGGCGGGGACATCGCCTCAGAATCGCTGCCTTTCCCCGTTTTCAGGCGGACGTGGAAAAACGGGGCTTTTCTTTTTCCACCATCCATGGGGACGAGGACCGGATGATGAAGCTGCTGATCGGCGAGGGTGTATCGGGCATGGCCTACATGGACGGCCTTACCACGCTGCTGAATCAGAACAAGCGGGAAATCCTCGACGACGTCTACAGCGCGTGCA
>ENA-UOOK01006473-UOOK01006473.1-fermentation-metagenome-genome-assembly--contig:-NODE-6473-length-11186-cov-4.254335_pt1 | contig 11186 bp, 16 predicted proteins | sample MGYA00245777_ERZ724023 | MGnify/ENA primary metagenome ERZ724023 (study PRJEB28704, sample SAMN03018312) | fermentation metagenome | biome: anthropogenic terrestrial biome; feature: soil; material... | reverse complement strand
TCTCGGATTATTTCTATAATAATCAAATATTTCTCTATACACCTCATCTAGGTGAGCATTTTGTAAAAGTTCGGTAAATTCTTCCGGAGTTATCTTAATTCTAGGATTCCCACTTTTATCTTTATAGTGAGCAAGTGTTCTTTGGTTCCTCATTTCATGAATATTTTTAAAGCTTTGATATGAAAGAGGGAAATCAGATTTCATTTGATCTATCACTGATCCAAAATCACCTTTACTATATCCTTTTTCTTCTGAAATAATATCAAAAAAAATATTATGGAGCAAATCTAAAGCCATTAGAGATACACTAGGATCTATACTCTTTTTGTTTATGAAAGTTCTTAAGTTTTCTTTGATTTCCTTATATATCTTTTCATCTTTTCTACATAAACATAAGAAAGTTTCTGATACTTCAATATTATATACAGATTCCATAATATATTTTAAATAGTCTTTTTCCTCATTATATAATATTCGTTCAACAAAATTATTTTGCAGGTTAACTTCCGGGAAATGATAAAACTCTTTGTGCCAAAGTAGTAATCCATGTAGCGATATCATTAAATTTTTATTACTGATAAGACTTTCCAGAAAAATCTGTTTAGTACAGCTATCAGAAATTGTTTTATATTTCACATAGTTTATTTCCCTTTGTATGTAATAGTTTGAATTATTATCAAATTGTTTAATTAACTCAAGCATACCACAATTGTACAGCCAATGAATTAACTGATATTTTACAATCCAAAATCGCTGTTCATCTTTACAATTTGAACGGAAAAATTCTTCTTCAAATATTAAATTATTGTAACTCCTGAATAGAAGTGACTTATTATATTGATATAGTACCGAATCCCCCAATAAATACGAAGTTATATGCTTTTTAAAGTCTTCATCATTAGGATAATGTTTGTCAAAATAGTAAATTACGCCCTTGTAGAAAAGCTCTAGTTTATCAATATTGGATATTAGGATATTTTTTATATCATCATCCTTATTTAGCTTAAATAAAGAAAAACTTATAATAGTTTTATCTAAATCGTTGTTTTTAAAGCACTCTAATACTTTTTGTTTTAAGAATTTGTGTGACTTTGACTTTAGTTTATTTTGATTTCTTTGATATTCATTAGTAATTTTTGAAAATTTTGCAGTCATTTCATTAATATGCTTATCTATATTATCTATATGTGAAATGCCTATTTTTTCAGATTGTGGAATCAAGGAAAGGTCACGTGCCAATAAATCAAGATAAACAACCATCTTTTGGCAATCAATTGGTGTTTTCGCCATTATACTTATATCATCAGCATATCTAAAATATTTTATATCTTTTTGCTTACGCATTTCTTCATCGATATAATATAGATATATTTCAGAAAAAAAAGCTGAACTAACTGGTCCCTGTGGAATTCCACAGCTTTTTATAAAGCCAAATTTAGCTGTTGGAGATAGTGTCCATTGCGATAAACACACTTTTAACAGATTAATTAGTTCATCCTCTATTTTATTTTTCCTTAAAATTTCAAAAAGGATAGAATGATCTATAGTGTCATAAAATGAAGCAATATCAAATTCCATAGTGTATTTATAGCCATCTAAATAAAACTTCTTTTTTTGATCTTTAAACTTCTTCCATTGTACTTTCCACTTTTCATAAAAAAATATGCTATTTTCAGATTCAGAGGTTTTAAATATATTTCCGAAAGTATTTATATTGAAGTATCTACTCATCAGCGGGTAAAATTCATCAGCAATAACATTAGCAAGAGCCTGATAAACAATTTGATCAATTAGACAAAGCATAGTAATAGGACGTGCTAAGTTTTTCTTTTTTGGCATAAAATATTTTTCTACATTGGAAGGCATATAAATTTCTTCTTTAACTTCACAAATAAGCTGATTTATATTTTCTTCAAAAAACAGCTCGAACGCTTCAAAGTCCTTATAATAAAACTCTTTATATTCATTTCGCTTTACTGTTTTTAATCTTTTATAAGCAAGAATAAAGTTTTCAACGGATATAAATTTTTCGTTTTGCCTTCCCATCTTAGCCCTCCAAATAATAAAAAAAAATAAAAATAACTATTTGAGTTAAGCAAGTGTACAAATTTAATATTTATTATTATTCTAGTTCCATCCCTACTTTTCAGATTATGTATCAGTATAACTTCCAGTTACTTTACAAATAGCTTCTATTAAATAAGGAACAATAGATTTCAGAATTAGAATAGTTGATTTTTTTATGTTTTCTCTAGAGATGCTAATTTTTTTATACTTTTTAGTTGTTTTGCAATCGCCTATTAAACAACCCCTTTACCCTCTCATAACTCTCTGGTGTCCCTATATCATACCTCATACCTTTAAACTTAAAGGCATAAACATCTTTATGCTTTATAAGCCACGGTATAAAGTTCCCAGGTGCATCAGGGTTGTTACCTTCAATAATGTATTTATTAAACAACTCTAAAGTATCTTTCCTATAAATATAAAACGGTGGTACTGCTAGATTCGACTTGGGCTCTTTTGGTTTTTCTTCAAATGATATAACCTTAGAGTTATTATCTATTTCAACAACTCCTGTTCTTTTCAACTCTTCCTTATCGTTTAATTCATGCACTGTTATACAGTCATGGCCTATTTCCCTGTAAAATAGCTCAAAATCTTTAAGCTCGAAATCAAATAAATTATCACCTGCCATAACAAGAATATCACCTTCTATATTCTCATTATCTATAGCAAACTTTATATCTGCAATTGCTCCCAGCCTGTTTTCATTTGAAGTTGTTAAGTCGTTTAATACTTTAATTTTTTTAGAACTCTCATAGCCTTTCACACACTCTACAAATTGTGAGTAAAATCTATCATTAGATACTATGTATATATAATCAACACTTTCTACTTTTTCTATCTTTTTTAATATGTGTTCAAGTATTGTTATACCACCAACCTCAAGTAATGACTTAGGCTTGTTTTTTGTTAAAGGATATAGTCTTGTAGCATATCCTGCTGCAAGAAGAATGCACTTCATAAAATAAATTACCTCCTTGTTTTCAATTCACACATTTTAAGTTAAGCAATAAGTTAATAATAAGTTAAGTAAAAAAGTTATGGTGCCTGGCACCTACTCTCTTATGCTATCACATATTCTATCAATAAGTTAACAATAAGTTAAGTGCCTAGCACCGACCTTCTATGTAAGATAAGCGTCTAAGTTGCGTGCCTAACACCACTTTCATTGCACCACCTATTTCATTCCACTATCCTAGCCCCGCCGGCGGTTTTGCAGTCCATGAACATTAAATGATCAACAACCCCCAGAATATTGGCTGACTGGTCTAAGATTCCATTGTTTAATCCTATAAAACTTATTTCAACCCAATGGTTATATTGTATCAGGTCTGTCTTAGAAATATTTATCTCATTTACTTCACATAATGCAAGAAGATATGCAGTTGTTACTGCTGCAGAAGAGCTTAATCCTCCACACTATATACACTTTTTTAAATTGCTGCTTTTCTCTATTTTAGCTATCAGGTTTTCTTTTTCTTGAGATCTGTCAAAATGTAAAATCAGCTCATTATCATCTACATGATAAATCTTTTGTAAAAAATTATTTGTATCGAATACATATCTGTAAGTAATTTTCTCATTATAGTTCAAAAATACTATATCAGCTATAATACAATTGTCTTGCTTATAGTAGTTTATAGATAGATAATTATCTAATTCTAAGTTTTCCAGTAAATTATATGGTGTGAGTATAGATGAATTTACTAACTTTGATAATTGATTAATATAGTTGTAGATTTACGGAGTAAATCATTCTAGAATTAATGGTTTTTTTCAATTTAATTTATCTTTGAGATATAATATGAGATCTAATAGTGTGAAATTCTTTTCGCAGAATAAAATATGTGGTAAAATAAAGAAATGAAGAGTCCCAAACCCTCACAAAGTTTGACTCTTCAAATCTGATGCTGCTCTTTTGAGCAAATACAACAATACTATGATACTAAATTTTAATGTGAATTTCAATAATTATAAAGAAAACATTTTAGATTTTTATGGGGTGTGGGATTTTAAATGTCCTTGCTGTGGTGCTTTACGTTCTTTTTCAAGACATGCAATTTATTCTCGAAATATATGTATTTTATCAGCTGATCAAATAATTGAGGAAAAGCTAGATATACTTCGCCTTATGTGCAATTCTTGTAAAACTACACATGCTGTTCTTCCTGCAGATACTATACCATATGTAATATATTCATTTTCATGTGTGATGCAAATTTTAACAAGTCATTTTGTTGAAAAAAGAAGCATTTTAAGTATAGTTGAGCAGTTAAAAATCTCCTTTGAGTTGATTTATGTTTTTATCAAAAGATTCAATCAATGTTTCAAGCCATGCGTTAATTTCCTAAGGATATTTTTAGCCTCTCAGATTGATTACAATACACCTTCTAAAGCTATTTTATTAAAAGCTAAAAACAGGTATAAATCGGTATTCTCCTCGCCCAATAGGGATGCTTTTATTAAAGCTATCCAGTTGACAGCTTCTTTTAGCTCAAATTTTGTTTTTTTCTCGTCATCTGTTGTTATTTCAATAAATATAAGTGTTTTCCAACTATTGATTTTAACTTCTTTTCGTTTAATACGGAAAATCCACTTATTTACAAGAACATCATGTGCAAGACTTTTTAGCTTATTTTCATAATCAAAGTTTTCATCTATCACATACCTGTCTGCAATCATATCTTTTATTTGCAATTCAATATTTTCAAATTTCATTCTTTCATCACTCCCACCACATGATTTACAGAATTTTCTATAATGCTTTTATAATTTTTCAGAACGCTATTAAAATATTCCCGTAATTCAGTAATATCGCCAACTCTTAATTTTTTTCTATAAGCATTGTTGTTGGTAATTAATAATTGCGGATATTTAGGATAAGTTAATAATCCTATTTTGTTTTTTTCTCCTGCAATATCATCTTGAAAAAACTCTAACTCTGGAAGATTAGACTGTGTAAGTATAATTATTTGCTCAGTTTCATTTTTTAGTAATTCATCGCTTCCTGTATCATCATCAATTTTAATTACTTTTTTTGTACCACCTGCAGGACCACTCCAATATTCTAACCCAATTGAATAAACCCTTTCTCCATGTCCTACTGACAACCATTTTCCATTATTGTCATCTCCCAAACATATGGATACAATTAATAAATGAAAAATTGCCTCACTTAATAAAATTGCTGTTTTGGGACCAACTCTAAGTTCACCTGATATAGACTCCCCTTCTGCTTTAGGATGGAGTATTTTTGAAAATAATCTCCTTTGTTCTTCGATATCGTTCTCAAGCAACTTCTTCCAATCAATCCATCGACGTTCAACCTTAGTTCTGAGTTCACATCCCATCATATTATTTATCAATTCTACTATTTTAATATTAATATATTTGAAAGTTATCTTATACATCTCACTCTGTAAGCTGTATGCAAATTTTTCCTTTTCATCAATCGTCATAAGAGATTTAATCTCATTAGATTGATATGATTCTTGGTCATCAATTATTCTTAAGTATTCAATGTCACTTTTGGACACACCAAGTGTTCCCCCGGTCTTAGATTTTATTGAACTTTGCCAACTAGATTTTTCGGAACAGTATATATCAAATGAACCAAATGGATGTACCAACAGACGCATTAATCCCATTGAGATTTTGCAGCCCTCTAAACAACTTCCACATATATGTAAATGACGAGTATTGGAATTGTCTTCATTCCATAATGAAGGGACTATGATTTCAGGTCTCTCAAATTCATCATTATCTTCTAAATCATGAATTCCAAAAATATTCCATTGCATATCATCCAGTTTGAACTGCGTCCACCTTGCAACATTAGGTAATAAATAATCTTTTAGAGTATGCAACAAATGGCGAGGCTTGATTGCTCCCGCTGGTGTTGAATTATCATCCAAATATTGTAGGATTAACATGCGTACTTTATTTTTTTTATGTATATAACCATATCCTAGAACACCTAACAAATTCCTTAAGTGAAGAGTATCTTGTACATAATCAAACTCCTTATGTTTATATGTATAGATAATTATTTTTCTCCCTATAAACTTATTATTTTTACTTCTTAAACTATTGATAGCAACATATTGATACCATCTTGGCGGCAAATAGTTTATTTCAAAATTGTATTTATCAACATAAAATAAATTGGTTAATCTACACCGAGCTATATAAATAAAGAAAATATAGTCATAATTAACTCAAGTACAGATATAATAAATGTATGAATTTTAATTGCTCCGGCAATTCCTAATATAACCAGACAGAATTCGAGTAGTAAAAGGTTTACTATCTTGATCTTAGCCCCAATTCCCCATTCAGCCACTTAATTCTATTTATTTCTTCTTTCTTTACCACACCTGCACTGCTAAGCTTTCTTTTCACTCTTTTTCTATTGAAAAACACACGTTTAATTCCACACATAACCCATGTTATTAGAATTAAAAATGGCAGTTTATCTAAAACCGAATATAGAATTTTCATCGTTTCAATTGGTGGAAATAATAACTTTATTATGTACTTTCGTTTATATTTTTTGAATAAATTCTGTGACTTTACCTGCACTTTTTTAATTTCCATCCAAATCCGATTTTTTAAGTAATGTATTCTTTAATCCCATTTTTACTCTCCTCGTTTGCAATAAAAGAAAGTTAATATCTAAACAGTAGTAAATTTTACACGGCTTGCCCTAATATCTCCCATATATCTTTTACTAATTTACATTGTTCAATATCATTAGGAATATGGAATTCATCATTTTTCCAAATGTCTAAAACTTTATCATCATATTGTGTGCTTTTTGCATGATCGTTAAATGACGGTAACTCAACAAACATCCTATATAACCAATACCCTAGATTTCCTTTTTCTATTTCACTGAGAAGATGAGCCTCGGAAGTATATCTAATATTCATTCCAGCCTGATATTTTTATCACTCTCTTTGCTTTCCTGTAATCTTGGTATTAAAATGCACCTAGAACATCATTTCCAATATCACTGAGTATGTATCGCCATTGTTTTTCTTCATCTGCACCAGCAAGTACAACTGGTCTCTTTGAGTTATCATTTCCTTCCATCCATTTTTCTGCTTCTTCGTAAACCACGGCTAACTGCAATATAGGTAAGATATAATCTATTACGGGTAACTTACTCATCCCCTGTTTAATTCTTTCTTCATAATTCTTAGTTTTTAATTCGTTAAGTTCAGATATTGTAATTCTACTACTTAATTTTATGAATGAATCAAGAATACCTTTGCTGTTTGGGTTACTTGCTTTGAAATAATCACTTAAATACTCAAACCCAGTAATATTAACTTTTCGTTTACATAAATAACCTTCAAATTGACTACTAAGAGCAGGAATTAACTTACAATATGCATTTTCCAAATCAGCAAAATAATTTTTAAATAAGGTACATAATATGATTTGTTATCACTCATTGCTTTTTTTGTACCTTTATAATCTCGAATCTTATTTATGAATTCATTTGCAGATTTACTAACAATATCTCCTGTTACTCTGCCACTTACAACATTACTTCCTATTGTTACTGTCTCTGGAGAAGTCATCTCAATTATTCCTTCCCCATTAAGCCAATCCAATATATAGTTTTCAGGCGCAAACATTTTTGCATAATCTCTTGAATTAGGATACGGGGGAGATGTTATCATACTGCTAAATCTTTTTGTAGGTAACTGTATTTTCGAACAGTCTCCAAGAGTCATTTGATGGATTACATTTTTCTTATGGTTCACTTTTATTTTTTTTAGTCTATCACATATAAGTTCATTTAAATAATGATTATAATCATCTGTATAATTGTAATATACACATAACCCACCTTTTTTAATGTGCGCTACATCACCATTTAGTGAACATGATAATATTGAGACAAAAGGTAATAACAGCGCTAAACTCATGGTTTCAACAAAAGTTTTATCTACTAAATGTTCAAACACATTCTCATTTTCTCTATATAATGATAGAATAATCTCTTTCCCAAGATCTGTATACCATTCATCTGATACTTCCGATCTTACTTTTGGCACAATCCAAATTTTTTTCCTTTCAGAAATCTGTTTTATTGCAATAATAAAAATATCTGAGTATTGTGGATTATTCAGAACCTGCCATAAATAAGATGGAGTGTTTAGTTCTACACAATAAGTTCCTATCTCAAATTTTTCACAGTACTGAACAAGCGTGCCATACCCAGACATAGGATCAAAAATTTCATTAACATTCTTATCTGAAAAATGTTTAACAAGAGGTAATACTTCTTTTTCATTAAAAGCAGCGTATGTTCTATTATTTAAAATAAGAGTCCTATACATATTGTTCAGTAACATTAACCAAGTTTCTTTACTCATTACTTTTCAACCTCAATATACATTATATAAGTATTTCGCTTATATAACAAATTTTCTTCATTTGTTAATCGCTCAAAAACAAGATATTCATCATAACTTATATCAAAGTAACAAACCATCAAGAATTTGTATACATAAACCATTATCTTTTTCGTTTGTTGTATCCATTGCATTTGGTGCTACTTTCTTTGGTTTTGGTTCATTTTTATTTAAGAGTCTTTTGCCTGGATTACCCTCAAGCTCTTTTATAGCTGTTGGCTTTGGCGGTCTACCTCTTCCTGCCACTGCTTTCACCTCCTCTTTTATTGCATAAAAAAAAGAACCTTCGCTTTGAAAGTTCCTAATTTAAATTTAAAATTCATTTATTGTAGGTATCCTGAATCCACCTGCTTTCTCGCTCCAATATAAATATCAAGATCTTCTATAATATACTCTTTTCCAGTGGTATGAAGAGCTTCATAACTTGCATTTATATAATCTAACACACGATATCTGTTGAAGAGTTCAATTGTTTCTTTACCCTTAAGTCCTTTAATATTTTTGTAATTTTCTATACAATACACTAAAAAATCTATTCTTTCTTCCATCACTATGCCTCCTCTGGAAATATAATTTTTCCTGTTTCCCGCTCTTCGATGAATAAGCTGTATAGAGTAGGTACACTTAAATGCCAAACCTTTGTTTCTTCTTTCTCTAGTTTTTCATAAAGCATAGATGAATAAAGTAAATTCAACGCTTCCTTATCAGCAATGTCCATCTCTTTAGCAATCATTTGGGCTAAACGAGAAACTATAATTTGCAAAACAGCGTGAAATTCTTTTAATTCGTTCATCACTGTCCCTCCTCATTGATTTCTAATTGACCAATAAATTTCAACTGTGACAATGCCTTTTCCGAACAAAATGTCACTTGATCATACAACTTTGGTACTTTTAACCTTTTAAGCGTTTCTTCTTTGGTTAATAATCCAGCTTCATATAATCCGAAAACACGATATATTGTATCGTCAGCTACAGCTCCGTAGACAATATCATATTTTTTACCACTATAAATTCCTTGTCTGTTTGCGAAAACAAAATCAAGCCATTTTTCATCTGGAGAATTAAATTTAAGCACATCAAGCACATTCTCAATTCTTTCAAAATCAATCTCATACATACTAACAGCTTTTGTCTGACTATCATTCCTTATCATAACTTTTCGAGCAAAGCTTATAGCTTGCTCCTTATTTGTAGTTGTATAAAATCCCGGTCCAAAATCTAGCGTTCTTTTTGGTTTTAGTAAAACAGGTCTTTCAACAATTACATCACTACCATGATATATTATCATACTCCCCCTCCTAGAAACTTATCTATTAATTTGTTTTCTTCTTTAAGTTCTGATAGCATCTTTTTAAAATGCTTTCTTTTTTCCAATTCTATCCTTATTCCTTCGACTTTTTTTTGATCCCGCCCTATATAATCAGTTACAGTCCTTTTTCCATTCCTATATTTATGATAGTAGTATTCATGATTGCCAATCTTTTTTTTAACAATTGTCCCTTTTGGTAGCTGATTAATCTTATTTTGATATTCTTGTTGCATTAGAAAGTTTCTCTGTGATTCGACTAATATCATCTCGCTTAGAAAGCTCAATTTGCCACCTCCTATGATTACATTATACCCCACTTATCTGCTATTAACAATATATTTGTGGGGTATATTATAAGTCATAGGTTTATCTCAGTATTGTATTTAACTTTCTGCATAAAATATGCAGAAAGAAATAATTATTGTCATTTTCTTAGCAGCTAATCGGAAAGACATAGTTTACTAATAATCACCTCATTAGATAATGCTTCTTTACTGATATAACTGTTAACGATTATGTCATGAAAGATTTCTCCGTTCTTTGGGAGTGTCTTAAGATGCAGCAATGCTTTATCAATGATATCAATTATCTGTTTAGTTTCAGATATACACATCAATCTGTCTTCAACCGCTTTTTTATCCTTGTAACCATATTCATCCAGCTCAAGACTTAAAAAATCAATAAGTTCAGAAATCCTCTTTCCCCCATATTCCCCTGCAGTTTCATCAAGTAATAAGATTGCGCTTTAAATTCTCCATACTACTGTCCTGTAAATAGAAAGTAAAAGCTTAGTTTTATGGTAGTTCTCGTTTATCTTGTTATCTTCAATATGTTTTCCCCCCTCTGACTTTTTTGAAGATGTTTTCTTTTGATTTTTCATTGGCAGCCTCCTTGTTTTTTCTGTGGCGAAAGGCTCACTTATATTATATAACCGAACATATGTTCTGCAAATAATTAAATTTATTAATTTTTTTTAATAAGTTAAGCCTTTTATTTGTACTTATTCGCAAACAATGATTATACTTTGTTTAATCATTGTTTGCAGTAAACAGTTTAGTTAAAAAAATTGGCCTGTGTCTATACACCGAAGCTGATAAATTAAATATATCACAGTTTATATGAAAACACAATAACTATTTTGAATACAGTGAATATTTCTATTGATTATAGTCAACACTTTTGTTATACTTAAAGACATAAGGAGGTGACATTTTTGAATACTACTTTTAATAAAGCTGAATTTGCACAACTATTAGAACGAGCAAAAGGAGACAGGTCTATAAATCAATATGCAACTGATACTGATATAAGTGCTGCTCATATTTCAAGATTTTTAAGAGAAATGATTGATACCGCACCTTCGCCGGAAACAATAGCAAA
>ENA-UOOK01006472-UOOK01006472.1-fermentation-metagenome-genome-assembly--contig:-NODE-6472-length-11187-cov-3.811085_pt1 | contig 11187 bp, 4 predicted proteins | sample MGYA00245777_ERZ724023 | MGnify/ENA primary metagenome ERZ724023 (study PRJEB28704, sample SAMN03018312) | fermentation metagenome | biome: anthropogenic terrestrial biome; feature: soil; material... | reverse complement strand
AGAAAAAGATTTTCAAATAGTAAATTATGTATCAGTTCAAACTTAAATAAAAATACAAATAGAGATATGATCAAAAAATTAAAGGATTAATTCCTTTGGTTAAACAAATGTAGACAATAATCGTCTACGCACTATTGATAAAAATGACATATATACTATAATATTTGACATTTTTCACATTGTAATAACATTGACTCTCTCACTGCTGTTATGTTAAGATTGCAAATCTCGAAACAGATGGAGCTGTTCATCATCAAACCAGTTAATTGAATCTGGTTTGTAAAACAAATAAAGTGACTACTCTACGATTGTCCACCTTTACATTACGGTTAACGCTAAATTATTACAGTGTGTAGTTTTGACAAAAATGGAAATAACAGAAACCACAGACGGGTATTTATTTAGATTTGAGAAGCGTCAAAACAATGGAGCAATCACTCTTCTCAAAGACAACGAGTAACACACAGTTTACCTGACCTATAATTCTCGTGAATCATTTGCCTTACGAAGATTGAATATAAATTAAACACAAATGTCATTTCGCTAAGGTATTAAATCAAATTTCACAGTTCATCCAGACGATTTATATTTAATTTTGTTAACTAAACACCGTTGCTTAAGTTGCAATACTATTTTGCAGTTTTTTTATATTCAAAGCTTTGGTTAATTTATCATGCTAAATACTTTTTTCGTTTACAAAACAGAATCGTGCTATATATTTGCAATTTTTCAACCTTATGGAATAGAATTCAATTGAAATATTACATCTTGGAAAATAACAAACACAATAATACGTAACACAACTGAGGAATAATCTTAATTAATTAATTTATGAGAATCTTTTCAACTACCTGGAAGAAAAAACTAGAAATGGGGCGCAACTCATTCTTCTTGGTTTTTTCTTTCGCAGTAATCTTGTTCATCTCGCTAAGCATTCAAAATGCGGTAGGTGAAGTAAGCAAAATCCAACAACAATCAATCGTGACAGGAATTATTGTTGACGAACAGGGAGAAACAATCATCGGGGCGAATGTCATCACAGAGGACGGAAAAACCGGAACAGTAACTGATGTGGATGGTCATTTTCAACTGAACGTTCCATACGGAACAAGGTTGACAATATCCTACATCGGCTATGATTCACAAATCATTGAGGCACGACCAGGACAGATGAGAGTAGTTTTGCAGGAAAGTTCAGTAATGCTGCAAGATGTACAGGTGGTCGCTTATGGAGCTCAGAAAAAAGTCACGGTAACAGGTGCTATTTCCGGAGTGAAAGGAGATGAATTATTAAGAACACCTACCGGCTCTGTAACAAATGTACTGTCAGGCCTTGTAACAGGATTAACCTCTGTACAATACTCAGGTGAGCCTGGATCTGATGCAGCTCAGATTTTTGTTCGTGGTAAAGGAACATGGGCAGATTCAAGTCCCTTGGTACAGGTAGATGGCGTAGAGCGCAGTCTGAATGATATTGACCCGAATGAAATTGAAAGTATAACCGTCTTAAAAGATGCATCTGCCACAGCAGTATTTGGTGTGCGCGGTGCTAACGGCGTTATCCTTATTACTACCAAACGCGGGCAGCGGGGTAAGCCCAAAATTAACTTCAGCACCTCTGCCAGTGTTGTCACTCCTACCAAATTAGTGGAATTGGCTGACTCGTACGAGTATGCTACTTTCCATAATCAAATGAGAAGAAATGATGACAGCGAACCTCTGTTCTCTGATGAAATTATTCAAAGATTTCAAGATGGTTCTGAGCCGATACGTTTTCCTGATACGGACTGGCTTGATTATGTCATGAAAGATGCTACATTGCAAACGCAGCATAATATCAACATATCAGGAGGAACAGAAGCAGTACGCTATTTTGTATCTGCAGGTGCTTATACGCAAGGAGGACTATTTAATCAATTCAACCTGCCTTATGACTTAACATATCAATACAATCGTTATAACTACAGATCGAATCTTGATATTGATGTAACAAACACCACAACGCTGTCTCTTAATATTGGTGGAAATGTGGATAACTCCAATAAACCTTATACCGGCCAAGGAAGTAGCGGTATGATGAGAAGCATCTACTGGTCAACACCATTTTCAAGCCCGGGGCTTGTAGATGATAGACTGGTATATGCTGCTACCGACTATGCCGATCATACATTGCCGTTTGTAGGTGGCAACGGGATGTCGGACTACTATGGAAAAGGGTTTATGTCGACCAGTAAAAATGTTTTGAATGTCGACCTCGTGCTAAATCAGGAATTAGATTTTATAACCAAAGGTTTATCCTTTAAATTAAAAGGATCTTACAATAGTGCATTTTACTCATATAAGAATGCCAGTTCAGGTATAGCAACATATACACCTGTCCTTCAGGATAACGGGACTCTGGCTTACAAAAAATATGGTGAAAACAGCCAGTTGTCTTATAGCGAGGGCCGCGGAAAAGACCGCGACTGGTATATGGAAGCAGCTCTCAATTATGCGAAAACCTTTGGAGATCACAGCGTGAGTGCTCTTGCACTCTATAATCAATCAAAAAAATATTATCCTGGTGAATTAAGCGATATACCAACCGGTTATGTTGGTTTCGTAGGAAGGGTAACTTACGACTGGCGTAATCGATACATGGCTGAGTTTAACATGGGCTATAATGGCTCTGAAAACTTTGCACCTGAGCGAAGATTTGGATTTTTCCCCGCGGGTTCTCTTGGCTGGACTGTGAGCGAAGAATACTTCTGGGAAGACATTAAACCGGTAATTAACTACATGAAACTTCGTTCATCATGGGGATTGGTTGGAAACGATAAGGTAGGTGGTAGCCGCTTTATGTACACAAGCGACCCCTATTTAATTGGCCTTGGCGATCTACATAACAGGCAGGGCAGTAACAACTGGGGTTATTACTTTGGCACCAATAGAAATACAAGCTTAGGAGCGAGAGAGTCGTCACGCAATAATCCGTTTGTTTCGTGGGAGAAGGCTTTCAAACAAAACTATGGCGTAGATTTCAGTATCCTGAATGAGAGACTAAGTACAAGTCTGGACTATTTTAAAGAAAGCAGAACAGACATTCTTCTTCGTGATGCAACTGCTCCTAACCTGATTGGATTTACCACTCCCTACTCAAACCTTGGAGAAGTAGAGAGCTGGGGATGGGAAGCTTCTCTGCGCTGGAACGACCGTATAGGAAGTGATTTCAGATATAATCTGACCTTAAACTTATCTAAAAACGAAAATAAGATTATTGAAAGAAAAGAGACACCGCAGAATTACGACTGGTTATATCAAAAAGGGCACCGGATCGGAGCGAATAAACTATATGAATTCTGGAGATTCTATGACGAAGAGACACCGGCTTTATACAAAGAAACATTCGGCACCGAGTTTCCCGACCATGGAATTGAACTTAAACCCGGAGATGCTGTATTTAAAGATTTGAATGGCGACGGCGTGATAAACTCGGAAGACATGAGCTATGCCAATGGATATACAGATGACCCGCAATACCTTGTTGGCATTATCGGAGGATTTAACTATAAAAAACTCAACTTTTCTATGCAATGGACAGGAGCATGGGATGTAAGCCGTGTTTTGTCTGATGTTTTTATGAAACCTTTTACAAGTAACAGTAGCCAGTCGCAGGGCGGTTTATTGGCATACCATGTATACAACACATGGACTGAAGATAACCCCTCGCAGAATGCTAAGTATCCACGTGCTACCTGGGCTGCTTCTGCAAATAATTACAGAGGTTCTACACTATTTGAAGTAAAATCAAACTATCTGCGACTCAAAAGTATTGAATTAGCATATGACCTGAGCCTCCCCTTTATGGAAAGAATTAACTTGAACTCTTGCATTGTCTCTTTAAGCGGATATAATCTACTCACATTTACTGATTTTATGTGGGGCGATCCAGAATCAAGAGCAAGCAATGCACCGACTTATCCCTTACAGAAGTCTTATTCACTGAGTCTAAAACTTGGGTTCTAAAATAAACACTAAACAAATGAAAATATTAAATAAATGGCTGATAGTAGCCCTGATAGGATTTACAACTTCTTTGGTTTCCTGCGTAGATGACTTCAAATTTGGGAATGAATTTCTAGAGAAAGCTCCCGGTGGAACGGTTACTAAAGATACAGTATTCAGCAGTGCAGAATATACCCGTCAGTTCTTAACAGGACTTTACTCGTTGCAATATTACGGACTTCCATTCGGCACAAACGATGCTTTCCCCTACATGCATACAGGCTGGGTAGGTAAATGGGAAAATTTATCAGATCTATGGCATACAAGCTGGGACGGACAGGCAATACAACAGAGGTATTATACAGGTATCCATAATTCTGGATACTCCAAACGCCAGGAGAAATTTGAATATAGCCGAATGAATGTATGGGAAGCAGTGCGCATGGCATGGCTGTTGATCGAAAACATAGAAGAAGTTCCGGGTATGGATAATACAGAAAAACAACAAATTGTTGCACAAGCCAAATGCATAATTGCTTCGCGTTACTGGGACACATTCCGTCACTATGGCGGACTGCCAATCATTAAAGCCTCTTTTTCAGGTACCGAACCTGAGTATGTATTACCGAGAGGAACTGTAGAAGAAACTGTTGACTTTATGATTGAACTGCTTGATGAAGCTTCCCAGGTTTTACCGTGGAAAGTCAGTGTACCGGCAAACGAAACAGGCCGCTGGACAAAAGCCGGAGCTATGGGACTAAAAACTTCAATCTTGCTCTTCGCAGCTTCGCCTCTTTTCAATGACGAAGTCCCCTATTCAAGTGCATCACCGCAAGAAGGTGTGCAAAATCTCAACGTGTGGTACGGAGGATATAAACCTGAACTTTGGAATCGATGCTTAACAGCATGTGAAGAATTCTTTGCTGAATTAAACAAAAATGGTGGTTATCATCTGCAACAAGCTGATGGAACCCGACCGTCTGATTATAGGTTAGCATTTCGTAAAGCTTATTTCAGGTTGACGAGTCCTGAAGTACTACACTCTACTCGTGTTTTGAACTATGAGGGAAGTCGCTTTAACAGTTCCAGATATACCTGGCACTCATGGCAGAAAAACAATAATCGTATGGCATATAATCCTACTCAGGAGTATGTAGAAATGTTTCCCTGGGCCGATGGATCACCTTTTAACTGGGAAGAAGCGGAACAGGAAAGCAGACTTGACGAAATGTTTATCAAACGAACAGCAGACCCGTCGAAAGGTGTCAATTTAACGCGTGATCCGAGACTATATGAGACAGCAATGGTAAATGGATTACCAAGGACACTTGACTGGAGTACTGGTAATATGAGTGGCAATCCTTATGAGCTCTGGGTTGGTGGATATGACGCCAAACAAGCGCCTGAATCAGAGAACGGAAGATTTGCTACAGGCTATGCATTGATGAAATACTACCTGGATGATGATGCCGGTAATCAAGATACACACTGGTCATATATACGCCTTCCGGAGGTTATGTTTAATTACGCTGAAGTGTTATGTCAAAAGGGAAGATTGCAGGAGGCAATCAATTTGGTTGACGAGGTTCGCGCAAGAGTAGGCTTGAATGGTTTGGTTGAATCCAACCCTGATAAAAATCTCACCTCTGATAAGGATGCACTTCTTAAAGAGATTCTACGTGAAAAATCTTGTGAGCTTGGAATGGAAGACAGCCGTTTCTTTGATATGATTCGCTATAAAATGGAGGATCAATTTGAGAAACAGCTTCATCGTCTGAAAATTACCAGGGTAGACGGCGGTGGTCAATGGTTTGGTAAAGAAAAAGACAGTGGTATACCATGGCCGGAATTTAAATATGAAAGGCTACCTATAGGTAGTCCCACACGGGTTTGGTGGACGGAAGGATTCGACCCAAAATGGTACTTATCTCCGTTCGAATTGGGTGAATTAAACAAGGGATATGGACTTGTTCAGAACCCGGGCTGGTAATTTTAATATTGTTAAAAAATAAATTGGATATTTTATGAGAAAAAAAATAATATTAGTTCTGACACTCCTTTTAAGTATCGGATTTACCGGTTTAGCTCAGAATTCAGTGAATGATGTGACTGGAGTTGTAAAAGATCAGTGGGGAAAACCTGTTTCCGGAGCACTGGTTACCTCTGTCGAGAACTCGGAAATCAAAACATTTACCGATAAAGAGGGCAAATTTAAAATCAATTTGATGAAATCAGAGAAAATCAGAATAACATCCTCTGATAACAGTTATCTGATTGTTGAACCGGACTATGAGAATCACATGACCATAACAATGGGATATTCAAGTCAGGCTGTAAATATTGGTTATGATAAAACCTTTAATCTTGAAGAGTCTACAGCTTCAGTATTTTCAACTTACAGCGAAAATCTAAATAATCTCTCTGCGAGAGATATTGGAAGCACTCTTTACGGGAATATACTGGGATTGACAGCTTTGCAGGGAGCCGGCAACTATGCTGATTACGCCAATACATTCTATGTGAGAGGTCTTCAAACTCTAACCAGTTCAAACAATAGTCCGCTCATACTTGTAGATGGTATTGAACGTGACTTAACCTATGTTGTACCTGAAGAAGTAGAATCTGTAACTGTACTTAAAGATGCTGCCGCTGTTGCACTTTATGGTTATAAAGGCGCCAACGGTGCAATAAATATTGTAACAAAAAGAGGGAAATATGAAACCAGGGAAGTAAAGTTCAATTACGATTACTCGTACAATCAAATGATACGGATACCCACATTCGTGAACTCATTTACCTATGCAAATGCGATGAATGAAGCATTAACAAATGACGGCCAGAGCCCACGATACTCGGCTTCAGAACTTCAAGCATTCCAAGCCGGTAATTATCCCTATTTGTATCCTAATGTAAACTGGATAGGCGAAACTTTTAAAGATGCCTCCTCTACACAAACATTCAATGTAAGCTTTAGAGGTGGTGGTAAAACATTCCGTTATTATACATTATTGAATCTTCAAAATAATGACGGATATATAAAATCTCCCAACATGAATGAAGGTTATTCTACCCAGAATAAGTATTCAAAGGCTAACGTAAGAAGCAACATGGATATTGAACTATCGCCAAGAACAAAGCTGGAATTAAAACTCTTAGGAACATTAGCTGAGATGAGCCGGCCAGGAGATGCCACTAACTTATGGGATCTTGTGTATACTGTTCCTTCTGCTGCATTCCCTATTATGACGGAAGATGGTTTGTGGGGTGGAAATAGCACATGGAATGGGACTAGTAATCCGGTAGCACAATCTCAGGCAGCCGGATATTCGAAATCACATAAACGTTCGCTTTTTGCAGACATGACATTAAGGCAGGATTTGTCTTTCCTGGCACCCGGACTCGGAGGTAGTATCAAGTTTGCATACGATAACATTGCAACCTATTGGGAAGACCATTTTAAGCAATATATTTATGGAAGTGATGCGGTAACTGAATGGTTAAATGGCACTCCTAACCTGGATAATCTTAATAGGTATACGGGAGGAACAGATACTGGACTTGCTACCGGATCAGATTTAACAGCATGGAACAGAGTATTCAACTTTGCAGGGACACTCAATTATACCAAAAAGTGGGTAGATCACACTCTCTATTCTCAGGCCAAATGGGATTACGAATACCGAAACACGAACGGGATTGACAATACATGGTATCGACAAAACATCTCTCTGTTTGGACATTATGGTTACAAAGATCGCTATTTTGCCGACTTGTTGCTGGTAGCTTCAGCTGCAAATAAATTAGCTCCCGGCAGCAGATGGGGTTTTTCACCTACAATCTCTGCTGGATGGGTACTTTCTAAAGAAGATTTCATGAGTGGTGTAAATTTTGTTGATTTCATGAAATTAAGAGGGTCTGTCGGCATTATTAATCGTGATATAATTCCTGCTGAAAGTTACTGGGAACAGATTTATGATGGTGGAAGCAATTACTTCTTCGATACAAGCTATGGCTCAGACGGACTCTCTCCATGGCAATTGGGACGCATTGCAAGTATGAACTCCACACACGAAAAAGGATTGAAATATAACATCGGACTGGATGCTACATTATTCAGAGGCCTGAATATTACACTCGATGGATATTACCAGAAGAGAAAGGATATTTGGGTTGAATCAGATGGTAAATACTCTGCTGTTTTAGGTTTTGATGCTCCATATGAAAATGGAGGTATTGTTAATAGCTGGGGATTTGAAACCGGAGTTGATTACACTAAAAAAATGGGGGATATCACAGTTAATACCGGTGCAAACATTGCTCTGACTAAAAATAAAATTATAGAGCAATATGAAGAGTTGAGATTATACGATAACTTAATTAGGACAAATAAGCCGGTTGGACAAGTATTTGGCCTGATAGCAGATGGTTTTTTTGAAAATCAGGACGACATAAATAACAGCGTACCGCATTTGTTTAGTGAAGTAAGACCAGGGGACATTAAATATAAAGATATAAACAATGATGGTCAGGTTGATGCAAATGATGTATCAGCCATTGGTTATAATACTATCATACCCGAAATATATTACTCTTTTAAATTAGGATTCGACTGGAAGGGCGTAGGGTTTAATGCCCTTTTTCAAGGAGCCGGAAATTATTCGGCAATGTTAAACACCAAGAGTATGTATTGGCCATTAATAAATAACACCAATATATCTCAACATTATTATGACAACCGCTGGACTCCGGAAAATATGAATACTAAATACCCTGCTTTGAGTTCGCAAAGCAACAATAACAACTTCCAAAATAATACAGTATGGCTTGAAGATCGTTCATTCCTGAAGTTGCGTCATGTAGAGGTTTATTACAATATTCCGGATGCTTTGATGAACAGAATTTCTTTTATGGATAAAGCTAAACTATATGTAAGGGGTGTTGATTTACTCTGTTTTGACAATATCAAAATAGCAGATCCTGAATCGTACGGAGTAAATAATCCGTTAAATAAGAGCATTATTGCCGGAATAACTATAACCTTCTAATATTTAACAACTTAATTTGAATAGAAATGAAATTAGATAAATTAAAAATAGTAATAGTCGCAATAACTTCCTCCTTTCTTTTTGCATCATGCAGCGATGAGATGGAATATAGGGAACATCAGAACTATCAGAAGGATTATATCCAGTTGAACTTTGCCAATGTGGGTGGTTTGGTGAGCAACATATACGCGCAGCTGGATTACGATTTTGGCATCTATGGCGGTGCAATGCTGGCATCTGCAAGTGATGAAGCGGAATATGCCTGGGAGTCCAGCTCGATCCACGACTTTTATAACGGTTCATGGAGTCCGAGCAATCCTAAAGCTTCAACCTGGAATAGTAGCTATACAGCAATTCAGGATTGTAACCTTTTTCTCGAAGAATATTTAGGATTAACTTTTCCTGAATTAGCTTTGAATGATGACTATCAGGCTCAAATGTTCAGATATAATAATTACGAAAACGAAGTGCGCTTTTTAAGAGCTTATTTTTATTTCAATCTTATCAGACAGTATGGTGATGTACCTTTCTTTACGAAGGTAATGACTACTAACGAAGTGAACACACTGACTCGTACTCCTTATGAGGACATCGTAGAATTCATTGTAGACGAATGTGATGCAATTGTAAACAAGATACCTTTAGATTATACAAAACTGGGAAGTATGGCTATCCCTGGTAATCAGGAAAACGGACGAGTAAACCGAATTACAGTGCTTGCATTGAAAGCACGCACGCTACTGTATGCAGCTAGTCCACTATTTAATACTGAAAATAACAGCGATTTATGGCACCAGGCTGCATTAGCCAATAAAAACGTTATTGATTCTTGTCTGGCCCATGGTTATGCGTTGGCAAATTATACCAACATATGGGGAACCACCAACTGGCAAAGTAAGGAGGCTATTTTTGTACGCAGAATAACCGAAACCTCTGGGTCTAATGTTTTAGAATCTCGAAATTTCCCAATAGGTGTGGAAGGTGGAAATTCTGGGAACTGCCCCACACAAACACTTGTAGATGCATATCAGATGAAATCGACAGGTAAGTTTTGGAATGATCCTGAGAGTGGTTTCGATCCTGAGAATCCGTATAATAACAGGGATCCTCGTTTTAACATGACCATAGTAAAGAACGGTGATACAAAATGGCCTACTTATAATTCACTTCCCATACAAACTTATTTTGGCGGGGCAAATGGAGAACCTATTTCAGGAGCTACCCCTACGGGATATTATCTGAAAAAGATGTTGGATTCGTCCATAGACTTAAGACCGGGAAAAACTACCCGAAGTCGTCACTCATGGATTACCTACAGATTAGGCGAATTCTATCTGAATTATGCGGAGGCTGTGTTTAAATATCTGGGCACTGCAGATGCAACTTCAGCTGAATTTCCAATGTCGGCAACAGATGCAGTAAATGTGATTCGAAACCGTACCGGGGTTAATATGCCAGAATTGGCTTCAGGGCTTTCCAACGATGACTTTTGGAGGTATTATTCAAACGAAAGAATGGTGGAACTGGCTTTTGAAGGACATCGTTTCTGGGATGTGAGAAGATGGAAAGAGGGACAAAAGTTCAGCAAAATAGATAGGATGAAAATTACCAGAAATTCAGACGACACTTATAACTATACCCGTCAGACTGTAAACAGGCTATGGCATGATAGAATGTACTTTTTCCCCATTCCTCAGTCTGAATTATTAAAGAACGACAACCTGACTCAGAATCCCGGATATGAAAAAATTATGTAAACTTTACTTGAACAGATCGTCGAACTAACATACAATAACATTTTTTTCTGAAAAGCTCGTAAACAATTTTTTTGGCTAGTAGCATTTGAAAGTCATTCTGATCCTTAAACAAAAGGGATTAGAATGACTTTTTTAGACTCGAATCTAAGTGAAATTGATCAAAAAACAACCAAATTATAGATATAATCACAACCATCATTTTTACTGTATTTCTAATTTTTTGTAACACTTTTTTTCTGTGCCATCCTTAAGTAAGGGTCATTCGTGTATCATTCGGAATTCTGTTTAATTTTGTATTCATTGTAACTTATTTCAGGACGATACACTCCCAATCAGGCACACAATTTATCATTTTCCTTATCTTTTAAATCATATTTTACAGTAACAGACCTCCATTTTTA
>ENA-UOOK01006471-UOOK01006471.1-fermentation-metagenome-genome-assembly--contig:-NODE-6471-length-11187-cov-3.811983_pt1 | contig 11187 bp, 8 predicted proteins | sample MGYA00245777_ERZ724023 | MGnify/ENA primary metagenome ERZ724023 (study PRJEB28704, sample SAMN03018312) | fermentation metagenome | biome: anthropogenic terrestrial biome; feature: soil; material... | reverse complement strand
GGCGGCGGAACCGTGCAGGTTATCCCCCATATCACGAACGAGATCAAGGATCGAATTTATGCCGGAAAAGAAAATGTGTTTACTGTAATAACTCAGAGTTTACAGCAAAATCAATATTGAATTTGGATTAATAACAATTTAATCACAAAAATCCCCCAGGCACGTTCTTATTTCTTAACCTGGGGGAGATTTCAAAAAAAACATTCATCTACCCAAGAAAATTGAGAGGAGATTATGAAGAGTAGTTTTATTGGTTTCTGTAAAAGAATAAGTGAAAATTAGACTTAATAGAGGAAAAGGACAAAACAGCAATAGCATTGTTATTTTTTAACATAAGGTTGAAGAGGGGTTATAATAACATGAATTTAAATGAAAATCAGTACCTAAGTATTATAGAACATGATAACTATATTAATGTTGATAATGATTACCTTAACATAAAAATTGACAGAAAAACAGGTGGTATAGCAGCATTTCTACTTAAAGAAAAAAATGTTGATATACTGGATGGAGAAAAAGGATATATTGCGCTTCATTATAAAACAGCTGGGCAATTATGTTTTACTCCTGATGATGTGAAAATGAAAAGTTACTCAATAAATAAAAGTGATAAGAGCAATGTTTTATATATGAATTTGTTGTCCTGTAAATGTGATACGGAATTAAATATTGAATTAAAAATGGAGGACGGAAATATCAGATTAAACTGTACTCCAATAACTTCCAAGCCTAAAATGTCTGAAGTTGAAGTAGTCTATGTCCTTCCATTTTTTAAAGCAAACATAACTGGTTTTGCACCTTATAGTAATGCGGATTTACTTCCGGGAGAGATAGATCATAAGCTGCTCATATATGGAGGAGATCAATTCAGAGGTGAATTAGGCGATAGTATATCATTACCTTTAGCAGGTTTTTATAATAAAAATGAAAGTTATGGAATTACTGTAATCCAACCTGTTGATATATATAAACCCCAGGTACAATATTATTATGTCAGGGAAAATACTCCTTTGTCATTTGTAGTGAAATATTGTAACTTAAGGCTGTCAAAATATGATTCACCTAAGACATCGATGATTTTTTCCATTCATGAAGGGGATTGGAGATGCTCTTTAAAGGCTATATATGATTTGTATCCTGAATATTTTAATGTAAACAACAATTCTATTTATGAAACTGAAGGTACCATGTTATGTTCCACTTTGCAGCCGAAAGAAAATATTAAAAATTGGGCTTTGCAGCAAGGTCTTAAATGGCAGGAAATTCATGCAAATATTTTCCCATATTATGGGTTATATGCTCCCGAAGAAGAAGAATGGAATGATATTTCACATACTTATGATATATCAAAACTTAATTTGAAAAGGTTGGTTGATGCAGAATATTGGGAAATAGATAATTGTATGATGAAGCGTTCAAATAATAAGAAAATTACAAGAAAAGATGTAAACGATTATATTGAAATGTTGCATAAGTATGGAGTAGGTGCATTTATATATATAAATGCAGTAATATTAAATAAATACGAAAAAGAAAAATATAAGGATTCTGAAGCAATTGGACTTGATGGACTACCATGCTTCAAAAATTATTATCTGAATAACCCCATGAATCCTGATCCGGGTTTGAGCTGGGGTCAAAATATTATTTGCCAGACAGAGAAGATACTAAACTACTTTCCGGAGTGCGATGGTTTGTTTTTTGATGAATTGCATTTCAGGCATTTTGATATGAATCATGATGATGGTATTACGGCTGTAAACGATAGGCCTTCATATATGATTGGTTTTGCTATAGAAAAAATTAGTAAGTTAATATATGAAAAAATTAAAAATAGAGGTAAATCCATATGGGGCAATGGGCCAACGAGCCTTGAAGTAATGAGATATATTGATGGCCTAATGGCTGAATGCAGTTGGGAATGGCTGGGAACAGTCCAATATTACGCATTAAATAAGCCTATAATATTGTTGCTAAGAAGAACTGAAAAAATAACAGAGCTTGAAGAGGCGCTTAAAAATGCAATTATTTGTGGCTCACAGATGCATGTTGAATGGAAACCTGATGATAAAAAAGGCACTAAGGAAACAGCAAAAATGCTTCCTGCCGATGATGAAGAAAGGCTTGCCTTACTAAAGGGGTACGGTAAAATATTAGAACTGCTAAAGAAGCGTTCATGGTATCTTAAAGCACATTGTTTGAATATCTCAGATGATAATTACAAAGGTAACATATTCAAAATCCCATCTGGTGGGTATGTTGTAACATTGATAAATAAAACGCATGGATACTGTTATAATGATATCGGAATTGAACTTCTTTTAGAAGATGATTTTACTGTTAATAAAATTTACAGTGTAGATCCGGAAAATAATAAAGACAGTGAGATTGAGTGGAAAAAGGATGAAAATATGGTAAACAAAATTTCAATCAAGTTAAAAATTAAGAATTCTATAGCTATTGTAGTTGAATAAACTTCGTTAAAAAGAAGGAGGAATGATTTATGCAAATTATTGACGCACATCAACACTACTATCCGGAACCACAAACTATTGAAGGATTGGTAGAAAAATCGAAAAGAGCAGGAATAACTAAAGTATGCTTGAGTGGGTTAGGGGATTATTCGTGTGATAAATATAATGAAGATGTTAGAAAAGCTTTTGAGAAGTATCCCAATACAATTATAGGGTTTGGGTTTATTCGTCTTGGAATTGATACATGGCACCTTGTAGATGAACTATATGAACAGGGGTTTAGAGGATTGAAGACTATCAGCCCGAGGAAAAATTATAGTGATAAGGAATATTACCCTATATATAAAAGAGCTGAAGAATTAAAAATGCCTATACTTTTTCATACCGGTATGAAAATAAGCAATCCTGCAGATATAAAACATGATGTTGCCTGTGAAAGAATGCGGCCAATTTATCTTGATAGTATTGCAAGAGCATTCCCAAAATTAAATATAATTGGAGCGCATCTTGGTGTACCCTGGTATGACGAAGCCTGTGCAGTGGCGGCATTTAACCGGAAAAATGTTTTGTATGATTTAAGTGGTGCCATTAACCTTTTATACGAATTTGAGCCGTGGTTTTTTAAGACATTGTCACACTGGGAAAGTGCAAAAGAAAGGTTTGTTTTTGGAGTAGATGATTATTATGAAGGAATATCGGGCGCAATTGATAAATTTAATGCACTATTTGATAAACTAGAGTTTTCAGAGGAATTAAGAGAAAAGATTTTCTATGGAAATATGGCAAAAGTATTAGGATTGTAGATTATATTAACGATTGTGCAAAACCAGCTGGTCTTTAAGACTTATTGAAAGCTTTATATAATTAATAGGTACAAAGGGAACTATGATTGCAGATAGAGAAGGAAATATAAGGGGAAGTTGGTAATGACAAAGAGGTAATTCAAGAGGAGAAGGCCTCTAAGCAGGAGGATAACCATAATATGGCTAGATATACAAAAGTAAGTTCAATTGGCGCACGCCCAGTTTTATCGGATATTGATATTGACTATTCTCAAACAGTAGAAAAAGTAATAAGTTATTGGAAACGCGAACTGGATCAGGTCTTGCCTGATAAGCCGGATATAATTGTTTTACCTGAAGGGTGTGATAGGCCTTTAAATTATCCAAAGCTGGAAAAGGAGAAGACAGAATACTATAAAAACAGAGGAAATCAAATGTTGGAGTTTTTTTCTAATATAGCACTAAATAATAACTGCTATTTAGCTTATTCCGCAATAAGAGAAGCAGGAGACGGTACACTGAGAAATTCTACACAAATTATTGATCGTACCGGCAAAGTAGTTGGAATCTATAACAAAAACTATGTTGTGATTGAAGAAACAACAGAGAGCGGGATATTATATGGAAAGGATGCTCCCATTATTTATTGCGATTTTGGACGTGTTGCTTGTGCTATATGTTTTGATCTTAATTTTGATGAACTAAGACTAAAATATGTTAAAGCAAAACCGGACATTATTCTTTTCTCCTCAATGTATCATGGAGGTTTAATGCAGAATTATTGGGCTTATTCATGCCGTTCCTACTTTACAGGTTGTGTTGCAGGACTTCAAAATACAATTATTTCTCCGGTCGGTGAGGTAATAGCTTCAAGTACTAATTACCATGATTTTGTTACAGCAATGGTTAATTTAGATTATTGTGTTGTACATTTAGATTATAATTGGGAAAAACTTAAGAGAATAAAAGCAAAATATGGGCCTAAAGTAAAGCTGACAGATCCTGGATACCTTGGCTCAGTAATGCTTTCTAGCGAAACAGATGAGTTTACAATATCAGATATTACTAAGGAATTTGAAATAGAGCTTCTGGATGATTATATGAGAAGAGCTTTAGCTCACAATAATAACAAAATGAATGTTGAACCGTGATTTTTGTATTGTAGTAAACTTGCATCGTTCGGAGATTCAGTGAGGGTCTTGTAATCCTCCACTGAACAGGTTGCTATTATAATTTGCGCCAATTCAGCTCCCGCTTATAGAAGTGAGAAACTTCTTGACGCTTTGTTAAAATGGTAGTAATGATATTAATACTTATTAATTTAACAGCGAAAGGAACAATTAATTATGAAAATAATAGATGCACACCAACATTATTACTCAAAGACACATACTCTTGAAGATTTGATTAAAAGGTCAAAGGATGTCGGTATTTATAAAGTTTGTTTATCTGCTTGTGGAGAACAATTTAATCAGCCTGGAAATGATGCAGTAAAGCAGACCTTCAATCTTTATCCTGACATAATTGTAGGGTTTGGATATGTGCGTCTTGGTATAGACCCTCCAAGTCTGGTAGATCATCTTCATGATGAAGGATTTAAAGGTCTAAAGGTCATAAATCCTAAGAAGAATTATAGTGATAAGGAATACTATCTTGTTTATGAAAAGGCGGCCAGGTACAAGATGCCAATACTTTTCCACACCGGAATAATGGGACGGGGATCCGGAAATGGAGACTTTGATACTGCATGTGAAAGGATGCGGCCAATATTTTTGGATGGAATCGCTAGAGCCTTTCCAAATTTAAACATAATCGGAGCACATCTAGGCGTTCCCTGGTACAATGAAGCATGCATGGTTGCAAGAGCCAATCCTAATGTTTATTTTGACTTGAGCGGAGCAATTAATATTTTACATGAAATGGAAATGTGTTTTTTTGATACTCTAACATACTGGAATATAGCTAAGGAAAAGTTTATTTTCGGGGTAGATGACCATTATGAGGGAATACAGGGAGCAGTTAATAAGTTTAATATTCTAATGGATAAATTAAGCTTTTCACAAGAGTTAAGGGAGAAAATATTCCATGGAAATATGGAACGGATACTTGAATTATAATTTATTACATAACATCAAAGAGAATATTAAACTGAAGTTTATGATTTTTCATCTATAAGTGAACTGGAAAGCCATAATAAGAAGCTATAGCAGGCACTCTATCTTCAAACCCAAAGTTACAACTATCAAAAAAGCAAGGTGAAGCAAAAATGTTGAACCTTGAAATATGCAAATTTAATACTTTGCGATTTTTCGAGAGTGTACTATATTAGAGAAGAGGGAGCATTGTTATCTTGTATCAAGAAACTCTGAAATCCTGCAAAACAAAGCAATAAAATCTATTGAAAATTAAAATAGATTGACACTACGAGAAATGGAAAGTGAAAGGAGATTATGAAGAACAGTTTTATTGATTTATTCAGACAACCTGACGATATATTGGTTCAGACACAGGACAGTGGTATACGCTTTGAGGAACCTAAGGAACGCATGGCTTTACCGACCAAAATCGAATATATACATTCGGATAAAGAAGCGCATGTGATTGTTCATCCATGCAAGACACCGCTCAAGCGTGTAAAGCTTCGCTGGAATAATAGGAATTTCGAAATAGAACGCGTACTCAACGATTGTTTTGACAGGTGCACAAACAATTTGGCGTGGGATTGCATGAAACCTGAGCGTGAGTTGCCGTGGTATTTTGCGACTTATGATGGTAAACGAACTCATTGTTATGGTGTAAAGACAGGCTGTAACTCCTTATGTTTTTGGCAGATTGACCCTTATGGTGTATCATTTTGGCTTGATATACGTAATGGAGGCAATGGTGTAGAACTGGTTGAACCATTGACGGCAGCAATCGTTTCCATCCGTGAGGGCGAAGAAGACGAAACAGCATTTACAGCGTGCCAAAAATTTTGCAAAAAAATGTGTGATGCGCCAAAAATGCCGAAGCAACCTGTTTTTGGTGTGAATAACTGGTATTGGGCGTATGGAAATATAACATATGAGAGCGTCATGAAAGAAACGGCGTATCTGGCGGAGCTTGCGTCTGATGCAGTTTGTAAGCCATATATGGTAATAGACGATGGTTGGCAGCCGCTAAGACATAATAACAGTTGGGGCAACTATATAGGCGGTCCGTGGAACGACTGCAACAGCGGATTTACTGATATGGAAAAGACAGCATCAGATATAGCAGAATACGGCTGTATTCCTGGTATATGGTTCAGAGCGCTTCTTACGGCTAAGCGTATACCAGATGAAATGCTTATTCAGAGACCGGCGGCAGTGATGAACTGCGGGCAGGTTATGGACCCCAGCAATTCGGAAACATTGCAGGAAGTTTTTACTGATGCAAGACGCATTTCAGACTGGGGCTTCAAACTCATAAAGCACGATTTTTCAACATCCGATATAACTGGCGGGATTATAGCCTCTGATGGCTGGAATTTCTATGACAGGACGAAAACCACTGCACAGATAACCAAGAGATTTTATGAAGCTATACAGCGTGGTGCGAATGACGCGATAGTTATGGGTTGCAATACATACAGCCACTTAACGGCGGGTATCCATGAAATCCATCGTTCCGGTGGGGACACTAGTGGTAGGCTTTGGGAATACACAAGACGTAACGGTGTAAACTCCTTCATGCGTCTTGTACAAAACGGCACGTTCTTTAATACTGATCCTGACTGTGCGGGCTTTACCGAGAGGGTATCTAATGAGCTTAACATTAAATTCTTAGAGCTTTGTGCTATAACAGGCAGCACGACCTTAGCGTCGATCACTCCGGGAATTTTAAATTCCGAAGAGAAACATAAAGTAAGGGAGATATACAAGATAGCATCAATGAAAGGTAATTACGCAGAACCGCTTGACTGGCTTAATACGAGCTGTCCGTCAAGATTCCTACATAAAGACAAGGAATATATCTTCGATTGGTATAGCGGATATAATGGGGTAAGAATGTTCCCTACATGGATGGCGTAATTTTTATAATAAAAAATATAGAAGGAGTAAGGCATATTTCCTGAATATGTCAAGACATGAAAATGAAATTTAAAATTGCTCTTATAGGTGCCGGATCAAGAGGCACACAGTATTCAAGCCATGCATTAAAGCATGGTGGTGTAAATATAGCCGCAGTCGTTGACCCCGACAAATTCCGCAGGAATATTGCTGCAGAAAAATTTAATATTGATCCAAAAAACTGTTTTTGCAGTGTTGATGAACTTTTAGAGAGCGGAGTCGAATTCGATGGAGCGATAAACGGCACCATGGACAATATGCATGTAAAAACTACGCTTCCTCTTTTACGCGAGGGCAAGTGTGTAATGCTTGAAAAGCCCATGTGCCTCAACAAGGACGAGCTCATTGAGTTGTACAATACATCGGTGAAATACAATGCAAAGGTAATGGTATGTCATGTACTCAGATACACTCCATTCTATAGTGCAATAAAACAGCGAGTTTTAGACGGTGAGATAGGCGAAATTAAGCATGTTTATGCATCAGAGTCTGTTGCCAACTACCATATGGCAGCAGCGTTCATACGAGGCAAGTGGGGCAATTCAATTGAGTGCGGCTCTAAGATACTCATGGCGAAAAGCTGTCATGATATGGATCTGCTCACATGGTTTAAAAGCGGCATAAGACCAGTAAAGGTATCAAGCATGGGCAGTCTTTTTGAATACAGAGCTGAAAAAGCACCAAAGGGTGCTGGAAACAAATGCCTTGTGGATTGTAAAATCGAATTGGACTGCCCGTATTCCGCTAATCTCAATTACTTGAAAAGAGATGACTTTGACGTATACTCATGGCGTGCCATTTTAGAAAAGGGTACCGATTTGTCCGGCAAAACAATTCCTTTTGAGGAAAAGGTAAAGTATTTAAAGTCTGATGATCGCTTCGGACGTTGCGTATATCATCTTGACAACGACCAGTATGACACCCAAAATGTTACTGTACAGTTTGAAGACGGAAGTGTTGCGACGTTCGGATTAGACGCCGGAACCCCCTATGGTGAACGTTACATAAGACTTGAGGGTACGAAAGGTATGATAATAGGACAGTTTATGAAGCAACAATTTATTGTACGTAAGTCGAAACTTGATCTTGATGAGAGATACACTGAAGAGGTTGTTGATATCAACTGCTCTCTTGATGGTCATGGCGGCGGTGACACGAGGATAATCGGTGACTTTATAAACCTATCGTTAGGAAAGGAAACATCAATCTCCTGCACAAGCATCGAAGATTCGATGTACGGTCATTTGATCGGCTTCAATGCCGATATTTCAGTTAATGAGGAACGGATTGTAAGAATAGAAAAATTATAAAATAATCGCAAATGAATATCCTGAAATTAGTTCTGAGGCAGCAGTATTATTATAGAGTTCTACAAATAGAATTTTATATGAAAAAAATTGATGCACATCAGCATTATTATTCAATCCCACATACTTTGGAAGACTTGATTAAAAGATCAAAGGATGCGGGTATTGTTAAGGTTTGTTTATCTGGCGGGGGAAAACCATTTGGTCAACCGGGAAATGATGAAGTAAAGCAGGCTTTCAACCTTTATCCTGACATGATAGTAGGGTTTGGTTTTATTCGACTTGGAATCGATACATGGCACCTCGTAGATGAACTATATGAACAGGGATTCAGGGGGTTGAAGACTATCAGCCCGAGAAAAAATTATAGTGATAAGGAATATTACTCCATATATAAAAGGGCTGAAGAACTAAATATGCCTATACTTTTCCATACGGGTATAAAGATATTTAATCCACTGGATGTAAAACATGATGTTGCCTGTGAAAGAATGCAGCCGATTTTTCTTGACGCTATTGCCAGAGCATTCCCTAAATTAAAAATAATTGGAGCACATCTGGGTGTACCTTGGTATAATGAAGCTTGCATGGTTGCAAGAGCAAACCCAAATGTGTTTTTTGATTTGAGTGGTGCAATTAATCTTTTATATGAGTTGAAACCTTGGTTCTTTGAAACTTTGACATATTGGGAAATGGCAAAGGAAAAGTTTGTTTTTGGAGTAGATGACCACTACGAGAGAATACCTGAAGCTGTCAACAAGTTTAATATTTTGATGGATAAATTAAATTTTTCACAGGAGTTAAGGGAAAAGATATTTTATGGAAATATGGAAAAGATACTTGGATTATAAGAGGTGAAATGATAATGGTAATATTCACAGAAAAAGAAGAGTTAAAAAATGGGGAATGGCTGACAATAAAAGCAGTAAAATCTCCTGCAGAAGAATATGAAGACAGGATATTCTCTTACATAAATCCTAAAATGCCTTGGAAACAGGATACATATAAGAGAGTAAACGGTGATATTGCCGACCAATGTAAAGATATGTTTTTTATAGGAGAAATAGATGGAGAAATTGTCTCTCTGATGTGGTATACAGTATCTGGTGATGTTGGTACATATGGCATGGTATCCACTGCTGAAAAACATAGAAATAAAGGAATCAGCGGATGTATTATGAAGTATTGCATACAATTCATGGATAGTGAGTCGTGTTTACAAGCTGTATATCTTGCAGTATCCAATCCACTGGCATATAAAATCTATGAAAAAAACGGATGGCAGCCATACAATAATGGAACCTTGAACGATACATGCATTATGAGAAGATTAATAAATTGCAATATTGATGAAAAAGATTTTGATGATAATTATTATAAAAAGCAGCAGAATGATGGGAGCGGGATGATAATCCGAAGGGTTATCCGGGGTGATTTGCCTAACCTTGAAGCATTATATAACCTGGCTGAAAGTACTGTTATGATAAAGGATTATAATGCATCAATTTATAAAGGCACAGCTGTAGAATGCCAAATCATTGATTTAATAAATAAGATGGAAACAGGAGAAGGGCAGTTTTACTGTATTGAAAATACTTTAGGTCGTATAGTTGGTGCTGCAACACTGTATAATAAAGCAAATGAAACCAATATAAGAATATTGGATTTTTTTGTGCATCCAAACTATGAGGAATATGCAAAATCATTAGTAAGCAAAATAATTGAATGTGATGACGGATGTTCGAAAGATAAGATAATTTCATGTATTGCACCAAACGATAAAAGCAAAGCTAATATTTTATATGATGAAGAATTTAAAACAAGTATTGTAAAAGTGATTATTGAAAAGGAATAATGAGACATGAAAATTATTAATGTACATCAACATTATTGTACCAACAAGCATACATTGAAAAGCAGAGATATTTCAGCTGAACAATTACAGTTTGCTTTTGCTGGAGACAGTATACCTTGGGGAGAAGGACTGCTTGATGAAAGCTTTGTTTCAAGCGTGGATGATTTTATCAGAAATGATATGGCGCATACAATACTACATAGCGATATGTCGTTTATCGGTGATAAATTAACAATATATAATAGAAAGTTTTATAAAGGAAGCGCCGCAAAACTCATGGGGACAGGTGCAGAAGTGACATTCACACTCGCAGGTAATGAATTAAGCCTTGTGCAAGGACTTGAGAGAAATAATGTCGGAGCTGCTTTAATAGAGCTTTATGTTGATGGGGTTTTACATGATAGATTTTCAAATTACAATGAGCTACCTTGCGGAAGTGAAACTAAAATATTTACAGGCGATGGTCGAACTGTAAAATTTGACCTCGGACGTTGTTTTACTTACAATCATACTGTTACTATAGATGGTGTACAAGTGTCAGGTAAGATTAATGATTCAGGTTATGGAGCTGCATTTGACAGCACGCAGGACTATATGATTATAAGAAAATATGGCACAAATCAGGAAACTGGAGAAATTGAAGTGCATCATGTAATATGGTTTGAACATGCTCCTACA
>ENA-UOOK01006470-UOOK01006470.1-fermentation-metagenome-genome-assembly--contig:-NODE-6470-length-11188-cov-3.800772_pt1 | contig 11188 bp, 8 predicted proteins | sample MGYA00245777_ERZ724023 | MGnify/ENA primary metagenome ERZ724023 (study PRJEB28704, sample SAMN03018312) | fermentation metagenome | biome: anthropogenic terrestrial biome; feature: soil; material... | reverse complement strand
CGCCGTCTATCCGTATGCTGCCGGAGGACCGGTCATAAAACCGTTCGATCAGGTTAATGACCGAGGTCTTTCCTGCTCCGGTGGCCCCCATAATGGCGATGGTGCTGCCAGCCGGTGCCTGGAAGTCTACATGGAGCAAAACCGGCTGTTCCCGATAACGGAAGGAGACATCCTGAAAACTCACGTCCCCGCGGAATTCCTCCGGATTATACGGATTTTCCGTTTCCCGGATCGTCGTTCCGGTATCCAGGACGTCAAAAATTCTTTGCCCCGAAGTAATGGCCTGTGCCATCATATTGATGATCCAGCCCAGCATTCTCATGGGCATAATCAGCATCCACAGATACCCGTTGAAAGTTACCACGGTGCCAATACTGATTTCTCCCCTTCCGACCATACGTCCGCCAAACCAGACCAAAAGAATCAGGCAGATCCCGGAAATGAAATCCATCGCAGGAAAATAACTTCCCCAGATCCGGCTGGCATTGATATTCAGCATTTGGTTGCGCCTGTTCTCCTTTTCAAACTTCTTTATTTCATAGTCTTCCCTGGCAAAAGCCTTTACCATCCGTACCCCGGTGATGTTTTCCTGGGTAACAGTATTCAGGGTCGCCTGCTGCTCCCGGATTTCACTGAATATGGGACGGACAACCTGATTGAACCGATAGGCGCAATATGCGATGCAAGGTGTAACCAGAAGAGTTGCAAGGGCCAATTTGGCATTTTGGGTGAAAAGGATCACAGTGGTACCGAAAAAGTAGACACAATTCTCCATCAAAACCGGAATACCGGATGCAAGGAAGACCCGGACTCCTTCCAGGTCACCGGTCATGCGGGACATCAGCTCACCAATCCGGTTGTTGTCATAAAAAGAAAAGGGAAGATGCTGCAAATGAGTATACATGTCATTTCTCAGATCATACAGACAATCCTGGGAGAAGCTTTCAAACAGGATGCCCCGAAAATACATGGAGACACTCTTCAGGACCGATCCCACCAGCAGGATCAGAAGCAAAACCGAGAGCATCTCCCGTTTTCCACCCTTGATGACATCATCCACAATGATTCCGGAAATCAAAGGCGTGATCAGATTGACGGCGATATAGAGAACCAGGAATACACATGCGGCAATCATCTTTCGTCGGTACCGGCTGCAGTACCGGAAGATTCTTTTTAAAATTTCCAAAACATAACCCCCAGTTAATTTGGTCCGTTTCCTATTGTCGGAAAAGTATCGTAAATACTGTGGATGAGAATCTACATCATATTAATGAACTTCTTTGATAAAAGCAATGCAGTGTATCGGTAAAAAAACGCCGGAAATCTTCTCCCCGGAAACAGGAAGCAAGTGTTCCCCCTCCTCCTTCCGAATAAGCCGGATTCTTTGAATTATCTGCACAATATCATGCTTATACATATCCTGCAGCCCCCCGCACCGAAACATCCCCTGAAAAAACAGTGCGGAGAGTATCATCGGCAAGTCGGATCACCAGAGCACAATCCTCCGTCAGATCGACGGCGGCGCCTTCAAATTCTTCTGTCCGGCCGAATACACGGACACGCCGGTTCAAGGTGATGCATCGTTTTTTATACTCCATTAATAATTCGGTAAAATCTCCGGTTTTTTCATACCTATTATAGTATTCCTCAAAAGAACCAAGAATATCGGCCAGCAGGAGATTGCGGTCCACTTTGCTTCCCGACTCGATGAAGAGCGAGGTTGCGGACCGGGAAATCTCTTCCGGAAAGCCGTCTTTCGGAGTGTTTGCATTCACGCCTATGCCGACCGCCACATACTCGATCACATCCGGATCGGCCTGTATTTCGGTCAATATCCCGCATACTTTCCTGGAATGAACGATAATGTCATTCGGCCATTTTATACCGGCCTTCAGCCCGGTAACCCTGTTTATGGCATCCGCTACGGCCATAGCCGCAAGGATCGTAATGCGGGGAGCGGAAGGCGGCGAAAAAGGCGGTCGTAAAACAAGAGACATCCAGATGCCCATGCCCGGCGGGGACACCCAGGAACGGCCAAGTCTTCCCCTTCCGCTCACCTGTTCTTCCGCCGCCACAAGCGTTCCGTGCACCGCGCCGGACTGAGCCAGTTCCTTGGCCCTTGCATTCGTGGACCCAATGGAATGATGCAGTTCCATGACCTGTCCGATGACTTGCGTTGCCAGGTGGGATCGCAACAAAACCTCATCCAAACGATCCGGGACCTCCGCAAGGCAGTAACCTCTGTTTGAAACCGATTCGATCCGGCAGCCCTCTTCTCTCAGCTGCCTGATGTATTTCCAGACCGCCGTCCTGCTGACCCCCAGTTTCCCGCTGATTTCTTCTCCAGAGACAAACTTCCCCCGGTTGTGCAGCAAAATCCGAAAGATGTCCTCTTTCAAAACAATTCTCCTCTTCTCCGACATATTATGTGATTCTATTACAACAAGTCACATTGCCGTAATAATAAATATGTTGATAATTATTCTATTCCATATTATTATAAATTATATATACCCGTTCGTATATACCTTTTCCGGGTATATAATATAAGCGGGTATATACATCCAGAAAGGAGGGGGTTCCTTGGAAAAGGCATCTCTGCTTCTAAAAAACATACAGGAAAACATAGAACGAGTCATCGTCGGAAAAAGCGAAGCCATCCATCTGATTCTGATCGCCCTGATGGGCAGAGGGCATGTTCTCATCGAGGATGTACCGGGAGTCGGCAAGACCATGATGGTTTCCTCCCTGGCCAGATCCCTCAGCCTCAGCTTCCGGAGGATTCAATTCACCCCGGATGTGCTCCCCTCGGATATTACGGGTTTTTCCATGTACAATTTCAAAACCGGCCAGATGGAATTTCATCCGGGTATGATCATGAACCAGATCATTCTTGCCGATGAAATCAACCGGACTTCTCCCAAAACACAATCCAGTCTTCTGGAGGTCATGGAGGAAGCACAGGTTACGGTGGATGGCACGACCTATCCGGTCCCCGCTCCCTTTATCGTGCTGGCCACGCAAAACCCCGTAGAATATATCGGAACCTTCCCCCTGCCGGAAGCCCAGCTGGACCGTTTTATGCTGAAGGTTGCCATGGGCTATCCGACAAAACGCGAAGAAATGCTGATCCTTTCGAGGTTTCAGTCGCAAAATCCGCTCAAAACCCTGCAGCCGGTGGCATCCGCCGAGGATGTCCTGTTCCTTCAGAAAGCGGTTACGGAAGTAAAGGCCGCAGAAGCCATCAAAGAATATATTTCCAATATCGTTTCCATGACCCGGGGCCATCACGACCTGAGCCTGGGCGCCAGCCCCCGCGGAGCCCTGTATCTGATGCGGGCATCCCAGTCCTACGCCTTGCTGCAGGGAAGGGATTATGTCATTCCTGACGATGTGCAGAAAATGACCATACCGGTGCTGGCACACCGTCTGATCCTGAAGCCGGAAGCCCGCCTCAAGGAAATGACGGCGGAAAGGGTACTGAAATCGGTCCTCAATACTCTTTATGTGCCGGTGATTTCATCATGAAGGTACGAAGGATATTTTTTACCCTATGCACCGTCGCATTGCTGTTACTCGGCCTTTATACCGGCGATACTCTCTACTATATCTGCTTTGGCATCCTGATATCGATCATGATCTATGCCGCGCTGACAAACCTGTGGGTCCTGCTGGATTTCAAATATCTGCAGGACATCACTCCGGATAAGGCCAGTAAGGGCCAGAATGCAGTCCTTACCATACAGGTCCATAATGACAAGCCTTTTGTTTTTCCCTTCCTCAAAATACGATACCAGACACCGGAATCCATTCTGACCGACACAAGGAAGGAAGGCGTCCTGTCCATCCTGCCTTTTCAATATGGGGAAATCCGGGAGGAATTCCCCTGCTCCCTGCGAGGCAACTATTCTCTTGGCATTACCGGCATTGAAGTGGCCGATGTATTCGGTCTGTTCCATTTCTCCATGGATCTGACGAAGAAACATTATCACAAACTGCCGCTTCTGTCCGTCTTTCCAAGGATCCTCACGCTGAATGATCTTCCTCTTCCCAGGATCCAGCAGGAAGGCCTTTTAAACAACCAATTGTTGAAAACCAATGAAACGGCAATCCTGTCGGATATCCGCCGGTATGAATACGGAGACCCTCTGAAGAAAATCCACTGGAAGGTGTCTTCCAAGCTGCAGGACCTTTATGTGATGAACTATGAGATGACGACCCAACCTCATACCCTTTTGTTCCTGGAAATGAAGCCTCCCGTCCTGGCCGGTCTGATGGAAAGGCGGCAGGTGGAGGACCAGATGATCGAGACGGCTACGGCCCTGTCCCACTATATCCTCAACAAATGGTTGCCGCTGAAGCTGGTGGTATACCAGGAAGAAAGGCAGGAACTGAGCGGCAGGACCCCCCAGAACTTTCCTTCCTTTTATGAGCTTCTCTCCGGCATCGTATTTGACAGCCCTTTTTCCATGACCGAAATCATGCAGATCGAATCCACGGCATTCCATCAGAGCGGAAGTCTCATTCTGGTCGTACACCAGATGAGCTATGACCTGTTCAATCATCTCTGCATTCTCAAACAGTCCGGCATCTACCCCATGGTATTCCTGGTCCGGCACCGCAGCGACAAAAACAAGAATTATGGCAGAATGATGCAGGACCTGAGGGAAAAGGCGATCCCATCCTTCCTTATCTATTCGGACCAACGTTTGGATGAGATTCTGGAGGCGATACCGTGAAAAAATACAAACTGATCGAAATCTTGATGGACTGCCTTGTTTTCTGCCTCACTGCAGGCAGTCTGAGCGCCGCTTTCCTGAGAGCCATCTACCTTCCGATGAGCGTTACTCAGATCCTGCTGATCACGATAGGCCTGTATGTCATTCTGCGGATCGTCTTCTGGAACAAATGGACGGCTGCGGTCATTCTGCCCCTGTCAGCCCTCATCGGATTTCTGGTCATCTATCGGATGCCGGAACCGATGGAATGGCTGCATTCCGTTTTGACCTTCCTGAAATGGCAGATCGACTATATCGGCGGCAAGACGGTTTTCCGCTGGTCCTATTATCTGTCTACGGCATGGTTTTGGATCTCCCTGATCGGTGTTGTTTATTTCCTGCTGCTGGTCAAGCTGCGGTGGTTTCTTCTGCCGTTTGCATTGGGAACGGCTCTGCTGTTCGTACTCTGGTTCCTCGGCCATAAGGGGATCCTCTGGTTCCTCTGGCTGTTTGCGCTGGGCTGCATCCTGCTCTGGGGGGGAAGCTTCCATAAAAAACTTTCCAAACGCTTCTCCGTACCCCATTACGGGATGTGGCTGGTTTATGTGCTGCCCCTGGCCATTCTCATCCTTCTGACGGCCAGAATCCTCATTCCGGTCAATACTGATTACAGGTGGCCTTTTCTGGTGGAAAGCGTCGATAAAATCGAAGATCGGTTCAACGACCGGTTCGGCTTTTCCGGGCCCCGGCAGCCCTTCCGCCTGTCGGAAACCGGATTCCCCTCCTCCCAGGATAAGCTGGGCGGTCCGGTTCTCATCAGCGAGGACCTGGTGCTGGAGGTTTCTTCCCCCATTCCCCTTTATCTGAGAGGTTCCCTGCTCAATGAGTATATCAGCACCGGATGGCAGGATACCATTGACGACATGCGTTACCGTTTTCGGGACGCCGCCTGGGAAAAAGTCCGGCGGAACGTCTACAATTTTGATGAACGGATCTGGCGGGATCAGGGGAAAAAGCAACTGGATGTATTCTTCCCGGAAATCGAAACGGTGATTACCCATGTGGGAATAGAAAGCTCCGCCATCTTCCATTCGCTGCAGCTGACGGATATCGATACGGTAAAGGGGGCGTCCCTGCCCTACTTCAATACCAAGGGAGAAACTTTCACCACCAGGGAAGTGAACTCCAACGAACCCTATACCCTTCGTTCCCGGGTGCCGGATATGACCAATCCGGAATTCATCCGATACCTGACGGAAGAGGTTCCGTCCCTCGACTGGAATCAGCCGTTGCCGGAATCCTTTTTGGAGGATGAGGCGTACCGGGAAAAGGCGCTGGCCATCCAGAAGCACTATATGAAGATCCCGGATTCCGTACCGGAAAGGGTATATGACCTGACGGAGGAGATCACTGCCGGCAAGGAAACTTCCTATGAAAAGATCATGGCGATCCAGGATTATCTCCACACGCATTTCACTTATACCCTGCGGCCGCCCTACACTCCCGCCGACCGGGATTTTGTGGATTATTTTCTGTTCGAGCTGAAAGAAGGGTATTGCACCTATTTTGCATCCGCCATGGCTGTCATGGGCAGGGCGACAGGCATTCCCACCCGCTATGCGGAAGGCTTCCTGATGCCCTCCGTCCCAAATTCCAAGGGGATCTATGAGGTAAAAAAGCTGAACGGCCACGCATGGACGGAAGTTTACTTCCCGCAGGTCGGCTGGCTGCCCTTTGACCCGACTCCTCCCGATGCCCTGGTGGAATCCGTCGGGGAAGGCGCATACAGCAGCGATGACCAGGAAGTATACTGGCAGGATTATTGGGAGCATATGATGGAGGAGCAGCAGACCGGACGAGATATTATTGTCCATGACCTGCCGGATCCGGACAACAGCGGGACGGCTGCGAATACGGACCGGACCCTGCTGAAGGTCGTGTTTGGCGTATTGGCCGCACTTGCTTCCCTATCGGCTATCGCCGCGCTCATCCTGTTCCTGTGGTATCATGAGCGCTGGAAGAAGGCCGACAGGGAACCCCTCCGGCAACGTCTGCACATTTACTATTCCGAGATCCTCTGGTTCCTGAAGCTTTACGGTTCTCCCGTCAAACAGGGGGAAACGCCCTATGAGCATGCGAAGAGAGTCGACTCCTGGCTGGTCAATCCCGCCGGATCCATGATGGATATTTCCAGGATCCTGGTCGGCACCGAGTTCGGAAATCACACTCTGTCGGAAGCGGATCTTACCCGGGTAAAAGAATTTTATCAGAATCTGAAGGCCAATATCCGGGATGTCATGGGATACGGCCGGTTTGTTCTTCTATTGGTACGCCGGATGTTTACCGGATCTTGATTTTCTTCCTTCAGGCAACATTACACAGTAACCTCATTTCCTTTTACGAAGGTTGCTTTGACCTGATATTCGTTGTCCAGGATATTGATATCCGCATCATATCCTTTCTGCAATCTGCCTTTATAACCGTCCACGCCGATTTCCCTGGCAGGTGTCCCGGTCAGCATGGCTATCACATCCTCGGAGGGGATTCCGATCTTTACCATATTCACCAACGCGCGGTCCTGTGTCAGGGTGCTGCCTGCCAAAGTGCCGTTCTTCAGGCGTGCCGCCCCGTTCTTTACAAAAACCGGCAGACCTCCGAGTTCATAGGTACCCTCCTTCAAACCGGCGGCGGCCATGGCATCGGTGATCAGCACCGTTCTGTCCCTGCCCTTGACCCGTATCGCCAGCCTCAAGGCAGCCGGGTGGATGTGGATCAGGTCCGCGATCAGCTCTATGGTTGCGGAATCATTGTCCAGAATGGCGCCTACCGCTCCGGGTTCCCTGTGGTTAAGAGGCGTCATGGCATTGTAAAAATGGCAAATATGTGTCATACCATGCTCCATTGCATCCGCGCACTGCTCATAGGTCGCTTTTGTATGGCCGATGGCGGCGGTGATTTTCCTGTCCTTCAGGTACCGGGCAAATTCCAGGGCGCCATCGGATTCCGGAGCCATGGTAACAAGACGGACAATGTCCGGTGTCTCCCCGGTAATCTTTTCAAAACTCTCTGTGCTCGGCGGAATAATATATTCCTCCACATGAGCCCCTTTTGCCAAAGGATTCAGGAACGGTCCTTCCAGATGGGCACCCAGGATCTGTGCTCCCTTGTGGCTCTTATCCTGCATGTAATCCGATACCGCATGCAGGGCGTTTTTGATTTCCGGAATGCTTACCGTCATGGTCGTGGCCAGCCAGGATGTCGTCCCGTTGCCGGCCAGAAAGGTTGAAATATTCTCCAGGGAACTCATCCTTGCATCCATTACATCGGATCCGTTGGAGCCATGGATATGAATGTCAATGAATCCGGGAGTGATATATCCACCCCGCGCATCCACTATCCTGCCTTCCTTCTGTGTCCCCCGTGGTCTGATATCCGCTATCCTGTCCCCATCCACCAATACGTCCAGACCTGTTTTCCATGCTCCGTCCAGATATACCTTTCCGTTCGTAAAGATCAACACAATAATCTTCTCCTCTCTATTGATTTCTCCATCGATGTTCCATACAAATAAGATGAATTCCACTGCAAAACTCATCCGCCGAAGCCGTTGGTGACAAAAAAAGCCCTCCCTGCCGAACAGGGAGGAAGCTTCTTTTCATTTCCTTCATCTTATCATTTCTTTTTTTCAATTGCAATACGGATTTTGCAGCAATACGACTTTTTACAGCATAACTGCATATTGCGGTGGTATCCATTACCGGTAAAACGCATGGTTGCCGATTGTGGTGATATACTGCCTTGTCCGTACGATCCAGGAACCCGCCGCTTTTTTCGGATTAAAGAAATACAATGCACTTCCAACCGGTTTGCTGCCTGCATAGGCTTCTTCCGCCGCTTTCATGCAGGAACTGCCTGGTGTATTGTAAATGGTCCCATCGGCTACCGGACTGAACTGCGGGATCCCCTGATAGTATTCAAATATGACTCCGTATACGGTGTCCGGAAAGCTGGAGGATTTCACCCGATTCATGATGACATTGCCGACTGCAACCTGACCGGTGTATGGTTCCCCCTGCGCTTCCGCCTGGATGATTCTTGCCAGCCAGTAAATATCACCCCTGGCCTGCTGGGTCAATGCGGCGCGGCTGACTGTGGCGGTATCGCCGTAAAGCGCGGCGTTGGTCTTTGGTCCGACGATTCCGTCCGGCACCAGTCCCATTGCCTTCTGAAAGTTGATGACAGATGCCCTGGTCTTGATTCCAAAGTATCCAGTTGTTCTCCAATGGGTAAAGTAGCCCTGATCCATAAGCTCCTGCTGCAGGCGGGTGACTTCCTCACCCCTGCTGCCCTGCTTCAGCAGCCCGGCGGCGAATGCCTCTCCTGCCGGAATAGCCAGGACGGCCGCAATCACCAGGATCACCGATAACTTTCTTAAAACATGCAATACTTTTTTCTGAACTGTCATTTTGAAACCCCCTTGAGGTTGAATTATGTCAACCTGTTGATTGGCTTCATTATATGACAGTCTTGTAAAAGCTGTCAAAACTGTAGGAAAGGTGCCATCCGCTTTGTTAAGAGATTATGAAGCAGTTATTACGTTTTTGTTACATATCCTTACTTTTTCGGACACATACCAAGATAAACCAAAGCAGAATCAGCTGCAAAAACTCATGCCGCCGAAGCCTGGTTGCGAATCAGCAGCAACCGAGGCTAAGGCGTCCTTCGTTATTTTGCAGCATATGACTTTTAACAGCGGAATGAGTAATTTGCAGCAACAAATCATATCCGGGTCAGCGTTACCCGGGGTAACAGAGCATCAAGATCCCGCCTGCCGCAAAGCTGGGTCCCTTCCGCCATGACGGAAGCCGCCGCGGCCGCAGTAGCCATTCTCAGCATTTCCTCCGGTGGCCTGCCCTGCTCTATGGCGAGGCACAGAGCTGCAACCATGGAATCCCCCGCTCCTACCGTGCTTTTTACCTTTACAGGCAGCGCGGGGGCATACCAGGCATTGCTGGAATCTACTATTACGGCGCCTTCCGCTCCCAGAGAAACGCATAGGATGCGTACTCCGTAACGATCCAGCAATTTTCCGGCCCCCACGGCAATCTCTTCCTTTGTATTTTGTTTCATACCCAGAGCTTTCTCCAACTCGAACCGGTTCGGCTTGACCAGATAGGGCTGCGCCTTCAGACCTTCCAGCAGCAACTGTCCTTCCGCATCCAATGCCAACCTGCAATCCGCTTCGGCGCATTCTTCCATCAACTCACGGTATACCCCGGGTCCCACACCCCCGGGTACACTGCCGCTGAATACCATCATGCCGCTATCCCTGCTGTACCGTCTGACTTTTTCCTTTAAAGCTGTGACAGCTTCCGCATCGATGGGGAAGCCGCTTTCATTCACCTCGGTGATCACGCCTTTTGCCCGATCGAATAGTTTCAGGTTACTCCGCACCTCTCCCGGTACCATGACGAAATCATGCCGGATATGCATTTCATCCAGCTTTTCCCGTATAAAATCCCCCCTTGTCCGATAGTTGATTCCGGTACACAGGGCGCTGCCGCCCAGACCGATATATACCGATGCGACATTGATGCCCTTCCCTCCGGCATCCATTCTGCTGCTCCTTACCCGATTGAGGCCGCCGTATCGGAACGCATCCACCGTTACGGTTTTGTCGATACAGGGATTCATCGTAACCGTTGTAATCACACTTGTCCGCCTCCTTGTCTCTTTCCAAATTCAAAAAAGAGCCGGTATTGATACCGGCTCTTTCGATGTTCTGGTTTCATGGATCAGGCTTTCTGCTCCTGCAGCATTTCCGATTTGGCTTGTTCCACAATCTTGGCGCTGACGTTGGCAGGTACTTCCTCATATCGTACAAACGTAAGCTTGAAGCTGCCTCTTGCCTGGGTCATGGAACGCAGATCCGTTGCATACTTGACCATTTCGGCCTGAGGTACCTCGGCGACGATCTGCTGCAGTCCGTGGCCAAAGGGATTCATGCCGAGAATTCTGCCGCGGCGCTTGTTCAGATCGCCGATGATGTCGCCCATGTAATCATCGGGCACGATAACCTCCGCCTTCATGATCGGCTCAAGGAGGACAGGATTGGCCTGTTCCAGCTTCTTATACGCGAGGGAAGCCGCAACCTTGAAAGCCATTTCGGAGGAATCCACGCTGTGGTACGACCCGTCATACAAAGTGGCACGAAGGCCTACCATGGGGTATCCGGCAAGAACACCTTTGGGCAGGCATTCACGCAATCCCTTTTCCACCGCCGGGATATACTGCCGGGGCACGACGCCGCCTACGACTTTGTCTACGAACTCGAACTCCTGATCGGTATCACCAATGGGCTCGAAATCTATCCATACATGTCCATACTGCCCGTGACCGCCGCTTTGCTTCTTATGCTTTCCTTCCGCTTTCAGAGGCTTGCGGGTGGTTTTGCGGTAGGGAACCTTGGG
>ENA-UOOK01006468-UOOK01006468.1-fermentation-metagenome-genome-assembly--contig:-NODE-6468-length-11189-cov-3.961918_pt1 | contig 11189 bp, 9 predicted proteins | sample MGYA00245777_ERZ724023 | MGnify/ENA primary metagenome ERZ724023 (study PRJEB28704, sample SAMN03018312) | fermentation metagenome | biome: anthropogenic terrestrial biome; feature: soil; material... | reverse complement strand
CTGCCGGTATGAACACCCCTTTCAACAGTCAGCTCGCCGTTTACAAAGACATATTCGATCCCGACCGGGTATTGCTGTGGATTTTCAAGTGTCGCACAGTCATTTATGCTTTCAGGATTCACAGCTAAGAGAGGAAGAAACCCATGGGTAGCGGCTGAAGTTAAAAACTCAAATTTTTTGGAAGCATAGAGGTCTTTAAAAGCTCTAATGAGGTCTTTCTGATATTTATCTCGAAATATATGTAAATCATTTCTATATTTTTTGTTATACATTTTCGCCAAGGTATTGAATTCGACCTGGTCTTCAGTTCTTATTATCTCCTTATCTGTCAGTTCGATCAACTTCTCCAAATATCTTATATATCTATTTTGCAGAAGATTATTAGACAACATTGATAGGAGTGGGGGTGTAAAGGAGAGGGTAACACGGAAATCATATCCTTCACTTAGTAGTCTATCAAAAATAGAAATTAAGGGGATGTATGTCTCTGATATAGCTTCAAAAAGCCATCTTTCCTCTAAAAAATCATCCTGTTCCGGATGATGTATATATGGAAGGTGTGCATGTAGTATAAGTGCTACATATCCTTTCGCCAAGATTACCTCCTTCCGTTAATACAAAAAATATGTATTAACTACTTTGGTTTTATCAAATATTGTTTTCAATAGTATTAGTTTTATCTGTATTAAAACATTCAAAAGAGGATATTCCTTGTTGCTTATTACCTGAGGCTAAAGGATTAGAATATCCATAATTCCCATATATATCGTCAAAACTAGTGTGTTTTTTAAATATTTTGCTAAGCATATACGGCGTCAATTCTTGCCTTTTTGTATTATATAAGCAGGAATAACCTTTATCATCTATCGCATATTCTTCGTTAAATTTGTAGTTTACAAAATATGCATTGTTATTAAAGCTAATGCTTGTGTTGGGTAAGGGGGCTTGATTGGAGGAAGCAAGACTTATAAAATAATCCTCTGATATTTTTCTACCTATCTCAACCATAAATACACAACCTGGATCTTGAGTGTAAATATACCAATTTTGTGAAAAATCATTTATTCTAATAAAAAAGCCTGAGTTCTTGGTTAAATTAGCAACTTTTATTGTTGGAATTGAATTATCCCAAACTTTTCTCCCTAAACTGGAAATCAGTTTTTGTATTTTATCATTAGAAATATCCCAATAAGTATATAATGTATGAGCATCTACTGCTAAAAGTGTTATTTTATTATCATCATAACTTTCTGGTAAATTCCATTGTATCTGTTCATTAAAATGTTCCTGTATACTTAAATTAGTATTCATATTAGCACACCTCGCTTCTATAAACTCTTCAATCTTCTATAACTAACTATATTATACACCAGTTCTATTAAAATAACTCAATATCAAATAAATTTATGAAACTTACTTTGCTATGCTTAAGAATGATTTTTAACAATTATTATTGTAATTTATATAGTATTAGCATCTATAAATATATTATTTATACATAAAGACAGTAAAAAAGTTGAACAATATTACAGGGAAAGTAATATATTGCATCTTAAATAAAACAATAGGTGTATTTATTAGTTTATTTATATGAGAATATCAAATGGTATTAGTTAAGGCAATAAGGGATTAACAAAAATTACATTAGTCAATAAAAACTTTAAAAGCTATGCCTTTAAGCGTTTAGAGTTTTTATTTGAACAGTTTATTTTTTTAATCCCCCTAATACAATTTTTACAGCTTATCGAAAGGGGCGAAGCAATGAAAATATTAATGCTTTCGTGGGAATATCCGCCAAGAATTGTTGGTGGTATAGCAAGAGTTGTCTATAATCTTGCACAAAAGCTTGGAGAGCAAGGGCATGAAGTCCATGTTGTCACTTGTAGAGAAAAAAATGCTGTAGAAGAAAAGAATGCTGTAGAAGAAGAACTAGATAGTAATGTTTACGTTCATAGAATAAATGTATATGATATTAACGCTAATAACTTTATAGATTGGGTTTTTCAAATGAACTTTTCTCTTTTGGAGAGCTCAATTAAGCTGTTAAATAAGATAAATGGTGTTGATGTAATACATGCCCATGATTGGTTAACAGCCTTTGCTGCAAAGGTATTGAAGCATTCCTATCAAATACCACTTGTAGCTACTATTCATGCTACTGAAGCTGGAAGAAATAATGGAATACATAATGAAATCCAAAAATACATAAGTAGCGTAGAGTGGTGGCTTACTTACGAAGCTTGGAGAGTAATTGTTAATAGTAAATACATGCAAAGTGAAGTAAAAAAACTATTTTGTCTCCCAGAAGACAAAATTAGGATGGTACCTAATGGTGTAAATCTTAACAAATTTGATAGTTATTCGAAAGATAAGGAATTTAGGAATAAATATGCAATGAATGACGAGAAGATTATATTTTTTGTAGGAAGGATTGTTAATGAAAAAGGAGTTCATATCTTAATTGATGCAATTCCCAAAATTCTTAATTACTATAATAACATAAAAGTAGTAATTGCAGGAAAGGGGCCTAAACTGGAATATTTGCAAGAAAAGGCTAAAGCTATGAATATCGCTCACAAGATATACTTTACAGGCTATATAAGTGAAGATGAATTAGGAAAGCTATATAAATGTGCAGATATTGGAGTATTTCCCAGTGTATACGAACCTTTTGGGATTGTAGCTCTTGAAGGCATGGTCGCAAATGTACCTGTAATCGTATCAGATACAGGTGGACTGGGTGAAATTGTGGAGCATGATGTTGATGGCCTAAAGTTTTATACAGGAAATTCTAATTCGCTTGCAGACTGCATTCTGGAAATATTAAACAATCCAGAAAAATCTGAATCTATTAAAAATAAGGCTTTTGAAAAGGTAAAAAGAATGTATAACTGGGATATCATAGCTGAGCAAACTTACCAAGTTTATATGGAAATAGTTAAGAAAGAGAAAAATGATAAAAGATAAATTGACAGTTTAGATTAAATGCTTTAAGATATAAACCAGATGATGTAGATTATAAATGAATTAAGAGTACATTTTAATGATTTTATAATATACCGTGTGCTTAATAATGTATTTAGATGCTTGATTATAATATAGGTGGGTAATATATTTCCAACTGTTCGTGTGCTGTTCGGAATATAAAAATACACTATTTGGAATATATGGATACACTTTTTATGTTGTGTCCTGAATTTTCTTAGTATAATATTCACATAATTATATTATAAAGTGCTAGTATAATGTCTAAAATAACCCTACAGAGGATAAATTGTATTTTTGTGTGTGTGTTAAAGTAATAAAAACACACAAAGCAAAGCTTGATAATGCAATTTCTTTTGTGTGATATTAATAGTTAATGATGTAATTGGAGGTTTAATTGTGGCAAAAAAGAAAAAGAAAGTGAAAGTTATTCCTTTAGGAGGAGTTCAGGAGATAGGAAAAAATATAACTGTATTTGAGTATGAAGACGATATTCTTGTAGTTGATTGTGGACTTACTTTTCCTGAAGATGAAATGCTTGGAATTGATCTGGTCATTCCAGATGTTTCGTATTTAGTAAAGAATAAGGAAAAAATTAAAGGAATTGTATTAACTCATGGGCATGAAGATCATATAGGTGCTCTTCCATATGTATTAAAAGAAATTAATGTACCTGTATATGGAACAAGGTTGACACTTGGTTTATTAGAAAATAAGTTGATGGAACATGGAATATTGGATCAAGTTCAATTAAATATAGTTCAACAGGGTGAAACAGTTGAACTTGGATGTTTTAAAGTGGAGTTTATCAGGTCTACTCATAGTATCGCAGATTCTGTAGCATTAGCAATACAAACACCTGTAGGTATGATCGTCCATTCAGGAGATTTTAAAATTGATTATACCCCTATAGAAGGTAAACCAATTGACTTTGCTAGACTTGCTGAGTTAGGTAAAAAGGGTGTACTTCTACTTATGTGTGATAGTACCAATGTTGAAAGAGAAGGCTATACCATGTCTGAAAGGACGGTTGGTAATACCTTCGAGGAAATTTTCATGAAAGCAAAGGGTAGAATTATTGTTGCAACTTTTGCATCCAATGTTCATAGGATTCAGCAGATAGTAAATGCCTCAGTCAAGTTTAATAGGAAGGTAGCGGTTTGTGGAAGAAGTATGGTCAATGTAGTGGATGTAGCAAGTAAATTAGGTTATTTAACTGCACCAGAAGGTACAGTCATTGATGTTGATGATATTGATAAGTACCCAATGGAGAAAATTGTTATAATTACTACAGGGACTCAAGGTGAGCCTATGTCCGCATTATCAAGAATGGCTGCATCAGAGCATAAAAAAGTTGAGATAATACCAGGTGATCTTGTAATAATCTCTGCTTCACCGATACCAGGAAATGAAAAACTTGTGTTCAGAGTAATAAATGAGCTCTTTAAAAGAGGTGCCAATGTAATTTATGAATCCCTTGCAGATGTTCATGTCTCAGGACATGCTTGTAAAGAAGAAATTAAGTTAATTCATAACCTGATAAAGCCAAAATATTTTATGCCTATTCATGGAGAGTATAGACATCTAAAGCAACATGCAAATTTAGCTAATGAGCTAGGTGTTCCTATGGAAAATATATTCATTATGGAAATTGGAAGAGTACTGGAGTTATCAGATGAAGGTAGTAAATTAAATAGCACAGTTCCCTCAGGAAGAGTTTTTGTTGATGGACTTGGAGTTGGAGATGTAGGAAGTATTGTGTTGCGGGATAGAAAGCATCTTTCCCAAGATGGACTTATTGTAATTGTCATAACAACAGAAAGAGAAACAGGTAACCTTATTGCAGGCCCTGATATTATTTCACGAGGCTTCGTTTATGTCAGAGAATCAGAGGAGTTGATGGAAGAGGCGCGTTTAGTAATTAGAAATGCTCTTCTAAAGTGTGAGAATAAAAAGAAAACTGATTGGTCTACCATTAAGAATATAATTAAAGATGACTTAAGAGAATTCCTATATGAAAAGACAAAGAGAAAACCGATGATATTGCCAATAATAATGGAAATCTAGAAATAGGGACACTCTTCAACATAAAAGGAATACTGCATGCTCAAGAGAAGAGTGTCCCTGTACCTTATTATGCAAAAACTTTAGCAGCTTCTTCTGCAGCTGATGCTGCGTCAGGAGTATAAATGTCGGCGCCAATACTTTTACAGAAATTATCATTAACAGGTGCGCCACCTACCATAATGGTAATTTTTTCTCTTATGCCAAGTTTCTTAGCTTCTTCAACTACACTTTTCATTTCACCCATAGTTGTAGTAAGTAATGCGGAACAAGCGATAATTCCAGCTTCATTTTCTACTGCTGTTTTAACAAATTTTTCTGCTGATACATCAATACCAAGATCAATAACTTCAAGACCTTGACCTTCCATCATCATTCTTACAAGGTTTTTACCTATATCATGGAGGTCACCTTTTACTGTTCCTAATACAACCTTTCCTTTAGCTTTAATTCCACTTGATGCTAGAAGAGGTTTTAGAATTTCTGTGCCTGCATTCATAGCTCTAGCAGCAATAAGAACGTCTGGAACATAAACCTCATTGTTCTTGAATTTTTCACCAACAATGCTCATACCAGATAAAAGACCTTCTTCAAGAATTGCTTTTACATCTAATCCGTCATTAAGTGCTTTTTGTACCAATTCCTTTACTATCTTTGCTTTTCCCTGCTGTAGATTTTGGGAAATTTCATTTAAAATGCTCATGCTAGTACCTCCTAAATAATTTTAATTGATTATTGTGTCTGCAAAATTTTCACCTATAACTATTATCCTTTAGAATATTTTATTTTTGATATATTTCCACGGCTTTCTCTATATTTTCCTGGACTTACACCAACCATTTTTTTAAACACTTTTGAAAAATAACTTTGATCTTCATATCCGACATAACTTGATACATCAACTAAGGATATAGAATCATCCAAGAGTAATTTCTTACTCATCTCAATCCTAACACGATTAAGATAACTATTAAAGTTGTCTTTCATTTCCTCCTTAAAAATCTTACTGAAATAAGCAGGGCTCAAATAAACATATAAGGCTACTTCTTCAAGGGTAACCTTTTTCATGTAATTTCTTCGAATATATTCTATAGCACGGTATATTACATCAACATGTTTAACTCCTGTAAGTATAAATACACAATCTGTAAATCTCATCATAATATTTGAAAGCCAGTATGTCAATTCTTCAATAGTGCTAAAATTATTAATTTCGTTTAAGTACATATAATTAAGACCGAAAATTTGTTCAACATCAGCTCCACCCTCAAGAGCTGCACGAGAGAGCAGAACGGTCAACTCTAAAACCCTGGCTTTGATTACTTCAAATTTACCACCCGTTGAGAAAAATATATGTCCAAATATTTCATTAAGAACTTTTTGTGAGCCTGCCTTGTCACCAAGTGCAATAAGCTTTAACAAATCTTTTTCTTTTTCTATGGGATATCCGGATACTTCGTTATCATCTCCTCCAAAAGATTTAATATAATGAATATATTCAGATATATTTGATTGTTGCTCAAGTACATCTCTTCCTTCAAAAAATTTTGAAGGTTGAACATCTGAAATATATGCAGCAACCATGGACAACATCTCAGACATACTATTTACCACTTCAGGTTTTATTATAGGTATGTCATGCAGCGCATCTTTTATTGTTAAGATATCTTCACACTTAATACCATTTTTAATTAGAAGATCTTCAATAAGAAATTCTTCTGGTTCTACCATTTGTACTGGTCCAGCTAAAACCGCACCTTTTAAAATATTGTCTTTTATAATGGGTGAAACCCAATGTACAAGACCAATAGGACAGAAAAAAACATATTTTCCGCCAAACCTTTCTGACTGATAGCTGCCATATAAATGAGCATGAGTACATATTTGATGCTCTCCTGGAAGCCCTTTTGTACTTTTGCCAAAATTACAGCACTTATTATCTTTGCAGTTAGTGTAAAGGGTAGTACCCTTTGAATCAATTATGATACAACCAATTCCAGTAGAATGACTATAGGCATCAACAGCTTTCATAGCTCTTTCAATATTAAACTCTGCACTAGTAGCAATAAAATCATTATCCATTATGTTGTTTGCATCAATTATTTATTCATCTCCCCCTTATACTCTCCACTTAATAGTACTATTAAGTGGAGGGTAGGTATTGAAATTATTTAATGTTTTTTGTAATTTCTTTCAGACTTTTGTCTAGTTTGCATTTGAAGTATTTTAACATATTTATGGATAGAATTCAACTTTACCATTAAATACACCCAATCAAGGGGACATTCCTATCTGCACTGGGACACTCTTTTCCCGAGTTCTCAAGTTATAGATATTCCTTCTGTGTTGAAGAGTGTCCCATTACATTATAATTACATTTTCAGTATATTCCTGACCTGAATATCTAAATCCTGGATTTTTATACCCTAACACATAAATATCGGTCGTCAAAGCTTCTAATTCAAGCATTCTTTTAAGAAGTAAATTATTAGAATTAGAAAAGTTTGATGTTTTAATAATTACTGGTAGGTTGGCCGCCTTGTTTATTTTAGACAGAAGCTCTCGGCCTTTTTCATTAAAACCAAGAACCCTAATATATTGAGGCCCGCCATGGGTGTTAAAACATTGAAATTCTTCGTCAGTAATATCCAGAAGAATGCTTAAAATAATTCTTTGAACTCTTGTTCTTGTGTAACGTTTTGTACAAATATTATCTATTAGCTCTTCTAAATTGCCAGAAATGTTTGCAGCTTTTTTTATTCTATTTTCAAGACCTTCATTTATGTTTGGATATTTTTTAATTGTATCAGTGCTTATTTTCCTTAAAACTGCAAATATTATACTTTCAAAGGAATTCATTAAAACGGGACCTTTTCCCTTTTGAAATTCCTGTTCCATTATATCCATACTTTTTAAAGGCAGCGCGTAGTTGATGGATTGGCTATCAGATTGTTTTATATATTTTCTTATAGCTGTGGCGCTTGATATTGTTCCTGTAAGTTTTTCCTCATTATATAAATTTGTCTGACGTTTTATTGTAAAAGGAACAATATTACTGTTTAACCTCTTTAATGCTTTTAGATATTCAATTCCTAAAATATTGTTTGAACAACCTAAGGTGTCTTTTGAAATCAGATTATTGATGAATTTATCTTCATAAAGAGAATGGCAATTATCATTTAGCTGAATATATCTATATATTGCTTTTTCTCTTGATGTAGGAAATGATAATCCAGAACCAAGATATTGTTTTAAGTACTCTTTATATTTATCAGGCTCATCTACCAATATTTCTGCTATAGTATTAAGTGGTGCAAGATCTCCTGTTTCACTGCCAAAACATATACTATTAACAATGCCAAGGCTATCCAAAAGCTTTACAGCAGCCCATGCAAAAAATTCTGCACTTGCTGTTGCATATATCACCGGAAGTTCAATAACAAGATCCACACCTGAGGATAAAGCCATAGAAGCACGCGCCCATTTATTTACAATAGCTGGTTCGCCTCGTTGAACAAAATTACCACTCATAATAGCTATCGTATAATCAGCAGAGGTTATTTTCTGCGATTTTTGCAAATGCAGAAGATGCCCGTTGTGGAAAGGGTTATATTCAGTTACCATTCCTAAAACCGTCATCTTATGTATCCAAAACTCCTTCTCTGTATTTCGTTAAAAAGTCCATACAAAATTCATCTTGACCTAGCAATGCTTCGGTTGCAAACAGAAAGGTCATAAGCTTTTTATCAAGAGGATCGAGTATTGCACCATCTAATCCTGCATTCATTGCAGATATTAGAAAAGCCTGGTTAAACACTTTCCTTGCAGGTAGACCAAAAGATATATTACTTAAACCACAAGCAAAATGTACTTCAGGATAACTGGATCTTATCTTCCTTATAGTTTCAAGAACTATAATTCCATATTGAGAACCTGTCCCGATAGGTCTTACCATAGGATCAATATAAATATCATTAAATTTTACCCCTTTAGCGGTTAAATTTCCAATCAACCTCTCGGTAATAGCTAACCTTTCTTCCACAGTTTCAGGCATACCATTATCATCCATGCAAAGTGCTATAACTGCAGTATCATACTCAAGAATAAGAGGCAATATAGAATTGTATCTATCTTTTTCTGCTGTTATGGAATTAATTATTGGCTTACCATTTTTATTAGCCTTTAAAGCTTTTTCCAAAGCCTTTGAATTCGGTGAGTCAAAAGCCATAGGAATATCTGTAGCTTCCTGAATAGTCTTAACAAGCCATTCTAATTTTAAAGCTTCATCATCATAAAACATGCCTGCATTGACATCAATATAATTTGCGCCTGCTTTGCATTGATTTATGGATAGCTCTTGTATATATGTTGAATTACAAGCTTCAATAGCTTCTTTTACCAATTTGATAGTACTATTAATTTTTTCACCTATAATTATCATTAGTTTTATCCTCCCTGTAATAGAAAAATTCGCTTTAGTTAAAATTAGTATAAACTATTTTTTAATTTATAACAATAATGTATACTGTAATAGTGTATTTATTAAAAAGTAAAGGTGGTGATCTTTTGGGCAATAAAATTAAACTTAAAGATATCCAGGAAAATAATATCCGAGATAATGAAAATCAATTGAGTGCTTTGCGAACCAATGAAATGCAAGGCAAAGACATACAAGAGGATAGTATCAAAAATGATAAAAAAGGAAATGACAGGGACAGGATATGGGAAATTGACTTTTTTAGATGTATTGCGTTATTATTAATGGTATATTTCCATTTAATTTTTGACTTAAAAGATATTTATGGCTACAATATAGACTATACAAAAGGATTTAATGCCTTTACAGGGAGAGCAGCCGGAACGCTATTTATATTAATTTCAGGGATAAGTTGTACCTTTAGTCGGAGCAATATTAAGAGAGGTTTAAAGATACTTGCTTTAGCTATGTTGATAACATTAGCGACATATTTTTACAACATTGACATGACTATAAAATTTGGAGTGCTGCATTTTTTGGGGGTGAGCATACTATTATATTCTTTGTTAGAAAAGATTAATATTAACTTGCTTGTTATAATAGGAACAATAATATTTATACTTGGAAATATGGTGAAGAATGTAACAACTGATTTTGATTATTTTTTTGTTTTAGGCATAACCAGCAATAATTTTATATCGGCTGATTATTATCCGCTTATACCATGGCTGGGAGTATTCATTTATGGAATTGTTATAGGAAAATTATTATATAAAGATAAGAAAAGTGTTTTCCGCTTTAGTATAAACAACAACATAATAAGTTGGGTTGGAAAACATACGCTTTCTATATATATTATTCATCAGCCACTTATTATTATTATTATTGGACTAATTGGAAAAACAAGAGTATAATTAACATGTATTATAACTGATCGATGGGGGATATAAATGACAAAACTTATTATTATGAATGGCGATATAACGACTACTAATGTAGAAGCTATAGTTAATGCTGCAAACAATTCCTTACTTGGTGGTGAGGGTGTTGATGGTGCTATTCATCACGCAGCAGGTTCTGAACTTCTTGAAGAATGTAAAAAACTAGGACATTGCGAAACAGGTGAAGCCAAAATTACTAAGGGATATAATTTGCCTGCGAAATATATTATACATACTGTTGGACCTATATGGGAGGGTGGCGAAAAAGGGGAAGATGAGCTACTGGCGAATTGTTATAAAAACTCCTTGAGAATAGCTTTTGAAAATGGTATAAAAACAATAGCTTTTCCATCAATAAGCACTGGTGCATATGGTTATCCTATAAATAGGGCTGCAAGAATTGCGGTAAATGAAATTAATAATTTTTTAGAAAGCAACAATAATATTCCTAAAGTATTTATAGTTTGTTATGATAGTGCTACTTATGATAGCTATATTAAAGCTAAAACAGAAATATGTGGAGAAGATCATAATATTACAGTATGATTCTGAGGTAATTTTTACATCAGAATAAGTCATTCTTTATTAAAAAAAGGAATAAGTTTAGCAAGCACTAAGCTTATTCTTTTTTTGATAAAACTGGAACTTAATTTAAAGAATTAGAGTCTAATATATGATTCTGCTGCAAAAACTCATTTAGCGTCAACATGTTGAAATTTGCA
>ENA-UOOK01006467-UOOK01006467.1-fermentation-metagenome-genome-assembly--contig:-NODE-6467-length-11190-cov-7.422901_pt1 | contig 11190 bp, 14 predicted proteins | sample MGYA00245777_ERZ724023 | MGnify/ENA primary metagenome ERZ724023 (study PRJEB28704, sample SAMN03018312) | fermentation metagenome | biome: anthropogenic terrestrial biome; feature: soil; material... | reverse complement strand
GCCAAAAAAGAAGGGAAATAATCAGTACCAATTAGTGAATACTGTCAAACTTAGGTTTCAGAGGCTATATAATATTTACGATTTTATCCTGATGCTGAGAATGAAAAAAACCTTTAAAATCTCTCTTTTTTTGAAAAACTTATTATAATGAAGGCAGACAATGCCTTTTTTCCGGCAAGTTGAGTACTTTACAAAAAAATTAAACGACAACCTGCGTGGCTGATTGTTTGATACCTTGGAGAGAAACTTTATATGCTCAGGTTTCTTACCCCTCATGGGTAACAGTATGAATAGATGGAAAGTAATAATGTTATGTATAGTCGCAGGTCTGCTTGTTGTTCCTGTAGCTTCAGCCGCAGAAGAATACAGGGTAAACTCTTACACTGATGATACTCTGGCTTCTGCCGGAAATGATTATGTTGTTAGTCCCAGCACAGAAGATTCTGCAGATACAGAAGATTCAAATATTTCTCCACTATCAACCCAGTATATAAGCCAGGGACAGACCATAACTCATTATGTGAGTTTAGGCTCAGGAATAAATTATCTTGAAGTGGATTTGAACTGGGGGGACACAAGTGATTCCCTTACCCTTAGCGTATCTACCCCTTCAGGAAGCAACGTCGGAACCTACCGCGACAATTCTGATGGAAGCGTGAACGGCAGGATACATCTCAATATAGACCCCTCACAGGGATATGTGGCACAGGGAACCTGGAAGTTCAAAGTCTATGGAGAGTCGGTCAGTGGAACCGAAGATTACACATTTAATGTTGCATTGCATTAATCACAGGAGAGTCTGTCTCTTTTGTTTTTTATCTTTACTTTTTATATTGACAGCGGAGGCTACGGAATATATTGTAACCCCGGCTCCGAATGATCAATTTGGGGTGTCCGTAGCTGGAGAAGAGGTAGTATTGCTCAGGGACTTTACAGTCTACTGGCAGTTCCTCCTATGGCTGGCTGCGATGCAAATTATATCAATGATAGATATATTGCTGCTGCCTTCAAAGCTTATTTTCGCAATACTAGGATTTCGAGTGGCAGATCATTCAAATGCTGTTGGGGTTCTGAAGAGAAAGCATATATATGCATTTGTCAAAGCATGCCCCGGAATCTGTATCAATGAGATTGCAAATTATATGGACCTGAACCGTGGGACTCTGCGCTATCACCTTAATATTCTCGAAGCGAAAAATCTGGTTGAAGCTCACAATTATCGCGGAAAAGTCAGATACTTCCAGAATAATTCAACATACGGTGAAAAAGAAAAAGTGGTTATTTCAGCTCTTCAAAATGAGATAGCCCGAAAGATCATTTATAAGATATTGGACGAAGAAAGCAACACTAACAGAGATCTTGCCCTGGCAACAGGGATTTCAAAAGGAACAATTACCTGGCATATAAAACAATTAAAGGGATTAGACCTTATTGAAGAAAATAAGGTTGGAAGGAGTACGATGTACAGCATAAATCCCGTTTATCGAGGCACAATTGAAACAACATACGTGAAATTCTGTGAATAACTGGTACTGATGAAAGATAAATGAAAATTTATTATACCTTTCTTTTTTTGCTTTTGCTTCTAAACATTCGGGCCTCAAACATAAAAAATCAAAATACCTTCATATGCACGGTTTTTTTGAATCTGTTCATGACTTATGTTCAGAGCACCAAACAATTCATGATATAAATTCAGCATTCGTCCTGATTGTTTGATGATGTGGCTAAAAACCTTATGCTTTATATTGAGTATGTAAGAAATAATTATGGAGTTCAAATATTCCCTCCCGAGTAGATTTGAACCCGAAGTACGGAGGCATGATAATGTCAGCCTTGAGAATAATTAGGGCTTGCCTGATCATGCCTCTGGAGTAAAAACACACAGGGTAGTAGTATACATAATTTCTCTGGCTGAGGCGTGGTTGTAATAGATTAAAGTGCATAGGTATGGGTTATATCACTTTTCATAAATTCATAACAGGGGTGCACCAGTGACTTATATACCAGTGACTTCTATATTAGATTTAAAAAATTTTGAAAAAACGGGTAAAATCATAGTTTTGATTTATATGATTTTAGCGCTATCTTTTTTTACAATTGTTTTATTCTCTCAAATAAGCGGAAAAAATGTCTCAATTGGAGGCAATTATCCCTTCCTGGGTATGCTTTTGGGTTTATTGGCCAATATTGGGATTCTAATGTTAATTTCTGTATCTGTGCTTGAGTTTATCAGGGCTTACAAGAAAGCTTCCAATAAATAATCAATAAACAAATAATGTAAACTGTGCACATCAAGAACACGATACAAAAAATGTAAACTAATACAAAAAGCGTAAACTAATACAAAAAAGACTCAAAACGAAGAAAATTGAAGAGTATTTTAAATCCCGCCCGAAGGCGGAACTTCGAATTACTCTGCTGCTGGAGCTTCTTCTGCGGTTTCGAGGCCGAGAAGGGCTTTTATGGACTTGCTTCCGTATTCAACGATCTTGGCGTTGACCTGGACGATGTCGTGAGCAATTTCTTTGCCGCGCATCATTTTTCTCCTGCGCTGTCCTGGGAGCTTGGCAGCGTAGCCGACACCTGTTGCGGTCAAAATCCTCTGTCTTCTGGGGCCCGGAAGGTCTGGCTTCATAACAAAACCGCTGCCATCGCAGCCGCCAGTGATCTGGACTTTGTAGCCGGCGAGCCCGAAAATGGCACCGTCAACAACGTCCCCAATTGACTTTCCAACTAATGCATTTGCTTCAGCGTCCTTAATATCAATCTGGTAAGCACGCGCTTCTTTTGGATCAGAAACTACAACTTTGAAATTTGCCATGTGAATCCTCCAATCAGATTATTTATAATATTTCTTTGCCTTACCTTGCTTTTTTATCTGAGTTATCTTGAATTCTTATCCTTATCCTTGCTGCATCCTGAATATGCTGCTGCCTGCATATCAGCCTTTACTTTGCCCAGAAAGGATTGTCTTTCCTTTTAAGTGACAGGAAAATATCAAGAGTTTCCTTTTCATCGGTTGAAAGGGAGTCGTAGATCTCGTGCTCAAGAATTTTGGCATGCCTCTCAGGCACGTTAACATAGAGCACATCTCCTTCTTTGATCTGCCTGCCTACGGTTGCACCTTCAATTGCCATTGCAACTTCTTTCCCTACCTTTGCAGAAGGAATATTTTCCCCTTCGGACTGCAGGCCCTTGATCTTGCCAACAACGTTTCCGTTTTCGAGCATGACATCTGCATTTGTTCGAATAACTCCGCCGAGCACTCTTACCCCGACGACTGCGGGTTTGCTCTGCCGGAAAACACATCCTGGAAGGATCTTGAACTTACCGGGACGGATTATTGTGTCGAAAATCTTCTTTTCAGCCAGTTCCTGCTGCTCTTTGACGTACTTCTGATAATCTTCAACCAGGCGGTAGATCACGTCACTTGTAAATACCTTTACACTGCTTTCCTGCAGGAAATCTCTGGCATCAGGGTGGACCTTAACATTGAAACCTATAAGCACCGAGTAAATGGGGTCTTCAACTGTCGAAGCCTCAACCGCATCCCTGTGGGAGATGTCTCCTACTTCGGCTTTCCTGATAAGGACCTCATTTTTCTGGAACTCGTGGACAAGGGCTTCAAGGGAGCCAAGGGTATCTGCTTTAATCATTATCCCGACTGAACCCGTATCAATCCTGACCTCATCGATCTCGGACTTTACCTGGGATACAATCTCTTCAAGGTTATCTTCCGTTGCAACCCTTATGGGAGAGCCTGCAAGTGCACCTTCAAGTCCCGGAGCCGAGATCTTTACACCAGCAGCAGCAGTGATCTTATTCACCTGCTGGAACTTGCTCTCATAACGGATTTCGGAAAGTTCCCTCGGCTTTAAAAGAGCTCTCACCTTTGTCTGGATCGGCTCGCCCAGGCTTCCGATAACAACCGTATCTCCTTTCTTCAATGCACCGTCGTAAAGGATAATATCAAGAGTTGCTCCGAGACCTTTTTCTTCCTTTACCTCAAGGACAGTCCCGACTCCCGGGCCTTTGGCACTGTACTGCAGGTTTGCCTCAAGGAATTTCTGGGCAAGACCTAAAAGCACCATAAGGACATCAGGAATACCTTCTCCTGTAAAAGCGCTTACAGGGACTACGCCAAGGGTTTTCTGGAAGTTTGTTACCCTATCATAACGTTCTGCGGCAAAGCCCTGGTTGTAGAGTTCGCCTATTACCTCGTAGAGCTTTGTTTCAAGCCTTGCCTGGACATCACTGGACTGCCTCTTGAAAGTAGCTGCAAAAGGCATGTCCTTCTGTGAAACCCAGCCGCCGATCTTATCGATCTTATTAGCAACAACAACAAAAGGAGTCTTGAACCGCTTTAAGATCTGCAAGCTCTCGTAGGTCTGGGGTTTGAAACCTTCGTTTATGTCAACAACCACAATTGCAAGGTCGGCAAGCGCGCCTCCTCGGCTCCTGAGGGTTGTAAAAGCATGGTGCCCCGGAGTATCTATAAAAAGCAGCCCTGGCACCATGAAACGGTCCCTGAGCCTCGGGTCTCCGAGCTTATTGACAATCACATCTATAGGGACTTCTGTTGCCCCTATGTGCTGGGTGATAGCCCCGGCTTCTCCACTGACAATAGCAGTACCCCTGATCTTGTCAAGCAGAGTAGTTTTCCCGTGGTCAACGTGCCCCATCACGCAGACTATAGGTGTCCTGAGATTTTTTTTCTTGTCGGTCATATACAAAACCTCTCTCATTCCCGCGTCTTATTTGCTGCAGGTCCAGAAGGGCCCGGGTTTCCCCGGAAGGACCCATTATGCAGGTACTGGATGAATGAAAGCCCTGAGTCGTGCCGAAAAACTCCGGTAACACGAAAGGCTTTCTCGCACCTGCATTACTCGTACAGACAGACCTCATCGACTCTGGAATACTTCGCGATTTCAGAGTCCTTAAAGTGAATTGCAATTTCTCTTGCTGCAGCTTCGGGAGAATCTGAGGCATGAACCACGTTCCTTCCCACATCAAGAGCAAAGTCTCCGCGGATAGTTCCTGGAGCAGCATCCACAGGGTTTGTAGCCCCGTTTATTGCTCTCATGACCTTTATTGCATCCTTTCCTGCAACTACCATTGAGACTGAAGGACCTGAAGTAATGAACTCGATAAGGGAGGGGAAAAATGGCCTTGCTGCGTGTTCGCCGTAGTGTTCTTTTGCAGTAGCTTCGGCAATAACATTCATTCTGAGGGCAACAATCTTTAAGCCTCTCTTTTCGATTCTGGAAATTACCTCTCCGACCAGCCCGCGCTGAACTCCGTCAGGCTTCACCATAACGTATGTCTGTTCCATATACACACCTTGCTGTATTTGAAATAGGCAGTTATGCTTTTTTCAGCTGGATTCTGCCTTTCTCAGTCCACTCGGTGCGGCGCGGAAGCCTTCCAAGGGCGAAATTGCTCATGCACTTGGAAGAGCACATGAAGTAAGTGGAGCCGTCTTTTTTGACGTAGAGTTTACCGGTACCAGGCTCCAGCATCTTTCCGCAAAAATAACATTTCCTCTGTTCCATTTATTTTCACCGTCTGTCTTTTTACCTGGTAGTCAGTTTCTTTGCTTCTCTTGACGTTTCCAGAAGCATCAGAATGTCACCGATACGGACAGGGCCCACACAGTTCCTTGTGATTACGCGGCCCTTGTCTCTGCCTTCCAGAACCCTACACTGGATCTGGCTGGCTTCACCATGCATACCTGTGTTCCCGATAACGTCAATAACTTCGGCAGCAAAGCCGCCTGTTGTGCTTTCTTCAGCCATAATCAGCACCCCTTGTTATCAGGATTATTTAAGAGCTTCAAGTTTCTGAGCGATGTCCTGGATCATTTCAGCTGCTTTGCCTGCATCTACAATTGCCACGGTTGCACAGGACACTCCAAGTCCGCTGGCTGCACCAAGGTCTTTCTGGTTCTTGATAAAGATGTAGGGAGCTTTCTTTTCCTCGGAAAGAGGGGCGATGTGAGCAACAATCTCTGCAGGCTCAATATCTTCGGCAATCAGGACAAGCTTTGCGTTGCCTCTTTCGATTGCTTTGGTAGCTTCATTTGTGCCCTTCTTAATCTTTCCTGTGTCTCTGGCAAGTTCCAGAGCTTCAAGCGCTTTGTTTGTGAGTTCTTCAGGAACATCGAATTTAGCTAATTGTGCCATTTAAGTTTCTCCTTCGAAATTGCGGATCTCGCAATTTTTCATCAATCATAGGTTTTTAACACATATCTGTCAACATTGAAATGTTCAAATTCCAGGAACCTGAAGCGCTTCAATGCGGAGAGTAAATGAGTTGAAACATAGATACTGCTAGCTAAATGCTGCAGATTGAACCTTAAAAGTACATACTAGCCTATAAACCTTCTGCTTGAATAAAAGTGCAATCGACAGATACCAGGGACGAACGGCAAAAATAGAAATATATAAGAAAAGCTTCAGCCATAAGTCAGAAATTAGCAAATGCGTCATGGTTATAAGGAATGTAAGGACTTTGATTCTTATGAACACAATTTACTATGAAGCCCATAATAACCTTTACCTTAACCTTACAAACCGTTGCAGTGCAGACTGCGTTTTTTGCATCCGCAACTTTGCAGACGGAGTTTATGGGTATGACCTGAGGCTTTCAAAAGAACCAACAACCGAGGAGATCATCGAAGCCCTTGAAGGGCTTGACCTTTCAAATTACAGGGAAATAGTGTTCACAGGGCTTGGAGAGCCTACCCTCAGGTTCGATGTTGTACTGGCAGTCACCCGCTGGCTTAAAAGCCGGGGACTAAAAGTAAGGCTTGATACTAACGGGCATGCTGCATTAATTAATCCGAAACTGGATGTAATTGCAGAATTGAAAAACGCGGGCATGGATTCGATTTCAGTCAGCCTTAATGCAGAATCCGAAGAAAAATATAACAAACTCTGCAGACCTGCCCATAAAAACGCTTACCGAGCTGTGCTTGATTTTGTAAGGGGCGCAAAAAAGGCAGGGATCTCTACAAGGGTTACAGTTGTTAAGATACCCGAGATTGACATTGAAAAATGCAGAAAGGTTTCAGAGGAACTCGGTTCGGAATTCCATATAAGGACCCTTTCCCAGGCTGCAAGTAAGGAATTAAGGAAAAATTAAATAAGTTCAAATATTAAATAAGTTCAAATAAGACAGGTCCTTATTGATGGAGTTTAGTTCTTGATTTGCGAATCTGCCTGAACCAGACCGCCGTTAAGCACATAAATACATTTTATCAGGTCCTGAAAATCATTGAGCTGAAAGTCAAAGCACTTTTCTGTTTCTTCTGCAGGTCTCCAGTCTCCATAGGAAGCATAAGCTGTTTTTAAACCTAACCTGCAGGCAGGAGCCATATCCCTTTTGATGCTATCACCAACTACAAGACTTTCTTCCGGCTTTAACCCAAGAGCATCAAGAGCAAAGAGAAAATGGGCAGGGTCCGGTTTTTTCGTACCTGTCATATCTGCTGATACCAGAAGTTCAAAGGAATCCAGAAGGCCCACTCTTTTAAGCCTTGCACGGGCATGGTACCTGTCGGCATCTGTTATTATTGCAAGCCTTAACCCAAGTTTTTTAATTCCTCAAGGGTATCCCTTACCCCGGGATACAGTTCAAGGTTTTGCAGTTTTTCTCTGTCATAGATCTCACAGCAATCTCTGTACCCCTGTGCTGTGAAAAGCTTTCTCTCCTGCATGTAGTCCATTATATTTTCATGATCTTCAAACCCATACGTTCCCCTGAGAAAATACCTGAAAAGCTCTGCAGGATCTCTCTTAAATTTTGTATCATATTCTCCAAGATAGGAAAGAATTTCCCTGCATGCAATGAGTTTTACAGCTATGAAATCAAAAAGAGTATTATCCATATCGAAGAGGACAGCTTTCAAGGCATTCTGATGGCCTCTATGTATATCTTTTCTGATACTTTCCTGGTTTTCGCGGATCTGTTTCATTTTTCTCGGCATTATTAAGGTGGATTTTATGTTTTTGGGAGCTTTCTGGTCTTCTTCTCTCTCCTTCCCCTTTTTCTGCATATTTCAGACTCTTTTTAAGGAGAGGCTATAAAAGCCATAAAGGACAGATGTATAGGTCATAACTAACAATAGACTTAAGTAGATAACGAACGCGAATAATCAAAAAAACTGTGACCCTTAATTTTAAAGGATATTAGAGGAAATTTTAACATGAATTCTGGAGAACCAAAGGACGAATCTTTCACAGAAGAAAAAGAAGAAAAAGAAGATAAAGCTGAAACCGGAGAGAGATCGGTTTCTGGGGATATGTATGTTCTGAATGACTCGGGGAGTGCGGCAGATGAGGAGGTCAGCAACGAAATTCTTGCAGCAGAAATTAATGAGTGCGGTCTTGACCTTCTCAGGCTTGGCAAGCTTAACGAGGCAATAGTTGCCTTTGATAAGGCAATTGAAAAAGACCCTGAAAATATTTATCTTTTAAACAATAAGGCGGCAGCTCTTGAAAGCCTGGGAAGGTTTGAGGAAGCACTTGAACTTTACAATAAGGCTGTTAAGGTTGATTCCGAAGATGCAGATCTCTGGAATAATATGGCTTTTTCTTACTCCCAGATAGGAGAATATGAAAAAGCAGTAGAAGCCTACGAAAAGGCTCTTGAGCTAAAGCCGGACTATCCCAACGCATGGTATGGAAAAGCCCTGAACCTCAGCCAGGCAGGAAGATATAAAGAGGCTGTTGATGCCTATGAGAGAGTCCTGAGAGAAGCCACGGATTACAAAGAAGCCTGGGTAGGAAAGGGTGTAGCTCTCGGACAGATGGGAAAGTATGATGAGGCTATAGTTGCATACGATAAAGCCCTCGAGATTGATCCCGGATTTCTTGAAGCCTGGTATTACAAAGGAGTAGATTTTGACAGCCTTGGCAGTTTCAAGCAGGCTCTGAAAGCCTATGAAAAAGCCGTGGAAATTGACCCTGATAATGATGATGCCTGGAATAATATGGGCATAGATCTGGAAAACCTGGGAAGGTATGACGAAGCAATTAATGCTTTTGAAAAAGCGATCAAAATCAATTCAGAAAATTCCGATGTATGGTATAACAAAGGCTTTACCCTCAGCCAGGTTCAGAGGTTCGACGAATCTGTCGAAGCCTACAGGAAAGCTATACAGCTTGATCCTGAGTACCTGGAAGCCTACTCTTGCCTGGGTTTTGTGCTGGCTCAACTCAAGCGCTTTGAAGAAGCCCTGGAAACCTATGAGAGGGCTCTCAAGCTTGACCCAGAAGCTGCAGACTCCTGGTTTGGAAAAGCTATCTGCCTGAGTTTCCTTGGACGCGAAAGTGAGGCTGAGGATGCATACCGAAAAGCCGTAAAAATCGACCCCAGATATGCTGAAATAGGAGGAGGTATTCAGTAATCCGGAGAGAATTCTCTTTCCGGACCTTATTTTGGCATTCCACCATTAACTCTACTTATTATTCCACCATTAACTCTACTTATTATTCCACTATTAACTCTACTTATTTTACATTCTATATTTTACCCTTCATTCCTCTCGACTGTATTTCCTCTCTTTTGTTGTTTTTCTATAATTCCCTGTGGTTCACTCAAGGCACGAATTAAATACGTGTAAAGACGTGCACAGATGCCATATTCGGTCGAACGCGGGGAGTTAAAATCCAAAAAATATCGAAAAGGATTCCGACAAGAAAGAAAGGATGGGAAACGAAAAGGATAGCTCTATATATTGGAACTGCTTTTCAAATAGATATATATCTTTCTTTAAATTTAAAATCACTTCTCACATGACAGAGCGGATGAAAGGATGGAAGGATGGATTCTTTATAAGAATACGGCTGCCGAACTGAGGCCGGACCTGTACGAAATTCACCGTTTCATTGGGGTTGCGGCTGAGAAAGGAATAGAGCTCAGGGTTGTAAAGCCTGACCAGTTCGACCTGATAGTAACAAGAGATGACAGAAAAAGCATACTCCTCGACGGAGAAGTTGTTCCCCTCCCGGACTTTCTCCTGCCAAGAATGGGAGCAGGCACAACCTACTTTGCGCTTGCAGTTATCCGTCACCTTGAACGCCTTGGGGTCTGCGTTATTAATTCCTCTCAGAGCATTGACACAGTCAAAGACAAGCTCTATTCCCAGCAAATTCTGGCAGAGAGAGGGATCTCTTCTCCCAATACGATGTTTGCCAAAAACCCTGTCAATATAAGCCTGGTTGAAAAATACCTGGGCTTTCCCCTCATAGTAAAAGCCCTCTCCGGCTCTATGGGAAAAGGAATATTCCTTTCGGAAAACCATGACAACTTCCGCGACCTCATGGAACTGATCCATGTAACCAGCCCCAACGCGAACATTATCTTCCAGGAATTCATAAAATCCAGCCTCGGAAGAGATCTCCGCGTCCTCGTAATCGGAGGCCGTGCGGTCGCCTGCATGGAAAGAATTGCTCCCGCAGGCAGTTTCAAGTCCAATTATTCCAGAGGCGGAGCAGTCCGCAAATTCGACATGACACCCAAAATAGAACAGCTGGCAATAGAAACTGCCCGCACCTTCGGGCTCGATATAGCCGGTATCGACCTCCTCTTCGACGGCGACCATTTCAAAGTCTGCGAGGCTAATTCATCCCCTGGTTTCGAAGGGCTTGAAGAATGCTGCGGGATTAACGTTGCAGAGATGATTTACGATTTTGTGAGAGAAAAGGTAGGGAAAAAATAAAATACAGATTAATATTTTTTCACCTTCTCCCCTTTCTTCAAAGCAAAGTGATAATTAAGCCATTTGCTTATAAGCTGCGCCACGAAAAAAAGGTCTCGATTTTTATTGGACAATCTTTCGGTTTATTTTTTCCACCACATCTTTACCCATGTGGACCATCCCCTTTGTATAAGGTTTCCATTATCTGACTCAAGTACTCCTTTCAGGTAGTCCCTGAGAATGGTTTCCTGGGTATCTGAGGTTACATTGTAGTATGACTTAAAATCCTCAACGGCTTCTTCAAAGTTTGCATACCTGTAAACATGTTCGAAGGGAAAAACGCTTACGGTCATAAGGCAGAAAACCCAATTCCTTTAGGGTTGGTATGAATGCCGTCAACTTCTTCATACCTTTTTTATTATTTACAAGTCTTATATATGCGGATAAAGTATAAACCAATGCTAATGTTAAAAGCCTATAAATAC
>ENA-UOOK01006466-UOOK01006466.1-fermentation-metagenome-genome-assembly--contig:-NODE-6466-length-11192-cov-8.215318_pt1 | contig 11192 bp, 7 predicted proteins | sample MGYA00245777_ERZ724023 | MGnify/ENA primary metagenome ERZ724023 (study PRJEB28704, sample SAMN03018312) | fermentation metagenome | biome: anthropogenic terrestrial biome; feature: soil; material... | reverse complement strand
ATAGGTTCGTTAAAAAAATGAATGTTTTTTGTATATTTATTAGAAATAATGGCTTTCCGAGCGCACTCCTAGGTTGTAGCGAGCTGCAACCTCCTGCAGTTAAACCTGCAGGAAAAAGTCGTTTCACGACTTTCTGGAGAGCAATATTAATAGAATTTCTAGAATTGAGGGTATTTATATGAACGAAAAAATTAAAGCAGTAGCTGTTACAAACGAAAAAAAAGTTGAAATTATAGAGATAAACAAACCTATATTAAAACCAAATCAGGTTCTTGTAAAAGTAAAAGCATGTGCTTTATGCACATATGAGCAAAGGGTTTATACCGGTGTTAAGAAAATGCCCTTGCCTTTTATAGGAGGCCATGAAATTGCAGGTGAAATCGAGCAAATTGGCAGTGATGTCGATTCTTCAAAATATAAACAGGGCACAAAGGTTGCAGGCAGGATTCTGTATAAATGCGGTGTTTGTTATTATTGCCGTCGAGGTAAAGAAAACCTATGCGTTGATGTAAACAAGCAGTTAATAACCGAACCTGGAATTTCAGGTATAGGTGGTTTAAGTCAATACATTGCTTTGGATACAACGCAGATTTGGATGCTACCGGATGACATGTCCCTTGAAACAGCTTCATTGACAGAGCCTGTCGCCTGTATAGTAAACAGTATTTGGCAGGGAAACCCGCAATTGGGCGATGATGTTGTTATAATCGGCGGCGGAATCATGGGGATGCTTCATTTACTATGCCTTAAGCTTCAAGGTACTCGAGTCATTATGAGCGAACCGGATGAAAAACGTAGAAATCTTGCTATTGAGTTAGGATGCGATATAACTATAAATCCTTTTACAACAGATCCTGTCAAAGCGGTTAAAGATCTAACCGGCGGCAGAGGCGCAGATGTTGTGTTCAACACAACTCCTATTTCATCAGTTTCTGAGCAAGCTGTTCAAATGACGGGCAACATGGGGCGTTGTGTAATGTACAGCTCCCAGCACCCTGATGTACCGATTAAGATAAGCACTAATTGGCTCCACAACTCAGAAGCCATTATAACCGGTGCTGTGAGCCCCAGTGTCCGTTCTTTTGATACCGCCGTCAATTTGCTATCGAAAAACATTATAAATCCGGGAAAGCTGATATCCGGTGTCTTTAATTATACTGAGGCTGCCCAAGCATTTGAAGAAGCTATAAAACCAGAGACATTTAGGATTATTGTTAAATTTGATTAAAGGAGAATTTTTTTATGAAGCTTCAGGGAAAAGGTGTATCTTCAGGGATTGCCATTGGACCTATCAGGTTATTCGAAAAAAATGTAATAACTATTCCTAAATATAAAGCCACAGATACGGAAAAAGAAATTGAGCGTTTCCAAGTAGCCCGCTCTAAAGTAATTGACGATTTAAACGCTTTGACTGAAAAGATGATAAAAATAGAGGCAAACGATGCTGCTGAAATTTTGGAAGCCCACAGGGAGATTCTTAATGATGAGGCAGGCTTTGTAGCACCTGTTATTGATAGAATAAGAAATGATAATGATAATGCAGCATTTGCGGTTGCTTTTGTGCTTGATGAAATAGCAGAAATGTTCCGTTCAATGGATAATGAGTACATGAAAGAGCGTGCTGCAGATGCTGAGGATCTAAAAGATTCCATGAACTCTTATATTCTTGGCATAAAAAGAAAAAGTCTCTTAAAAACCATAGAAAAGAGCATTGTAACCGCGTTTGATCTTACCCCTTCGGATACTGCAGGTATGGATCTTTCATTGGTGGCGGGCCTTATGACCCAGACCGGCGGAGTAACAAGCCATACTGCAATAATGTCAAGAACTTTGGGAATCCCTGCTGTAGTCGGAGCTGAAAACCTTTTGGAACATGTTAACGATGGGGATATGGTAATTTTAGATGGAGAAACGGGCGAAATTATTATAAACCCTGATAGTACGCAGCTTAACTTCTACTTGAATCTGCAGTCAGAGAATGATGAACGAAAAAAAGAGCTTACCCAATATATAGGTAAGCCATCTGAAACAACCGACGGGCACGTTGTAAAGCTTGAGGCAAATATAGGAACTGAGCAGGACGCAAAAATGGCTGCTCTTCATGATGCAGAGGGTATCGGTCTTGTCCGTACAGAATTCTTGTATATGAAAAGGCAGGAGCTGCCTTCTGAACAAGAGCAGTTTGAAGCTTATCGCTCTATTTTAGAAGCCGTAGGCAAGAAGCCGGTTATTTTCAGAACTCTTGATGCCGGTGGTGATAAAGAGTTACCGTATCTTAATCTTGAAAAAGAGGACAACCCATTTTTAGGTTTCAGAGCAATACGAATTTGTCTTAAATACCCGGAACTCTTTAAGACACAGCTTAGAGCACTACTAAGAGCCAGTGTTTATGGGAACTTGCATATTATGTTCCCTATGATATCCTCTATTGACGAGTTCCGTGAAGCAAAGAAAATATTTGAAGAAACCAAGGCTGAGATGTCATCATCCGGTATTCTTCATAAGGCACGTATTCCTTTGGGTATTATGGTAGAAATACCTTCTGTCGCTGTTATGGCAGATATTTTTGCCTGGGAGGTTGATTTTTTCTCTATCGGGACAAATGATCTGGTTCAATACACCCTTGCAGCCGACAGAGGTAATCCAAAAGTATCTGAGATATCTTCAGCCTATCATCCTGCAGTGCTCAGCCTCATTGCAAGAACAATTGACGCCGCAAAGAAAAATAATATCCCATGTGGTATGTGTGGAGAGGCAGCAGGTGATTTAAAACTAATACCTCTTTTGATTGGTTTTGGTCTGAAAGAATTTTCTATGAGTTCCTCAACCATTTTAGAGGCAAGAAAGCTTATAAACAGTCTGTCATATGAAGAGTGCCGGAAAATGGCTGTTAGGGCGCTGCATCTTACAACAGTGACGGAAGTAAAAAATGAACTAGAGACCTTTAACATGTAAAATATTCTAAGATTAAAACAATGTGCCTAAAATTTGCATTTGAAATACAATAACACATATAATAAAATATTTAACTTTCCCACAGTATTTTAGATGCATGCCTTACAGCAGGTTACCTACGGCGGTGTGACATCACACCTCAGCATATCGGTATCAGCGCATCAAAATACTACCCGTAAGCCGAAGTAGGGAATTGAGTAAAAATTTACAATACACGGATAAACTAAAAAAATCCTTAGATAAGGATTATGGATAGGAGACTATTTTATGACAACACAAGAAGTCAGAGTTAATCTTGCAAGCGGACTACACGCAAGACCTGCAACAAAGTTTGTAAATTTGTCAAAGGGCTTCAAATCGAAAATAACTATCAGCCACAACGGAAAAAGCGCCGACCCTAAGAGCATCATAGCGTTGTTGTCTCTTAATATACAGAAGGATGCTGTTATTACAATATCTGCGGAAGGCGAAGATGAAACCTCCGCCGTATCCGCACTTTCTGCTTATGTTCAAGAAAATGAGTAAAAAGGTAACATTTTCACGAGTTCGGGGGGGCTTGGTGAAAATGTAACTTCTACGGTGAGGGGTGAAAAAGGGTATTACTTAAGTGTTACTACAGTAACTCCTGTTTCCCCCTCCCCGTATTTACCAAGCCGGAAAGAAGCCACATGAGCATGAGGCTTTAAAAAATCATGTATGCCTTTTCTTAAAGCGCCTGTACCTTTCCCGTGAATAATTGAAACTTCATGAAGCCCGGCAATAACTGCTTCATCGATATATTTATCTAGTTTTCCCGTCGCTTCCTCTATATTTTCTCCACGCACGTCGATCTCAGAGCGAATATTACTTGTTTTAATACCGGTAGCCCTTGATGTTTCAATAGAACTTACCACTTCTTGTTGCTCATCTAAAAGACGAAGCTGGGATATATGAATTTTTACTTTTATTATTCCAGCTTGAATTTGCACCTGGCCTTCTTTATCGGGTGTATCCAGGACAGTTCCTTTCTTGTTCAGGTTTAAAATCATTACCGTATCGCCGGGTTTTAGATTCTTTGGTGGTTTTGCATATCCTTTTCGCGGGAGAACAGTTTGCGCAAGCTGCTGTTCCAATTCGTCAACTTTTTGACGCAAACTTTGCTTAACAGCAATCATTTCGTGCTCTTGAATTACTTGTTTGTGGTTTTTCTCCAGCTCTTTTAACCTTTCCATTATTTCATCGGATTCCCGCTTTGCATCAAGCAAAATCTTTCGTGCTTCTTGCCTTGCCTGATTCATTATAGTCTCTCTCTCATTCTCGGTTTTCTTTTTAGCTTCAAGAGATACCGCCTTTATTCTCTCAATATCATTTCTTGCTCTTTCAGCTAGGTCTCTTTCTTTTTCAGCTTCTGTACGGTTTTTTTGGATATCAGAAAGAAGCTCCTCAAATTTAATGTCTTCACCCTTCAGAAAATAGCGGGCTCTTTCAATTATCTCATCAGTAAGCCCCAGCCTTTTTGAGATAGCAAAGGCATTGCTTCTGCCCGGAACACCAATCAACAGCCTATAAGTGGGTCGTAATGTTTCAACATCAAATTCGCAGCAAGCGTTCTGTACTCCTTCTGTGGTCATTGCATACAGTTTTAACTCGCTGTAATGGGTTGTGGCCATAGTCCTTATTTTTCTCTCAGTTAAAGTGTCCAATATGGCTGTTGCAAGAGCAGCACCTTCAGTGGGATCTGTTCCCGCTCCAAGCTCATCGAAAAGCACAAGGGAATCATTGTCAAGCTTCTTTAAAATGTCTACAATGTTGGTCATATGTGAGGAAAATGTGCTTAGACTCTGTTCAATACTCTGCTCGTCACCAATATCTGCAAAGACCTCCCGAAATACGCTTATCTCACTGTTTTCAGCCGCTGGTATGTGAAGCCCTGCCTGAGCCATGAGAACAAAAAGACCAGCGGTTTTTAAAGTGACCGTTTTTCCGCCGGTGTTGGGCCCGGTTATAACAAGCGTTGAAAAGGTATCTCCAAGATCAAGGTCTATAGGGACTACGGATTTTGGATCTATTAATGGATGCCGCCCTCTTTTTATTATTATGCGCCCTAATGAATTCATCACAGGCTCTACACCTTTTAAATCAAGGCTTAAACGTGCTTTTGCGAAAGCGAAATCTATGCGGGCTAATAATACAACATTTTCACTGATAAGATCAGCAATATCGGCAACCTCGCCTGTCAGCTCCATAAGAATTCGTTCTATCTCTTGAGCTTCCTTGTTTCTTAGCTGCTTTATCTCATTATTCGCTTCAACTACTGCCATAGGCTCAATAAAAAGAGTCGCACCGCTTGATGACATGTCATGAACCAACCCAGGTATCTGATTGCGGTGCTCCTGCTTAACAGGCACTACATATCTGTCACCCCGTAATGTAACAACTGCATCCTGCATATATTTTTTATTTTGTTCCGAACGGATAATGCTGCTTAACCTGTCTTTTATTGAATCCTGCGTACGTCGGATATTTCTTCTTATTGAGGCAAGTTGTGGGCTTGCATAATCAGAAAGTGAATCCTCTGATTCTATTGCCTGCTCCAGCCTCTCCTCTAAGGTTTTGTTTACACCTAGACTACTGCATAAAAGAAGTATGTTGTTTGTATCGTCAATCTCCATTTTATCTCGGGAAAGGTATCCTTTTAGATTTCTGGATGCACGGAGAACATCGCCAACCTTCATAAGATCACCGGGATTAAGCATCCCTCCCGCTTCGGCGCGCTTTATAATGTTTCTTATGTCGTGAATCCCACCTAAAGGCGGGGTTCCTTTTCGTAGAATGCAATTCACGGCATCGGTGGTTTCCTTTTGTGAGTTATTCACCATGTCAATATCTGTGTACGGTCTCAGATCGCCAGCAAGACCTTTTCCAAGAGCACTTGATGCACGTTCTATTAATTTTTCAATTATTTTATCATATTCCAAAACTCTTAATACTTTTTCATTCATTATATTAAATCTCCAGAATTCTTCCCCGCCACTTCAATAGATGACGTGTTAAGCATATTGTAAATGCACCTGTTTTTTTACCGATTGCATATACAAAAGTATTATAACATAATTTTGGTTTTTTCTTTAACACTTTTATCTGCGGCAAAAGCTATGAGGCTTGCTTTCATACCGTCTTCTACCGTCGAAATAGGCTTTTTACCATGCTTAATACATTGAAGAAATTCTGAAACAATAAAGTCATCGGCTCCACCATGCGCACCCAAATGACCCAGCCCAATATTTTCTGTTTCTCCATTCCAGTAATTCATTACCTTTAGTAAACCATCCTCGAGGCTTCCCTCAAGATATCCATCGGTACCGTGTATAGTTATATCTCTTCCGACGTTCCCGCTCATTGATATAACAGTAAATACGCCTTGACTGTTGTCACTGAAAAGAATATTGATAGTCTGATGATCATATACATCCGAATCTGAATGAAAAACACATTTGCCAATTCCTGCGGAAGTAGAATCGGTATATGACTTGCCATTAACCAGCTTTAGAGAATCAATCCCTTTGAATCTCCATGGGCAATTATCAAGTTTACAATCTGCGCATAAATCCGGTGTGTCTTTATCACAAGAAAAGCCTATCCCTGCATAAGATGATAGTTCCACCGGATATGCTTGCTTTTCCATTAGCCAGCACATAAGATCAATGTCATGGCAACACTTCTCATTCATGAAACCACCGGTATATTTATTCAACCTGTGCCACAATCTTTTAAATGATGCACCATGCTGAAGAGCCAACCTTTCATTCATCTGAATGGTTATTATTTTACCCAGCTTTCCTGAATCGATGATTTTCTTTATATTCTGGTAGAAAGACGAATACCTTAGTACAAAACCAACCTGCACAATCCTGTCGGTTTTTTTTGATATCTCATATATTTGCTTACAGTCCTCCGGGGTAGTAGCGATAGGTTTTTCGAGAAAAACATGACAACTGGCGCATATGGCTTTTTTGAAAAGCTCAAGGTGCGTCCACTCAGGCGTCATTATAAAAACTATGTCCGCCACTTCCCTTGGGGTCTTTTCCAAAGCTTCATCAAGAGTTCCGTATATTGGGACATTCGGTACACCAAATTCATTCAGGCGGTACTTTATTGCTTCATAACCTTCAATGTAGTTATCAGCTATTGCCGCAACCTCCCATCCCAAATTATTAACAAGCATGTCAACAAAGTAAAGACCTCTTGATCCTCCGCCAGCAATAATGATTTTTTTACTATCGTAACTCATATACATTACAACCTCCCTCTTTATCCAGCCTTCTTTCGAAGTCTGGTGTAATATAAGACATCTTAAACTTTATCAGAGATTCACTATGTGAGTTTCTGGGTGATAATCATATTACCACATCATATATTCGTATTCAAGTTCATGCCAAATCCGTATTTTAGAATTATGAAAGGATTTAGCAATTTAGAGAACAGTGAAGAATGCCGGTTTGACGGTAGTTTTTATGCTGTGACAATATTCAAAGAATAAAGAAACCTGAGCGGCAACAATTTTTTAAAATCGCACATTATTTTATTAATGCAAAAAATAAAATTTAGTTTGTGATATCAAATTTTGTAACCTGTTCAACTACAAAATGGGTTGTTATAATGGTGCCATCAAAAACAGTTAGGAGTCATGAAAAATGAAGACTGAATTAACTGAACCAAAAGTAATACAAAAACTAAAAAGCAACTACACAAAAACATATGCTAAAAATAATATTCAGCTTTATCTTATTATGTCACCCGTAATAATATTTTTATTTATCTTTTCATATATTCCAATGTATGGTGTAATAATTGCTTTTCAGGATTATCTTCCGGGAATGCCGTTTCTGGCCTTTGATGGAAGCGTTAAATGGGTAGGATTAAAATATATCAAAGAATTTATGTCGTCCATATACTTCTCCAGGTTGTTTAGTAATACTATTCTTTTAAGCCTTTATAATTTGGTATTCGGATTTTGGATCCCTATTGTTTTTGCATTATTATTGAATGAAATAAAAAGGCAAAGATATAAAAAACTAATTCAAACTGCAAGCTATATGCCGTATTTTATTTCATCGGTTGTAGTGGCGGGCATGGTTCTCTCATTCGTAAATGTAGATGGTATTGTTAATAACATTATTACTTTCTTCGGTTTTTCCCGCCAATCTTTCAATGTAAACCCTAACGCATTTCCTGTAATATATACTATAACTAACATTTGGAAGTCATTTGGCTGGAATGCAATTATTTATATGTCGTCGATTTCATCGATCGACCCAACATTATATGAATCTGCGCAGCTTGACGGCGCAAATAGAATTAAGCAAATGCGATATATAACAATCCCATTAATTATGCCTACAGTTGCGGTTTTATTGATTTTTTCAATTGGTGGCTTACTTGACACCAACAGTGAGCTTATTCTTCTGCTATACAACGAGTCGGTCTACAGAACAGCTGATGTAATAGGTACATATGTATACCGCGTGGGTATGTTAGGAGGAAAGTTCAGCTATGGAACCGCAATAGGCTTGTTTACGTCAATAATTAATTTTCTGTTGCTTTCCATCACAAATATAATAAGTAAGAAAATTTCAAATTTTGGTCTTTGGTAGGAGTTGATAATATGGCAGCTAAGGTTTTAAAAAGAACTAATGGCGAATCCGTGGCGTTTGATATTGCATTAAACGTGATAATATGGATTTTGATGTTGTTTACGTTGTACCCAATGTTTTATGTTTTCATATTGTCCATAAGTGATCCTGTTGAAGCAGCCGCTATGAATGTATATTTGTGGCCTAAGGGGTTTAGCATTACTTCCTATCGTATACTATTTAATAATCCGATAATGTGGAGATCCTATGGCTATACTATCCTGTACGTATTATCAGGTACTGTTTTAATGCTTATTACATCAGTCATGGGTGCATACCCCCTTCTTGAAAAGAACTTATTCGGCAGGAAGATATTAGTGTATTACTTGATTATACCTATGTATTTTTCAGGAGGTATGATACCCTCTTTCTTGCTTATTTCAAAACTAGGCATTTACAATACAGTGTGGGCAATGGTTCTGCCCGGCGCAGTCGGAATATGGAATATTATTCTCACAAGAACCTTTTTTACTTCCATTCCCATTACTTTAAAAGAATCGGCATTCATTGATGGTGCAAACCACTTTACTATTCTTTTTAAAATATATTTACCCTTATCAAAACCAATATTGGCTGTTATCTCAATATATACTGTTGTAGGAATCTGGAACAGTTGGTTTAATGCTATGATATATCTGCCTAATGTGGAACTGCAACCACTTCAGATGTATTTAAGAAGAGTATTGATAGAACAATCAGTGGATTTGACTAAGCTACCCGCAAGTGCCCAAGAGGAAGCGTTTTTGAAAAAAATGTCCAGCCTCCAATTAAGATATTCAATGATTATTTTCACAACGCTTCCTGTTTTATTTGTTTATCCGTTTTTCCAGAAGTACTTTATCAAGGGTGCTATGATAGGATCTCTAAAAGAGTGATTAGCCATGATCGCTAACAGAAACTTTCTGAAGGAGACTGATGAATGTTGTCTGTATACGATATAATTATTTTGTGAGGAGGAAAAGGTATGAAAAAGTGTATTTCAATGTTCTTAGTAATTGTATTGGTGCTTGCTGTTTTAACAGCTTGTGACACAACGGGCAGTGGCGGTGTAACCACGAAAAAACCCGATGATTCCGGAACTGCTGCTCAGGTTCATAAGCTCAAGGTTTTAGGACCGGTTGATGAAAGTCTGGACATTAAGTTTTCAGACAGGGAAGAATATCCTATTTGGAAGAGGTTTGAAGAGATGCTGAAAAGCAAAAACCTGGAAATAACTTACGAAACAGTTCCTTCAGACCAATACAGTGTTGTAATCCAGACAAGACTTGCTTCTTCAAGTGACCTTCCTGATTTGGTTAATGTCTCTACAGTAGGAAACACTTCTGTTTTAGCCTTAGCTAAGCAGGGAATGTTCCTTCCCATCAACAAAATAATAGAAAAAGGTGATGGCGGGGCAAAAAGATTTCTTAACGATGTAATACCTTTTGTAACCAAGCTAAACACTTCACCTGATGGCAATATGTATTGGATTACCAATGCTGAAAAGATTACATATCAAGGTAAGTCCTGCTCAACATGCATGATAATTCTGATCCGTAAAGACTGGCTTGAAAATCTTGGGCTTTCAGCTCCAAAAACAGCTGAAGAGTATAAAAACGTTATGAAAGAGTTCAGAAAAAGAGATGCAAATAAAAACGGTGTAGAAGATGAAATATTAGCATTGAATCCAGCAAATTTCAATAATGGTATCGCACAATGGTTTGGACTTGGAACCGGTATTACGTCAGTAGCAATTGAGGAGCAAAAAATAGTATCTCCTTGGTACCAGCCTGGCATAAAAGAATATTTCAGATATTTGAATGAGCTAGTAAATGAAGGCATTTTGGATACATCACTTTTTGGAAGCAATGCAGGAGATCGTATCAATCAGAAGCTCATTGAAAACAAAATAGGCTCACAGTTTTCATATGCAATGCAAGCTTGGCTTGAACCTGCGATAAAGGCAGATAATCCTGAGTATTTACCAATAGGACCACTAAAGGCAGTTGATGGGATAACTCCAGCTAATTCAGTTGAAACACCTAATCTTTCATGGGGTACCTGGGCTGTCACTAAAAATTGCAAAGACGAAGAAGGTATGGCAGCTCTTATTGATATTCTTTATTCGGAGGAATATCAGGTTATAACTTGTTGGGGTGTTGAAGGCGAAACATTTGAAGTCGTTGACGGAGTAAATCGTTACTTGCCGGGCATAGGAAACAAATATAGAAAAGAGATGGCTGCAAACCGCATATGTTCAGGACAATACTTATGGGGCGATTCCGTATTCCCAAGACTCAGATTTGCTCCTATGGAAACTGAAATAAACAATTCTCCTGCTCATAAGGCCGATTACCAAAGACAGGTAGCTTTTTACAAGCCTACATTCCCTAATGACAACAATGCTTTTCTTGCAATGCCAAGTGATGACCAAATTGAAGAGGTTAATTCTATTATAACAGATTTAACAACATATTCTCAGGAACTGGCTACCAATTTAGCTCTTGGTGAAAAACCCCTGGATGATTGGGATAAATATATGGCAGACATGAAGGAGCTCGGACTCGATAGATTAATTGAAATAAA
>ENA-UOOK01006465-UOOK01006465.1-fermentation-metagenome-genome-assembly--contig:-NODE-6465-length-11193-cov-6.264141_pt1 | contig 11193 bp, 6 predicted proteins | sample MGYA00245777_ERZ724023 | MGnify/ENA primary metagenome ERZ724023 (study PRJEB28704, sample SAMN03018312) | fermentation metagenome | biome: anthropogenic terrestrial biome; feature: soil; material... | reverse complement strand
TATTTATATTTTTCATTTGCTTTAACCGACTGCTGCTTAAGCTGACATTTGATATGGAATTATTATAAATATCAAGAGAATAGCATATGAGTTCAAGTTTTTCTCCATATCTCGATTTCAGCTTGTCCGCTATAAGAAGCCCCTCGGGATCCATATCCCCTGAATAGTATAGCTTTGATCCGTTTTTAACCGCCATATCCAGCAAGACATATACAGCCAGATTAGGTTGCCCGAAAGTACAAACAAGGGCTGTTTCTTTCTCCCGGCCTTTCTCAGTTAATATACTGAAAATAGAGGGGTTTTCAACAACAATAACTCTGCCACCGGGTGCGGTGATTTTATCTGTTTGACTGATTGAAGCAAGAGGCATGGACACAGTTTGCCATTTATCTCTGAAGCCTGACCAACCCGTATGCTCCGCTTCGTCTACATATGCTGTAAAGCCGCAGCACAAAACCTGATTTGATAAATCGTCAATCATAAGTCCTGCTTGATAGAACAACTCTGCTCTTTCCTGCGGGGAGCTCGGAATAGATCTGTCAAACAACCATGCAACCGCATATTGCAGAAGTTTTCCCATTCTGGTTTCGATATCAAACGCATGGGGGTCTTTTGTTATCTCAGCGGCAAAAACCGGCATTGACCTAAATTCCTTAACCTGAAACGGAAGTTCAATTAAGGCCTCACAAACCGCTGTCAAATCATTATATAATAGCTCTTCCAATTCGTTAAAACAACGCAAGCTATTACTTGATCCATTTTTTGCAAAACAAGCTATATTTTCATCACACCGTTTTGACGAAAAGGGAGAGCTTTTTTCGCCGCCTGATTTTGGCAATAGATACCGGCCACCTATAGAGGTAGAGCCGAGTTCCATCTTTGCTTCGTTATATCCTGTCAAAAGGGTAATATAGGCGTTGCCTTTTTGTGTAAATATGTCAAGTAACCATTCTTCGGCTTTTGTATTTTCATATAGCAGCATAATATCTATAAAAAAATCATTCTTAACATTTTCATACCGAATTAGTCTGTCTTTTCTGGCAATAACAGGACTTTCAAAGTACCCCTCCAGCAGTTTCGGTATTGATATACCCGCAAAACGTGAGTTATCAATAGCTTTTTGGAATTCAGACAAAAGAATTCGAGTTTCCTGGCTTTTAAGGTAATCCCTTCCGAAAAAACCTGTAAAAGCTTCTTTTTCTTCTGTGTCAAGATCCGCAAGCTTAACGGAACCCCCAATTCTTCCGAGAGACTCGCATTTATCCTTAATTAATTGTAAAAGGCGATGAAATCCCTTGTTGCTTTTAAAAAAATCAACGCACTGCTCCAACACCGGTTTCTTTCCCTCCTTTTCAGGCAGTATTACGTTCAGATACAAGGCTTCGAATTTTTCCATTCCAATGATACCTTATTACCGTTACAAAATCCGCATTATTTGGTCGTAACAGTTCACAAATGGATAGTGAGGGTACCGTTTCATAATCACCCCAGAGGTTCTGGGAGTTTATTATAAAATTCAGCTTTAGTTCTTCAAGAAGGCGGAACATATCAAGAATATTTATATCGTCAACACCGGCAAAGGCTTCGTCAAGGGAAATCATCCTCGGGCAATCGTTCCTCGCATTTTCATATCGTGCGTAAACAGCGGAAAACAAAGGAGCGTACATAGCCATTGCTTTCTCTCCGCCACTAAAAATGAAGAAAGCATTATTTGTTAATTCCCGTCTGTTTTCACCGGTCTTTTTAAAGTAAAGCTGGAATTCAAACCATTTGCGGTAATCCAGTATTTCTTTCATTATCAGATGAAAATTCTGCCGCTGTCCTTCATCCGACATTTTGGTTCTGGCTTGTTTTATTTTTGACCTAAAATGAGTGGTAAGAGACATCATGCTGCTGTCATCCAGAAGAGCAGCATCTGATTTTAATAATTCCACAAGCTCTCTGGTCCCCATCTGTTCTTCATTTTCAGCAGTCTTGTTTCTCCACGAAAGGCTGAAAGACAAGCCACTGGATGTATTCATAGACTGCATCAGCGTATTGATTTTGCCAATCCAGCGTTCACTGTGGTATATGCGTGCTCGTATTTTCTTCCCTACTGTGTTAATGAGAATATCCTCAAACAAATGCCGATCTTCTTCCAGTAAAAGCTTCTCATTCTGTTCAATAGACTGATCTATATATTCCATTAAAGTATAAAAATCCGACTCCCTACCCTCAAGCCTTGCTGTTAGCTCCAATCGGCGCCGGCTTGTGACAACACGGTTTATTTCCGGATTATCATTTCTCTTTTCCTCAAAAAGATACTGCATGGATACGTTATATTCAAGAAGAAATTGCTGGCCGTTATTATAGACTTCCTGAAGCTTAACCGCAAACTCTTCACGGGTTCTTTGTTCGTTTTCATATTGCTTAAGCTCTTTTAATACTGTTCTGCAGTTGTTATAAGGGGTGCTTCCCGTGTCGCTGGTCACATAACCCATCTTATACTCCTGCAAAAAGGTTTGTTCGTGATACCTGTTCAATTCCTCTTTAACTATAATATCCTGCTTAATCTGCTCCAGATCTTTATTGCGATTCTCCAACTCCGTATTAAGCTTACCCCCTAGAGTCGCTTTTTCAGGAATCAGTCTGTCTACTTCCCTGTATCTTCTGATACAATTATCAATTTCCCGTTCTATTTCCTCATGTCCCAATTCTTTTAACGTATTTTCATAATTAACTTTTTGTGCGGTAAGGTTTTCTTGTCTCCGTTTGAAACTTCCGAGATCATAAAGAATATCATCCAGATCATGAAGAAGTTCCTCTTGTTGATCCCTTAGATTTATTAATCTATATATTATATTTATATATTTATTATGTTGTATTATTAAATCCCCAAGCATATTACGGTATTTATCTAAGCCGTCATCGGCTTCCCTGTAGCTCTGTAACTTTAATGGTATTTCGCACTTACCGGCTGCCTCAATTACAAGTTCCTTGGCCTTTTTTAATTTTTGGAACGATACTTCGGCTAACTGGCCTTTCTCTTCCAGATCCTTAATGCAATTTTCAAGGCGGTACTCTTCATCTTTGACCATTCTATATGATTCTTCAAGGTCATCGCCCCTCGGGAACTTTTGAAATTCTTGTTTTAAAGCCTCCAGATCATGAATAATTCTATTTAATTCAACATCAATTATTTCTATTTCTTCTTCTTTCTGTGACAATTCCTTTTCAAGACGATTGATGTTTTCCAGCCGGAATCGCTTCCTGGCCTCCGCTCCGATAAATTTCGGAACCGTCATGTCGGACGTACAACCCTCAATAAGTCCGATACGATAATGACCTGACTCATCAAGATATGTTTTCTCCGTATCCGGATCAAGTAATATAGATTTCAAAATGTTGTCAATTTCCTCACAGGTAATTCCCTCTTCGATACATTGAACAGGCTTAAGAAGCTCCGATAGAGTATGAGCCATAAACTGAGGGTTTGGATTAAGGTACTTATCGGCCAGACCGGTTTCACCACAAAATACCTTATCTCCATGTTTTGATGATACAATCAATGCATCAAGAATTCCCATGTCATTTAAAGCCTCTTCAAGCCTGCCTTTAATCTGTTCAGGAACATGATCCGCAAAATCAACCGCCATGTAAAATGGAATATGCGGAATACCGTTTTCTTTTAGATGCTCACGGTTTTTTCTTACCTTTTCCTCCCTTTCCGGCTCCGGATCTTTAATACTTTTCCATTCCTCAAGCTCAATTTTAATTTTATTCTTTTCTTCAGCAAGCTTTCCCTTTTCACTGGCAACTCTACGCCTGTTCAGTTCCATGCCCTCTTCAGTTTCCCTATATGCTGTATGTGCATGTGAAATTATTTCATTGTATCCGGTTACCCTGCCATACTGCTGTACATCCCTTGACAGCGGCTGCATAAGTCTTTTCAGCTTTAAAAACGTATTTCCGTTATCCCATTTGTGAACAGTTTCAATAAATTCCTCTCTGGTTTCCTGAAAGAGATTTTCGTATTTTTCAAGGCTTCTAGCAGCTGTATCTTTATCTTTTCTTGCTTCATCCAGCTTTTTTAAACTTTCATCATACTCTTTCACACAATTTTGCTCTTCATCAAGAGCTTTCAATGTACTCTTGATTTTTTCCCTGTACAATCGGGTCTGATCTTTAATATAGTCAAAACTATATGGCTCTTCGAGCTTTTCTTTCAATTCAGCCGACATAAAGCCCTGTTCATGGAAAAATACTTCATAGGCCAGCTCATCCAATTTATCAAGCTGGGCATATATTTCCTTTTCTGTTAGTGACAGCGCATCCTGCTCCCGATTAAGGCCATCTCCGTTTATCCTTATTGCATCATTTTTCTTCTCTTTTGCTTTTTCCTTTTGCTTTATTGCCTCAGATAAATTTTCAAGCTCATCTATAACTTTCTCTAATTCTTTCTTTGCAAGGTAACTGTCATGCTTCTCCAACTGCTCTTTCTTATGCTCCAGCTTCTCCTTCTCAGCTATCAGCTGCTGCTGTTCGTTTCCCAATTGATACAGCCTGTCCGTTAATTCATTTATTTCCAGTTCAAACAGCTTTTCCCTTTTATATAAATCATCCAGTAGTTTGTGACTTGTTTCATAGGATTTGGCCTTTTCAAACAAAATAAATTCATTGTACCGGTCATACTCCTTCTCTACTTTAACCGCAGCATCCCTGCTGTTTTTTAACATTTCAAGCTGCTCCGAAATGGTATCCATATTCTCAATAGCTTCGGACATTGGCCGCAGATCTTCATCAGAGAGTGGTTGAAGGGAATTTTCCATTATTTCATAGATGACACTTGGCTTAAATTCCTTTGACAGTTTGGGTGTTCGCAGCTGAATAAGAAGCTTTATTAGCTCATCATACTCTTCCAGAGATTCAAAACCAAACAGCAGTTTATTAACCATTTCCATATATTCTTTCTGGTATTCGGTTACTTCGCCACCGTTTTCAAGGCGATTTCTCAGTTCGGTTTTTGTAAGGGGAATTTTCTCACCAATATCCTTGTAAAGCTGGAAGTCCACCCCTATTCTTCTTCCATCGGTTATAGAAAAACCCCAGAACTGCATAGGCTTATTACGTCTGGCTCTAAGTCCCATTCCTATTGTAAGATAATTACCGGCGCTTTCTTTTTTAAATTCCATATATAAATAGCCGGTGTTTTCTTCTCTATCTCTGTCTTCCTCCGGCAAAACATAGTTTTCAAGCCTCCTTGCCCTCGAGCCGAAAGGATCAAGCCTTTCAGGGCTTTTGTTACCATCAAGAAGCAGTGGTATAAAGCTTTGCATTGTAACTGATTTGCCCGATCCGTTAGATCCGCGCAGTAAAAGCCTTCCACCGCTGAAGTGGAATTCCTCTTCGTCGTAAAACCAGAAATTAACAAGCCCTATTCTGTTTATAACCCACTTATCTGTCATATAACCTGTTTCCATGTATCTTCCTCCGAATTTATTCCTGCTTTCTTCTCAAAGTTTTTAGAGTACCTGCCAAACAGCTTTCCGCAAAGCGGCATTATTTTAACATCCCGGGTTGCTTTATTCCATTCAGCCATACTGTAATTCCGCATTGTTAACAGTACATCCCGTACAAGTCCGGATGTTCCCATTTCCCTATATTCCTTGCTCCATCCCTGGGAATAAGCAGCTCTTAATTTTTCAATCCATCCGTCAAACCTTCCTTTGGAAATCAAAATCGTTTCATCTGCTTCAGGAACAATCTCACCACTTTCAACCATTGTGCGTATCATTCCATTCAATTGCAGCACTATATCACACAGACTGTTGTTTGCTGGAAACGCATCCTTATAGTTTTTGCTTTCAGGTATTATGGCAAAGACACCATTTTTATGCACATGCAAATCATACTCCAACATTTCAACGAAATCTTTCTGGATCATATTGCGATAGTTTTTAATATATTGGTAGTCGGCATCATCTGCTCCGTCATTATACACCGCAGGTGACATTAATAGCCTTCTATACACCCGATTTCTTCTTACTTTTCCGCGATCTCTCTCAGCATCCATCCATTCTCCGTTAATAATATCATGCCATGATGAATAATCCATTAGATTCCCGGTAAAGATCCTCATAAAATAGCGTGATACTCCGGTACACTCGTATAACACATCCACATCGGCATTGTTTATAAACTGATTTTCATTTCCATCATTTACCGCAATCATATTAATATCCCGGACAAATTTCAAAACTTTAACGAGAGAACGCCTTTGATGGTATATTGTCCAGTCTATCGGTGTCTCAAGATGCCATGACGATTGAATGTAATCGGTAATTTCAGAAAGTATAAACTGCTCACCTGCGCCTTTATCCTCTAAAAACGCAAGAATAAAGCATAATAACGCATAATCCAGAGGTTGATCAAAACCCTCAATGCCCATCCATGGCTCCGGCTTACCGGGAGCTTTCTCCAGTTTTATCAGGTATGGGTTTATAATAAGCTTGTAGCCGATTTTTTCCTGGATAAATGTTTTATACTTTTCTATGGAATCCTTTACCTCATAGTATAGATCCCTGTTTTCGGATTTTATAATCCAATAGTTTTCTAATAATGTTTCTAATGCGTTCATATTTCACCTTTACCTTGCTATGGAATGAATGAAAATTTACTTACTCTTTTTTACGATCCACTTGCAGGAACTGCATGTAATGTAGTGAAATTGTAGTGGAAGTTATTTTTCATCGTTCCTTTTTTTATCATATTCATAAGCCTCCACCGAAGCCTATTGCGTATTTTACTGCGTAAAAACGAGTGATGTTCAACTTTAGCTGAACGAGTTCACTTTGTTGGTTACAGATAATTCGCTTAACCTAAAGAGTTCGTTATTAAAAGCTTGTAGGCAGGCATATTCAAATCACCGTCATAGCATCGTAGAATGCAGCGTATATTATCGTCCGGATGAACAAGGGTGATCGTGTGTCCTGTATCCGATTGTATTTGATGATCCGCAGCAACACCGGCTCTGGATATCCATGTTAAAAGCAGTGTTCTTACATGCGGGGGAATAACGGGAAGTGCCGACATATCTATTTCATTGTTTTGTATGTAGCCTTCGATGGCTTCCTGTTCTTCCTTTATTTGTTTAATATATTTTTCATACTGCTTTTTCTTTTCGGCTTCCTTGTTTTTAATCGGACTTCTTTGCATTTTTTCTCTGTAAGCACGGATCTTTGGTTTTATTTCAAGTTCAAAAGGAGGTTCGTCATAAACTCCGCTTTGTATGCTGTCGGTCATTCTCAGAAAATCACCCTTAATATGTCTGGTTCTGAAAATACCAAAAGCCAATGATGACAGTTTATGGGCTTCATCGATATCACCGCTTTTTATAAACATTTCGGCAAGCTTCCTGTATTCTTCCTTTCTGTTGGAGGCGCTTGTCCTGCTTTCAATTATTCGGGCAGCATACCTAGTAATTTTTCTAATTATTTCATTTGTTATATCAAAAAGCTTAATAACTTCGCTTTCTTTTTTTTCATCTCCCAAAAACCATGTTTCAAAATTCTGCCACTTTCCAAAAATATTTTCTTCAAGATTATTATAATCGGGCTGAATATCCAGGCGGGGAATAGACATTTCATAATCAACTGCCTTATATAAAACCTTGTTTACTACTTTGGGTTCAATCTTCTTTAGTTCTTTTTCAATAGCACCCGCAACTCTTTGAAGCTCCTTAACAAATTCCCTCAAATATTCAACAAGCTTATCCTTGTATGCAAGAAAAGCTGTGGTTTTCATCATTTCCTCAGCCTTTAAGCTGTGGAAAGTGCTCATATAATCCTGATAATTCTGGTTTAGTCGTTTGAAATCATTATTCAGATCCCGCCACCATGAGCCTACCGCTTTGAAATCTTCTCCCGCCAGCGTATTGATTTTCATAACCGCCTGAAGAATCTTTTCGAATAGAGTAGACTCTAAAGAAGCACCTTCAATATGCAAGTTCTCCAACCGCATTGTCATCCGTTCAATTTCAACCGAATATTCAGACAATCTGTAACGAAATTGCTTATTTTTAAACTCCTCGACTGTGGAAACCTTGGATGTATCCTGAACCGGTATGAGATTACCCCACAATACCAGGTTATCCAGATCCTGTTTACACTGTTCAATAGTATAATTCTTAAACTCTTCGTTTTTTTTCAGTTCCTCATATACTTCTTCCTTGTATCTCCAATAATTTATTTTTTCATACTGCTCAAAAAAATACCTGAGAATAGGCCTGTATCTGTGGCAATTCTCAGTTGAAAGATATTTGGTTTCGCTAACAGGTTTTAATAGGCTGGGGGTTATTTGCATTCAACGAGCTCCTTTCCAGATTAAAAGCTTTGGTAGATTATAACCATCATTTATTATACATTATACATAATATACTCAAATTTCAAAAGTACCTTTCTTCTCAAAATTATAACGAGGCTCAAAGATGTCCCCCTCCCCACCTATTCGTGTTTTTTAGAGTTACAGGAAGTCTATGGGTGCTTAGTATATACGCAAGTGAACTCGTTTTTTTTAGGCAGCATAACTCTAAAAGACGGGTTTTTTAAACCTATTGGCTGTAAAGGTTGGTATGTAAAGGGAAAAGTACCTGCGGAATTTGACGAACAGCCTGTAGAAGCTTGCGAAACGCTTCTTACCTATTTGAGCTGTTATGATGTGGGTAAGGATAATAAATATTTAAATAATGCTGTAAAATGTTATAGCTGGTTTACAGGAATAAATTCAAAGGGTCTGTCGATAATAGATAAGGAAACCGGCGCTTGTTATGACGGACTGAATAAAAACGGAGTAAATTACAATCAGGGTTCGGAAAGCTTAATTTCCTATGGTATGGTATGGCATTGATGGAAATATCAAAAAGAATAAGTTTGATTATGAGTGACGGCTGCTGGCTGGGAAAAAAACATTCTGAAAGGAGTGGATAATTATTAAAGTTTTATTGGTTTACCCGCACTTTCCCGATACATTCTGGAAACATTGCATAGACTGGCTCAAATACCGTCTCGGTCAGCAAACTGTTAAAATATTCTTCACCAATTCGCCTCGGTTTATTATCTATTATGATGAATAGATTCTTGTTTTCCAACTTCTCATCAATATACATCGTAAATTCTCTGGAATGCTTTGGCTTTTTACCATCCAGGACAACCTGATATTCATAAAGCAAATCGTCAGAAATATCATTTTCTGTTTGTTCCGCAGAGTTAAAAGCTTCAATGTAATATTCTATTTTCCTTTCATCTGTAAAAACGGATACTTGATCGCAATTATCGGTTATAGTGATTTGCTTGAACCTTGTTAAACCTGCAGGAAAAAGTCGTTTCACGACTTTCTGGGGAGCAATCATATTATATCACAAAAAATAATTGGAATTAAATTTTTGTTACGCACTCCTAGAAATCTTACTGTTTATCCTGTCTGTGAGGAATTTTAACACAACAGAAAACAGAATAAAAAACGATGGAATTATAAAATAACGATATCTAACTTGAATTTCTATAAATAAATACACAATATAATTAACATAAATTAGAATAATAAAAAAATTAATATTATCACCAGCTTTTTCTCCCCATAGAAAACAGACAGCTAAAATGAGTGATATAAATACTAAAAGGTATATACTTTTATCAATATCTAAAATTAAATTAATGACATCTTCATATGTAAAATTATTTTGTGGTTTACCGATTGCTCGTGAAGCTTCAATATGTGATAATGACCATGATGCTGCTTCATAATTTCCCCAGAATAATTCTATCTTTTCTAATAATAGTAAGGGTATGCTACATGATTTCAAAGACGTTTTAATTATATTATAAGCTTCCTTTTTTCGCAGACTTGAATCACTAATTGAAATTATATAAGAATTTTCTTCACTATATACTCCTTTAGAATTCGAATCTAATCCCAATACAAACTTCCATTCGGGACAATTGTTAGTAATCCCACAAGGAGCTGCGTCTGTTGCTTTAAACACTATGTTGGTGGTTTGCGATAATAGAATATAAATAAGAATCAAAAGCAGAACCTTTTTAAATTTAACTGCAACACATTTAAACTTTACGGCATCCTTCAGCTGGATTATGTTATGCAATATTATCGCGCAAAATATAATAATCCCCTCCGGCCTCATTAGGTTCCCTATAAACAAAAATACCGAGGATAATATAATTCGTTTCCATGTCGGGTTAACAAGATAGTAATAAATACCCAGCATAAAGAAAAAAAGTGAAATATGCTGATTTGTTAATACAGAAGACAATAAAATTGGTGCAGGATAAATAGAATATAAAAAGGCTGAAATAAATGCAACCTTTGGATTTGTAAATTCATCTGCAATTAAATATATTAATGTATTTGTCCCAACCATAAAAACAATATTAAGTATTAATAACGGCACACTTGAACCAAACAATTTTAAAATTAGTGCTTCATAATAAACGTATGGAATAAGATATCCCCATGTGGTAAAAAAATACTGTCCAAGCCATGATATATCTCCCATTACAACGTTCTTAGCAGCATTATACATTAACAAAAAATCCGATGATATGGGAGTTTTTACAGCTATAACAAATAGCGAACGAAGAGCAGCACTGATTAAAATAATAATGAAAATATAAAATTTCTCTTGTATATATAAATTCACCAAATTAATAAACAAGTAAACAAATAAAACTAACAGCAATAAATATAGTATCACGACCAGTGAATTTTTAATTAACAGTAATCTCATATTATAAAATATAGAAATAACAGTTATTATAAGTGTGGATATTAGTATTGATTTGACAATCATACTCGAAATAAATTTGGATTTATTTAATGAATTAATATCAATCTACCCCTTTCAAATTTATATTGTCATTTCTATGATAGAATTAATTTTCGTTACTCTTTTTGATCCCATCAAATGGATAGGTTTATTATTTTATCTATTTCATGTAATGTAACAGAAGATGCAAGTTGGGTTCCGCTCCTAATATCTATCTTATCATAAATAGCTGTAATGTAGGATCTTACTGTAGAAATGCTTATGTATCCATTATAAACCGTATGAAATAAAAGTAAATAGGACTAAATTCCTGTTTTTAGTAAGTGAACTCGTTCAGCTAAAGCTGAACATCACGCGTTTTTACGAAGTAAAATACG
>ENA-UOOK01006464-UOOK01006464.1-fermentation-metagenome-genome-assembly--contig:-NODE-6464-length-11194-cov-4.628243_pt1 | contig 11194 bp, 7 predicted proteins | sample MGYA00245777_ERZ724023 | MGnify/ENA primary metagenome ERZ724023 (study PRJEB28704, sample SAMN03018312) | fermentation metagenome | biome: anthropogenic terrestrial biome; feature: soil; material... | reverse complement strand
CGTTGCCCTGCGGTTATGAAAGTACTGACTTTTCAAGTCAGGTCAGATGCTTGAAATCCAAATTTCAACCCTTCTGAATGAAGCGAGGCGAGTTTATCAGCAGACCCTACTTAAAGCTATTAAACAAAATTACTATCTGGAAAAATAGAACCTTTGAATTTTTAATCATTATAATAATGGCGTTCGTCACCATATTCGAATATTTAGTCGCCAGGATTTCGCCATTTATCAACACAATATTGACATTGATTTGTCAATTATCGTACTTTGCACACGAATTCAAAAAAGCGGATTAACGAATCCCCCCTACTATAGAGTTATATTTAGCGAAACGTTGGCTAAAGAATGAAGTCATAACTCTAAAATACAAATCTTCATCAAAGCAAATTTCTAATAATTTCGACAGGAAAGTAATAGTTTGTACCAAAATGAAAACTTGCGTACCGGGGATTACTAAGCTATGATATGATAACATAATTTATATTATTTTAAATAGCATAAAAATAACGGGCATGATTCGTTAAACAATAAACACGGGGTGGAAATTCATCATGCGTATTCCCTCCAACCTAACTAACAATTATTTAATGATGAAATCATTTTCTTTGAAATTGCTAAGCCTTGCGCTATTAGCCGGCTCTCTAAGTTTTGTCGCCTGCGATGACGACATTGAAACTTCCTCTCTGGTGTTGGATCAAACACAAAAAGCAAAAGTAACAGCCTATCTTTATGCTGAATTGGACAGAACTTCTCTTGGATTAGAGCAAGCTCCAAATGGCACCAAGGTCTTTGTTTCTGTTGACAACAGCGCATTCAACAGCAATGCAAAAGGCACATGGATTGACACTGTGTATGTTCAAGATGGCAAGATCGAATCAGTAGTACCCGTTACCAGCCAGGGAGTTAGCGTTCGCATTACTCCAACTGATTTTGTACAGGCACAAAAGCAAGCTCACAATTCGGTATCAGCCAGTCTTGATAAAATATATACTGTATCAGGCGGGAGTACTATTTCAGGAGTTAAGCCCGGCGAACACCGTATTCATGAAATCACTTACAGCAATGAGGACTTTGACAATGTGAAAGAGTTTGTAGAACGTCATTTCACCATTTATGCCACCGTTAATGTAGAGTTTGGAACTGCCGAAGTAACAGACACTGAGATTACTTTCTTTAATGGCGACTGGTCAACTACAGTAAAAAGCGAAAGTACAGGCAATGTAATTGTGAATCTGCCCAAAGGCACACCCACAACAGCTCAATTCACTTACCAGAAAAAGTGGGAAGCCGGAAATAGCAACCGCATGGTATATCGTTATACAACAACTGTTATTCCTTACAATGAATCTTCACCGGTTTTAGGCGGTTTATACTTTGGTGAGGGTAGCTTGTATCAATAAGCAAGAACGAATTCGGTAATAGTTATTTAAATTAAAGATAAATGAAATTATATAGCACTGTAATACTTCTTTGTCTCTTCGCAAGTAGCGCTTTGGCTCAAGGCGACTATCAGGCAGATGCTGCTCAAGAGCAAGAAGTACAAAAGATTGTCAAACCCGTCAGCCAATTGGCTCCCAAAGCCGGTGATTTCGGAATTGGTTTTGATGCCACGCCCTTTCTCAACTACTTGGGAAACGCCTTTAATGGCACAGAAGACAACTCTTTAAATTTGAATGATAACACTCTGTATTTCCGCTACTTTTTGAGCGATAATTCAGCTGCCCGGGTGGCCCTACGAATTAACTCCACCAAGGAAGTTGACAACCGCTACGTAAGGGATGACGCTGCATTTATGGAGGATCCTCTAAGTCAAAATCAGGTCGAAGACCGTGGTATTTATTCAAGGAATAATTATGAACTCAAATTGGGTTATCAGGTCTTCAGGGGTGAAAACCGCTTAAGAGGATTCTTTGGAGCTGACTTGTTCCTTGGATATTCAAAGGAAAATGATGAATATGAGTATGGAAACCAAATGACTGTTCTAAATCCCATACCCACATCAGCATTTGGCCCGGGAGCAGAAAGACAGTTGACACGCAACTATGGATCTGAATTTTCAGTCGGTCTGGGAGCATTTACGGGAGCTGAGTATTACTTTATGTCAAAAGCATGCCTGGGCGTCGAACTGGGACTTCTTTACGGACAGAGTTTTGAGGGACAGTCCAACGAAAGCTATGAAACAATGGTGGAATCAATTTATGTTACCGGTGACAGGGAAATTAGCCCCGGTGATCGCGATCGCCACCTGCAAACATCTATGCCTTCGGCCTACGGCAACCTCTATCTGATGATACATTTCTAATACCCCGGCTAAGTCCAAAATTAAACTTGTAATAAGGGATGGCACGCCTGGCGTACCATCCCTTTCTTTTATAAGCCGTTTCAGGGTCTGCTCTAATACCGTCAGATATCATGCTAACAATATTTGTATGTCGCTTAGTTAAGCAGGATTCCATTGACTTTATGATTTCAGGACTAGCCTCATGCTCCTGTTCAAGCCCTCCCGGGGCTGTTTTATCTTGCTTGTTTGCTTTCCGTAGCTTGAAACCCACGCTTATTGAGAGGTAGCCGCTTTCAAATAAAATAATAGACCTTTCATCACATAAATTCAATCATTCATCAAAACAAAAAGGACTCTTGGTTCTGTTAATTTTGTTAAAAGTATATTTGTAAATCTATAATAACTAAACTCTTATACCATGAAACAGGTTAACAAAAGCATTCTTTCCGGCATTATTATTATTTCTGCATCTTTTTTTGTCGCTATTACAGTGCAAGCACAACAAACAAGTAGCTTGCCGGGAGGCTCTTTTGATGCGGCCTCGAGTTGGCTTGACGAGAGCATACCTACCGCAACAGATCAGCTACTTACTATCTCAACGGGCTCTGAAATCACAAAAGAAGGAAAGCTGAGCTGGGGTGGAAAAGTGCTGGTGAATGGTGTGCTTAACGTTAACGGTGATTTCACCGTTGGCAATGGTGGAGCCGAAATCTTAGGAGAGCTCAATATCACTTCACTTAAAGATGGGAGCGGAAGCGCATCTATTGTGATTAAAGATGGAGCAACAGTTACAGCTCAGACTGTTGATGCAAATATTAGCATTCAAGTTGAAACCGGCGGAAAGTTTATTGTTAACGGAGATTACACCAATAATCTGTCATTGGAAATTGCAGCCGGAGGAAACTTAAATATTTCAGGCAACTATAATGCACCCGACAATAACGCTGTTCTCAAGAATTACGGTAATGCCCTGATAAAAGGCCATTATTACAATCTTTCAGGCGAGGGACTTTCCGTCTTAGGGCAAGGAGTTCTGGAAATTGAAGGAAACTTGGTGGCAAAACAGTTGATTAGCGTTGCGTCTGATGCCGTGCTGATAGTGCAGGGATCTGTTTCCTACCAGGATGATCTTCAGGCCGGGATGAATATTAGCGGAATAATGATAGTGGCTCAGAATTTCGGTGTTAAAAATGGAAACATTGCTGCCTCCGGGAAGATTGTTGTAGGAGGAACCTTCACTTATTTTGCAGGAGGAAATTTCCTGATTACGGATCAGCAGGAGTCAGGAGAGGCCAATTTATATGTACTGGATGGGACTGCAGACCATTATTTCCATAGCTATGATAGCGGAGCTAATCAAATTGATAAGAAAAGCGGAGGATTTAACGACTTTGTTGCAAATGAGCAGGATGGCGAGCTGTGGGATTTGGCACTATCAGTATTTCCTGATGAGTTTAAAAGTATCACAACCTCTTTCAATTCTCCAAAAAGCAATAAAGAAGAAGCTTCGGCTATTAGAATCATAGCTGTAGGCAGCAAGGTAATGGTAAGCACCTCCCCGGATGCGGCACAAAAAGATGTCGGTCGAATAGAGGTTTACACTATTGAAGGTCGAAAACTAAGCGAAGTTCCTGCCCACAGCAGCAGAACCTTAGTAATACTGCCAAACGAGAAAGGTATCTATATTATTAGGGCCAGCTTTGGCAAGCTTTTTAAAAGCGAAAGAGTGCTAATATCAGGGGAGCTATTTTAGTACGCGGAAAAGCGTAATACATCGGGAGTTTCGTAGGAAGGGCAGCTGTTTTTGCAATCAGCAAAGCTATTTCAAGCTTTCTGCTTAATAAAGTTGCGTGCGGTAGCCCTTCATTTCTTTATCAAGCTTCCTGGCCTCGCCCCTGCAGCAGCGATCCAAGAGCGCCCAGAAATTGGGACCATGGTTTTTCTCTATGGTATGGCACAACTCATGCAGCAATACGTAGTCAGTGAGTCGCTCGGGAAGCCTCATTAGATGAAGGTTGAGATTGATATTGTTAAGGCCTGAGCAACTGCCCCATCTGCTCTTCAGATTCTTGATAAACACCGCGCGATAGCTGAAACCAAACTGCCGCGCCAGTTCCTGAAGCCGCTGAGGAAGGTAGCTTTTGGCCTCGCGACGCAAAGCCTCTTCTATACCATAACGGATGGCCTCCTGAATTGGGGGATGAGACACGGGAATATGCTCAGGATAAATGACTTTCAAGACGCCATTATACAGGTAAAGACGCACATCACTGCGCTCGGCCTTTTCAATCTTCAAAACAAAAGAGCGTGAGCTGAAAGTAGTGGATTCATCAAAGAGAGTTGCTACCGGCTGTTTTTCAGCCATCTTGCGTCGCGTCCGAATAATCCAGTCGCTCTTCTCCTCCACAAAATCAATAGCACTCTGCATGCTGCAACCGGGCGGAATAATTACCCTGATATCATCCTTTGAACGCAGCTTTATAGAAAGCCGCTTATAGCGCCGCCCCTTATAGAAAGCCACCTCCCCAACAGATTCAATACTATATACTACAGGTAAATCGACCGCCATCTCACCATTTTTTCACAACAAAAATAGCGCTTTTATTCTACTTCTTTACATCCAAAGAATTACACAAAGCTCCACCTGTGCTTGGCGGAATTTGTCGCTCGGTTATGCCGCTTGGTTTACCCCGCTCGGCGTAGTTTTGCGTGTGAGGCTCTGCGTCGGGTAACTACGTCGTATTCCATACTCATCACTCATCAATTCCACCCTCCTCCTGCTATCCCGGTGGTTTCGACTCCGCTCAACCACCTTATGACTCCGCTAAACCGCTAAACGCTGATCATCAAAAACGAGAGTACAAAGATAAATATATCCATATAACTCACTACTTTGCCCACCATTCGGGAAATATGACCACTAGCGCAAGGCCTAAGGACTTAATTATCAGCCGAGCAAATCCATCAACTATTGCAAAACTTTAACATTTGAAAGCGTAACCCTGCCAAACAGCAGGCGTATAAATCAGTAATTGATTGCTATATTTGCAGCATAATAACTAGTAGTTTGTGAATATTCGAACAATATAGCATAAAACACTTAGACAAAGTGAAGTTGGATAATACAAAACAAACTGTATGAAAAAGCTATACGTGAAGAAGTTGGGGGTGGTTTTGCTGATGATTGGGCTGGGGGTTAGTCCGCTTTGGTTGGAGGCAAGCAGTACCAGTACCGATCCAGAAACGGGTGTAGTAACCTATGTTTATGATGCTGACGAAAACATAATAGTTGGCAACAAACAGACGCTGGAAATAAATGGGAATCTTCTTACTTATGGAAACATTGAAGTTAAGAATGGCGGTGTACTGGTAGTGTATGGAGATTTGATTTCTTATGGGAACTCCATAGTGTCAAATGGTACGATAATTGTTCAGGGAGATTTGCTCTCTACCTCCCCGACAGCCACCATTCAGAATAATGGTGACCTGGTGGTTGGAGGAGATGTTAATGTGGCAGACCTAGACACTCAAGGAAATAGTAGTCTCAGAATCTTCTTTCTGAATCCAGATGCAGATATTGTTGGGGTTCCTGGAACCACTCCCTATGGAGGGTATGATGAACTGCCTGCCGCTGGTTTACCAGACGGGCTAATCAGTATTATTGATAATGTGATAAAGCCTATTGCTATTGGTTATCAGTGGAAGACCGATGTTTCAAGTTCAGACTGGAGGCTTTCTGTAAATTGGTCCGGGAATAAGGTCCCAACCTCATCAACGAGTGTAAGAATCAAACAGCCAGGGGCTGGCTTTATGAATCCCCAGATCAATCCGGGTGACATAATTGTTGTTCAAAACCTCACCGTTGAAAGTGGTGCAAGTCTTACTCTTAAGCCAGGTGCCAGGTTAACTGTGAATGGGAAGCTTACTGTTGCGGAAGGTGGCTCTCTTGTTATGGAGCATAATTATGGTATTGGAGGAATGTCTTCCCTGGTTACTAATGCAGGGGTGGTCGGAAAAGTTAAAACAAAGATGGTTTTGCCTCAGGACCAGTGGTTTTATCTTGGAAGCTCCCGCAAGGATGCGATATTCAGTGATTTTAGTGCTGGCGAAGATGGTGTTATTATAAATGTTTATCGTGCCAAACAGTGGTGGGGAATTAAATCCGGTTTGGCTGCCCGGGCCTTGCGTCCGCTCGAAGGAATGGTTACCAACTATTTGCCGGATACACCTGATAAAGATGGTGATGGATTTGCAGATGTGCGTTTGATCGAGTACGAAGGGGAGATTCATACTGCAGAGGTTAGCAGATTGTTCGATGAACAGGGCTTTCATTTGTTGGCCAACCCCTATGCTGCTTTTGTTGATTGGCAAGGTGGTGAAGGTTGGGAGCGTGTAGATGTTGATCCCACCATCTGGTATCGTGCGAAGATTGGCGAGGAAATGACTTTTGTTACCTATAATAATGATCCCTCTGTGCCCGCAATGGGACGAATTGCACTTTCTCCTTATGAGTTGATGGATATTACTCCAGAGGTTGTTCAGGAGCACTCCCTGGTTGCCCCCATGCAAGCCGTTTGGATAAAGACACTTAAGCCTGGTGTTACTACTACCATTAGTCCTTCAGCAAGAAAGCATGGTATGGAAATTTCGAGGCTTAAGAGTAGTAGTTCTGTTGATGATAATGTTATTAGAATTGAAGCACAGAATGCTTTTTCACGGGATGGAGCAGTCATCTTTTTTGCAGATGGATTTACTGAAGGATACGACAATGGTGATGCTGAAAAGTATTTTAATGATTCAAAGAATATACCTGAAGTCTACACGAGAATTGAAGATCGTTCTTTAGCAATTAATGGTTTGCCTGCCTTGAAAGAGAATATTCATTCCATTCCTTTGGTCGTTCGAAATAGGGTAGAGGGAGATGTTACTCTTAATTTTGACCTTAGGTACTTTAATGGAGAGCACGCTGTTTACTTTGAAGATAAAGCTACAGGGGCTTTCTTAAATGTGGCTCGTAACAACTCTTACGAATATTCAGTTACCCAAACTGGCGAGGATCATGATCGTTTTGTGTTGCATTTGTATAAGGTAACAACAGCACTTGAGGAGGTGCGAGCAGATAATGACGAAGTTGCGGCAGGAGACGCCATAAGCATTAAGAGTGTCGCCGGAAAGGTGTTGGTTAGTGTAAGTATGGATTTGGTGCAACAGAACCCAGGACAAATTGAAGTCTATACGATTGATGGGCGAAAAGTCTCTGAAATACCTGCCCGCAGCAGCAGAACCCTGGTGATTTTGCCTAACGAGCGAGGCATTTATATCGTGAGGGCTCAGTTTGGTCAGTTGGTAAAGAGCGATCGGGTTGTCAACGCAAGTAAGTAGTTTGCACCTAATATGTATTTGAAAAGTCCTATACTGCAGTTGAGCTCCAGTATAGGACTTTTCTTGAATCGTGCTTGCGAACCATTCTTATGTGGTAGGGGATGAAGTGCCGAGGGGGTGTCAATGGGTTTAGTCAAATAAAAGGATAATTTAGTCAAAGATTTCTGGTGTTTGGTTTTCGTAGAGAAACTTCTTAAGAGCAGTTTCGTACTATCTTTTAGTTATTTGAATCGTGCATGAATTGTGAAGTTTTATTTGGTTTTTATCAAAATTCTACAACTGTTAAGAGCTTGATTTGTCGATTAGTTTTACTTTTGTAGGATTTTTTTTGATTGTTCAGCAGGCGCTACAAGAAAAGGGCTGGGTTTTCAGATTAGCATTACATGTTGGAAGTTTTGTTATAGAGAGATAATGCAGGGATATGGTTCGATTTCTACAAAAAATATTTACCATTTTTATTTTACCCCTATGTACTGGGCTATTGTTAGGTATTTCAGCAATACCATCGGATTATTTTTATCTTAGTTTTGTTGCTTTCCTTCCCTTGCTTTATGCAGGCGATTACGTCAAAACACCTACAAAGTCATTGCGGACTTTTGCCCTGCAAATTTTGGTGGCAATGGTAGCCTTCTTTATTTGTGGCTATTATTGGGTTTTACAAACTGCTAATTTGGGTTTTTTGGTTGCTGCCATTTCTATTATTCCATTTGTATTTATTCTTTCGCTATATACCTCTTTTAAGAAGCATAGTAATAAGCTTGCCTCCCTTTATTTTATTGCAGCATGGCTTACTGTAGAGTTGATACAGGCAAATTTTCAACTGGGATCTCCTTTTTATAATTTGGGGAATAACTTGGGAGCCAACACTAAGTTAATTCAGTGGTATGAGTATACCGGGGCCTCTGGTGGAACACTTTGGATTTTGAGTATTAATTTCTTGCTGTATGCTTTCGTCAGGAAATTTTCCAGTGGTTTCAAGACTCTCCTGCGCAGTGGGCTTGTTCTGCTGTTTGTGGTGATTACCCCCATTCTAATTTCTTTGATCATCTACTCAGGTTATAAAGAAAAGGGGATTTCCAAAGAAGTTCTGGTTATTCATCCCAGTACCGATAACAGAGATGTTAAGTACCGGGTGAATATTTATGAGCTTATGGATATTTATCTGGGTATTATGCTGCCCGAATTGACAGCGCACACCGAGTATGTTGTACTTCCCGAAACCGCCATCACCAATGCCGGATGGGTCAAGGATTTTAACCGGAATTTGGTTTTTGATCATTTTTACGAGCATACCGACAGTTTCCCTAATCTTAAGTTGATTACCGGGGCTGTTGTTTATGAAGAGATTCCGGACGTTGAAAAGATTAAGCACTACCAACGCATCCCGGGAATAAGATTTTCTGAGAATTATAAAACCTGGTACTACACTTATAATGCTGCTCTCCAAATAGAAAAGGAACAGGCCCCACAACTTCGGGTGAAAGATCAACTCGTGCCTTACCAGGAGTATGCGCCATACCCGCTTGTTATGCCTCGCCTGACTCCTGTTGGTATTGATTTTCAATTTTCTAAACGGGAGAACAACAGGATGGTTTTTAGGGCAGCAAATGGATTGCAGGCCTCTGCAATGGTTTGTTATGAGTCGGTATACAATAAACTTTTTTACCAAGCGTCGCGAGAAGGTGCCCAGGCTTTCTTTGTTCTCCTTAACGAGGGCTGGTACGAGAACGGTAATGTGCCTAAGCAGTTTCTGCAGCACTCTGTTATCAGAGCTGTGGAAAACAGACGTAGTATTGCTCATTCATCCAATATGGGCATCTCTGCAATTATTAATCAGCGAGGAGATATAATAGATATCACTGATAGTAAGAATGCTGATGCTTTGCGACAAGATATAAAACTGAACAGAAAGGTGACTTTTTTTGCCCGACTGGGGTCGTATATAGAAGTTATGGCATTGATGACCACCATTGGTCTGATTGCCTACCTCCTTATCATGAAAATAAAAAACCCACGATTGTAATCCCTTTTAATATGAAATCAATCTTTACCAGATTTTTGAGAATTATCAGTGACAAACGAATTGTTGTTACGGGTAACATTTTGCTACTTGGCATTATCCATGCGGGTGGATTGTTTGCCAGCCCTGTTTGTGGTACCAATCCAATTGACGCTAATGCAGATTTTAGTGTTGATAAGGTAGCGCCTGTAGTAGGCGAAGTCGTTACGGTTACGGATCAATCCAGAGACGCCAGGAACCACCGTTGGAATTTTGGAGCTGATGCCGCGCCAGCTACATCAAATGAGGTCGGTCCTCATAATGTTCGATACTCAACGACTGGCCTAAAAACTATCACTCTTAATGTTGATGCATCAGATGGTCTGGGTAATTCGGCCCAGGCTCAGAAGAGCGTTCCCGTTTACGGAACATACTACTATAAAGGTTCAGGCAATCCTTCTGCTACAAGTAGTTGGAATTCAGCCCGGGATGGGAATGGGGATTACACCCCGGCCAACTTCAACTCCGGTTATCAAACCTTCATAATACAGAACGGGCAAACTTGCAGCACATCTGAATTATGGGCACTAACTGGTCCGGAAACAAAAATTGTTTTAGAGGCGGGAGCTACTTTAATTGCTGATCATGCAATAGGTAATGCATCATCGGATATTTCCCTGGAACTTGGCGCTAATGCCACTTATGAGCACAATAATAGCAGCGGTTTCATCTGGCGAGGTTCAGCAGTTGCCCATCTCACATCAACAATCAGTTATGGACATGCCGGAGATCAGAGTATCGCGGCACTGGATTATGGGAACTTAAGAGTTTCGGGAGGAGGCGATAAAACATTATTGGGTAATGTAAGTGTTCGTGGTGCACTGGAGCTTTCGGGTGCACGGGTTGTTTTGGCGCAAAGAGATTTGACGCTTAAAAATGGAGCAACACTAATTGCAGGTAATCCTTATTCGGCCACCAATATGTTGGTTACAGAGGGGGCTGGTTCGTTTATAAAAGAGGGTGCTGCATCCGGCGACTTTTTGGGTATATATCCCGTGGGTAGTGGAGGGGCATATGCTTCCCTTCAAATTGACAATATACTGGTTGCCGGTTCAGGCTCCATCGCAGTTAGAACCAATCCCAGCAATGCACCAGGGAGTAATCCTACTGACTTGCAAAGACATTGGGTAACCTCTATGGCCGGAGTTTCTGTGCAAGATGCGGCGTTGCGCTTTACTTATGCCAATGGAGAACTGCCCAATACCGTTTCTTATGAACCTAAGGTGTTTCAAAATGGTTCGTGGATAGATATACCCGGGGGACAAAATTTTGGAGCCAACACCTTCGGTGGTTCTGGCATCAATGATCTGAATGGGGTCTGGACTTTAAGGGAACCCATCATCACCTATTACTCTTATCAATCGGGTAGCTGGAATAATCCCAATACCTGGACAACCGATCCTTCCGGAAGCCTATCTGTTAATGCCGGAGTCAGATCGGAAGAGCGTCGTGTAGGGAAAGAGTGTAGATCT
>ENA-UOOK01006462-UOOK01006462.1-fermentation-metagenome-genome-assembly--contig:-NODE-6462-length-11204-cov-4.691362_pt1 | contig 11204 bp, 9 predicted proteins | sample MGYA00245777_ERZ724023 | MGnify/ENA primary metagenome ERZ724023 (study PRJEB28704, sample SAMN03018312) | fermentation metagenome | biome: anthropogenic terrestrial biome; feature: soil; material... | reverse complement strand
AAAGTATGTCATATGCAACGCCGACGAAGGCGACCCCCACGCGATCCTTGAGGGTATGGCGATCTGCGCCTATGCGATAGGGGCTGACGAGGGCTACATCTATTGCCGCGCGGAGTACCCGCTTGCGATCAAACGCCTGAAGAAGGCCATCGCACAGGCTGAAGAGGCGGGACTCCTCGGCGAAAAGATACTCGGCACCGATTTCAGCTTCACGCTGCATATCAAGGAAGGAGCAGGAGCATTTGTCTGCGGTGAAGAGACAGCTCTCATGGCTTCGATCGAGGGCAGACGCGGAATGCCGCGCCCCCGTCCTCCCTTCCCTGCTGTAAAGGGACTCTGGGAGAAGCCTTCAAACATCAACAACGTAGAGACCTTTGCAAATGTTCCCTACATCTTCAGGGTCGGAGCCGAGGAGTACGCGAAGCTTGGGACCGAGAAATCAAAGGGAACGAAGGTATTCGCCCTTACAGGAAAGATCAACAACACAGGACTTGCCGAAGTGCCGATGGGTATCACGATGCGCGAGATCATCTTTGAAATCGGCGGCGGCATCATGGGCGGCAAGAAATTCAAGGCCGTACAGATAGGCGGCCCCTCCGGCGGATGCATACCGGAGAAACTGCTTGACACGCCGATCGACTATGACTCACTGATCGCTGCAGGAGCGATGATGGGCTCCGGCGGACTCGTCGTTATGGACGAGGACACCTGCATGGTGGACGTCGCCAAGTTCTTCCTCAACTTCACACAGTCCGAATCCTGCGGCAAATGCACCCCCTGCCGCGAAGGCACCAAACGCATGCTCGAAATGCTTACCGCCATTACAGAAGGTAAGGGAAAAGACGGCGACATAGAGAAGCTGGAGAGACTTGCCAAATCTATCAAGGCAGGAGCCCTCTGCGCCCTCGGACAGACCGCGCCGAACCCGATCCTTTCGACGCTGCGCTACTTCAGGGACGAGTACGAGGCCCACATTTACGATAAGAAATGTCCGGCGGGAGTCTGCACAGCCCTTATCGGATACAAGATCACCGATAAGTGTGTCGGCTGCGGCCTTTGCAAAAAGGTATGCCCCGTAGACGCGATATCCGGAGAACCCAAAGGCAAGCACACGATCGATCCTGATAAGTGCATCAAGTGCGGAGCCTGTATGGAAAAATGCCCGTTCAAGGCGATCATCCGCGGTTGATTCTGGTTGAGAGGAGAGAGAACAGATGGAACTGGTAAAGGTAACTATAGATAATAAGACGGTATCCGTACCGAGCAGCTATACAGTGATCGAGGCTGCCCAGGTCGCCGGCATACACATCCCGCAGCTCTGCTACCATTCGGAACTGACTAAGGAAGGCGCATGCAGGGTCTGTATTGTAGAAATAGAAGGGGCCCGCGGTCTTGGAGCGGCATGCGTATACCCTGTCTCTGACGGCATGGTCGTGCATACGAACACGCCTTTGGTAAGAGAGACGAGGAAGACTGTTGTAGAACTGCTTCTGGCAAATCACCCCCAGGAATGCCTTATCTGCCAAAAGAACAACAACTGCGAGCTCCAGACGATAGCGGCAGACCTCGGCATCCGCGAAATACCCTATACAGGCGAAAAGCGCGATGCGGTGAAGGACGAGTCCAACCCCAGTATAGTACGCGAACCTAACAAGTGCATACTTTGCGGCAGATGCATCAGGGCATGCCATGAGCATCAGGGGCTGGATGTCTACGCATTTGTCAACCGCGGATTCAAGACTCTTGTCGAGCCCGCATTCAGCTACGGCCTTGACCAGGTCACATGCACATACTGCGGCCAGTGTGTCGCGGTGTGCCCGACAGCCGCGATCTGCGAAAAGGATGATACGGAGAAGGTCTTTGACGCCCTTGGGGATCCCGGCAAATATGTCATCGTACAGACTGCTCCCGCAACGCGCGTTGCCCTCGGAGAGGCGCTTGGCCTCCCTGCGGGGGAGATAGTCACCGGCAAGATGGTAGCCGCGCTCCGCAGGCTGGGCTTCAACAAAATATTCGACACGGACTTCAGTGCAGACCTCACGATAATGGAAGAAGGACATGAGTTCCTTGACAGAGTGGTCAACGGCGGTACGCTCCCGATGATCACGTCCTGCTCCCCGGGTTGGATCAACTTCATTGAGATGAAGTATCCCGATCTCCTTCCGCACCTTTCCTCAGCCAAATCGCCCCAGGGAATGTTCGGGGCACTTACAAAGACATACTGGCCGGAAACACAGGGCATCCCTGTCGAAAAGATATTCAGCGTATCGGTAATGCCCTGTACAGCTAAAAAGGCAGAGCGCGTCAGGCCGCAGCTACAGAGCAACCCCGGGATCCCGGATGTTGACGCGGTCCTCACGACCAGGGAACTTGCAAGGATGATCAAGAATGCGGGGATCGATTTCAAGAACCTTCCTGAAGAAGAGTATGACAGCCCTCTTGGCATGTCGACCGGAGCAGCTGTTATCTTCGGAGTCACGGGCGGCGTCATGGAAGCGGCTCTGCGCACGGTCTACGCTGTTCTGAACGATGGCAAGGACCTTCCGGGAGTCAGCTTTATGCCTGTGCGCGGGATGGAAGGCATCAAGGAAGCCACTGTCGATGTTCCCGTAAACGGCCAGAACGTAACAGTCAAGCTTGCGGTCGCTCACACCCTTAAAAATGCAAGGATCCTCATGGACAAGGTTCGTGCCGGAGAAGCCGACTACCACTTCATTGAAGTCATGGCGTGCCCAGGCGGCTGCATAGGCGGAGGCGGACAGCCCCAGCCTGTAAACGCCGATGTAAGGGCGGCGAGGACTGCGGCAGTCTACAAGGTCGACGAAGTGATGACCATCCGCCAGTCGCACAAAAACCCCGATATCGTCGCACTATACGAGAACTGGCTCGGCAAGCCCCTCGGAGAGAAGTCGCACCACCTTCTCCACACACACTACAAGGCACAGCCAAGAGAAGTATAGTTTTTCGGACAAGGACAAAAGCAGCAAAGGGGGAGCCTTCCGGCTCCCCCTTTTTTGGGGCGGCGTCAGGGAGAGACAGATCGATCAGATTTTGTGGAACGATATTGTTTTCGTGCAATAATATGATAAATTATATGTATTACTAAAGCGTTCCGGAACTACCGGCAAACAAATTACTACATACGGGAGGAATCTTTAATGGCTAGGAAAAACACTTTTTTTAAGAGTCTCGGCTTTATTGCAGCAGCTGCCGCCTTTTCCCTTATCGGTACGTTGTCGGCCGAAGCGGCCTACAGACCTGGTGAAAGGGCTATGAAAATATGGCATGATGATCTGAACCCTTCAAAGCATGCGATATTCCTTAAATTCAAAGCGTCAGTCGAGACCGGCGACGGGCGTGAGGAGAATACTACCACCATGGCTGTCAAAGGCCACTTTATGTACGTAGATGTATTGAGCGACATGAGTCACATGAGCACCATCACGGACAACGCGGCAAAGACCACCACGATCCTGATGCATGAAGAGAAGATGTACATGAAAATGCCTCATCAGTCATTTGATGGCCCTACGCTGAATGACGACAAGGACCTGTCTGAAGCTGAAAAAACCAAGCTGGTCGTATCCTCCGGAAAAGACAAGATCGCTGGCAGGACATACGATTATGACAAGATCAAAGTCAGCGAAGGAGAAGAGCAGATATACTATTTTGATGAGGGGACCAACAAGTGGAGATATTGGAAAACTTCAGAGGCGCTTATGGAGATAATCGAGTACGGAAGCAAGGTTGACGAGAATCTCTTCAAGATCCCCAAGGGATATACGAAAATGGAAATTTAACCGTCATGTACAGCAAGACACCTCAAAAGGCAGGGCCCGAGCGGCTCTGCCTTTTGATTTCCCGGGCTGTGCCAAGGTGCAGACCCAAAATTACGGCATAAAAATCCGAATTCTCTGTATAATGTAACATACAAAACTTTCTCCATGTTTTTATAAAGAAGGCCGCCATTCATCGCAAGAGGTACATAAGAAATCAACATAATGCCTGATACGAAAACGAGGAACTAAAAAGTTCACGGTGAAAATATAAACAGAATGTAAGTTCGGCGACATATATAAGGGGGGATACGAATGGATGGTACCTTCATTTTAAAAGACGCGGACACCGCAGAACACTTCACTGCCGGTGACCTATGTTCCCTTGCGGAGATATTCCATCCGGGAAATGAAAGGCTGCCATTCTGCGGTTTTTCCCTCTCCCATGCGGTGGTCCTTCCGAAGGGACGTACGGTTCCCCACCGTTTGGTCAAGTCTTCAGAAGTTTACTGGATAATAGCAGGGAGAGGGATTCTTTTTATTGACGAAAGACCGATAGAGCTGAAAAAGGGGAGAGCCGTCCTTGTTCCGCCCTCTGCAGTACAGTATGTGGTGAACGAATGTGATCACAAGCTGGAGTTCCTTTGCATCGTCTCTCCGCCATGGGAAAGTTCCGACGAAGAGACCATCTGAGCCTGGGTTTATGCCGAGGCAGGGTCAAGACTATGCGGATAAAATAAAAATATAATGTAAGTCTTTGACAGTTTCACCATTTTACCTTGATCATTTATGTCAGGAGCTGCAGCCATTTGAATAACGGAGAAAAGCAGAAAATATATCTGATCCGCCATGCCAAGCCTGATCTTCCCCACGGAGGGAAACTATATTACGGATCCACCGACTATCCTCTTTCCGAGGAGGGTGTAATGATGGCAAAGAGGCTGGCCGAAGTGCTGAGGGGCGTTGAGGCGAACATGGTCTTCTCAAGTGACCTAAGGAGAGCGAGGGAGACTGCGGAGATAGCCCTTGCCGGCCGGACATGCGAGATACGCCCCGTGAGAGGGCTCCGTGAGATACATCTGGGAGACTGGGAGGGCAGGAGTTTCGACGAGGTAAGATCGACCTGGAACGAGATATACGAAAAGAGGGGCGTCTCTTTTGATTCGGTGGGGCCTCCCGGAGGGGAGAGCTTTAAGGATCTTCAGAAACGTACCGTTCCTGTATTTGATGAAATACTCAGGGATAATCCGTGCGGGAACATAATGCTTTTTGCCCATGGAGGAGTCATATGGACGCTGATGTGTAATTATTTCGGATTTAAGCTGAACGACATTTTTTTCTATCCGATGGATTTTTGCGGCATACATCTGATCGAACGGTCCGACGGCCTGATGAAACTGATAAAATATAACTGGAGCAGGAATCTCTCCTGAGAACGTTCATGGCAGCGGCATGGTCCTGCTGCGAACCGGTGCGGAATATATCTGGATCGATTGGAGGAATATGATATGAGTAGACAAAGAGGAGGTTTATTTTCCGGTTTCGTTGTTATGCTGGTCATAATACTGCTTTTTGCCACGGCACTCCTTGCCGTTGCGGCAATGAGGGAGAGGAATATAACAAAGGCGGAGTCCCTTCTGCGTTCCGGTGATCACTACGGGGCTTCAGAGCTCTTCATGAAGGCCGAAAAATTCAGTCTCAGGCCTGAATCCAGGGTCGTAAAGGGCATTGCGGAAAGCAGCCTTGGGATGGAGGATTACGAGACGGCTGCACTCTATTATGAAAAGCTCGTCAAGCTGGAGCCGGACAATGTGGAGGCAAGATACAAGCTGGGTCTTCTCTACATCAGGGCAAAGGATTACGGGGCCGCTGAGAAAGAAGTCGAAGCATTGAGAGAGATAGGCAGCGAAAGCGCCATACAGGGAGCTGAAGCACTTGCCGAAAATCTCTCTTCAGGCAAGGTCAAGGGGTTTTTCAGGGATCTGCTGAAAAAGGTCGCCCCTGGTCTGCCGGAGATCCCGGGCATCACCGAGGACGGACCGATCATGCCCGATACCGGAGAGCAGGAGGGCGAGCCTCTTTCCGGGGATGAAGACGGATCAGCGGAGATCTTCCGTGGTCTGCCGGATTCGGGCGATGCTGTAACTGAGTGATGAAGCTTCTTCTAAAAAATGCGAAGCTCCTGCCCGTCCTTTTGCTTTTCTTCTTTATCGCGGGCAATGCCGCTGCCGACGGTCCCAAAGAAATCAATACGGAAAAGAGTCCCCTGCACAAATCTGTATTTGCCATGCCGGTCTATGTTATTTTGCCTGAAGGCTGCACTTTTGTAGAATCACAGGCAGGATGTGTGGACAAAACAAAAAAAGTTTCACTGGAGTCATCTGTCATACGCCTTCCATACGCTGCCCTTTTGGAAGAGTTCACCGAGGATAATCTGAAAAAGGCAAATATGGAACTTAAGATGAAAAATGAGTTTGTCTGGAATGGCTCATCTGCGATGCTGATGAAGATATTTCAGAAAAAAGGATCCGGCATGGTCGGCAAATGGACTCTGGTCGTCGACAGGGGCAAAGAGTGCTGGATGATAAACGGCCTTTACCCTGCAAAAGACCAGCTGCGTGGAGAGGCTGTACTTAAAACGATCAGGAGCGCATACTGGGAAAGTGTAAAAAGTTCTCCCCCTGCAGAGATCCCGCAGGGCAATATCGATGTGCACGGGACGCCCCTTAAACTTGCCGGCCTGCTTGACGGTGCGGTCGTATATACAAAGGATGGTTTCCTCCCCACAAAAAAAGAGGACGGTTCTTTATTTGTCGTATCACGCATCTCAAACACCTTTGTAACTCCGGATAAACAGCCGGGTTTTGCAAAGGAAAAACTGCAGATGATAGAAAAGGGAGAAAAGGTCGACATCATATCTGAAAAAGAGGTAATGATCGACGGACTGAACGGGATAGAGATAGTTGGATATACTTCAGGTGAAGAAAAGAAGCTTATATACCAGACGATGCTTTTTGACGGCAAAAACAGCCATGTTATGGTCGGCATAGCAAGATCCGCTATCCCCGAAAACCTCGATTTGTTCCATAATACAGCGGAAACGTTCAAAACAGCGAGATAAGACAAAAGAGATCGGGAGGAAAAGATGCAGATGAAAAAATACGTCAGGTCCACAGCTTTTTTTCTGATTTTATTGATCGCCCCTGTCCGAACTGCATTTGCCTATTCGGAACATCACAGTTACAGCTCGAGCCATACCGAGGTCTGGGTGGACGCGACTGGTCTGGCAGTCCTCCTGGGCACTCTCGCTGCGGGAAACACCAACAACCAGGCGGAGGCAGCCAAACAGCAGGCCGCATACGAGCAGAAGGTCAGGGAAATAAGGGAGCACGCGAAGGAAAGTTCGAGAAAAGAGATGGAACACGCGGCAGATCTTATTTTTGAAAGAGGGGTCCCCGGCACAGTTGAGCTGCTGGTAAAGTCATGGGAGGGAGAGGGCAAAAAGACGTTCCTCGATGACAGAAGCGGGGTCACCGTCCTTAAGGTCAGCGGTTTCGAAGAGAATATAAGGCTTGAATACACGATCCGGCAGGAGAGCAAAAAGATATCTGTAAGGGTGACCGCTCCCGACTATTCGGTCTCCGAGGAGTCAGGAGCATACTATAAGGAACCCCAGCCCCTCCCCCCTTCCAAAAGTTATCTCGGCCTTGAGCTTGAGGAGCTTTTCAGGGATCCAGGCGGCAGGCTTCTCATTAAAGATGTTGTAAAAGGTACCGCGGCATTCTATGCCGGGATCCTGCCGGGAGACTCTCTGGTCATGATCGATACATACGACACCAAAAATTTTGACATTGCCCGCGTTGATTCTTACCTTGAAAGCAGGGCTGCCGCAAAGGCGAAAGTAAGGGTGACGGTTTCCCAAAAAGGGGAGCAGAAAAGCATAGATATCCAGCTTTGAGAATAGAGTTCAAAGATGCCTTACTGCTTTGCATCGGAATGTCTCTTAAACGCAAAAGGAGGAAAGAGCTGTGCCTATCAAAGATTTTAAAGTTGAAAAATGGCTGAATCCCCGTGACGCTCAATGCAGGTACAACCTTGGGGCAAGCTGCGTAAAGGCTATCTCCCTAGATGAACTCGCGGAACTGAGCGGAGAGAACAAGGATGAACTTACAAAATTCTTCTTCGAGACCCACCTTCATTACGGAGCCTTCTTTGGCCTGCCCCGCTTTCTTGATGCGGCTGCTTCGACCTATAAAATGGCGGAGCCGGGTATGGTGCTTACCTTCCATGGAGGTACCGGGGCAAACTCGGCCGTGCTTACCGGGATGCTTGAAAAGGGAGATAATGTGGTAGCGGTGATGCCCAACTACCAGCAGCACTACTCCATCCCTGAAGCCCTAGGGATAGAAGTCCGTCCCCTTCGCCTGAAAAAGGAGGAGGGCTATAAGGTCGATCCAAAAAAACTGGACTCGCTTACAGACAGCAGAACGAAAATGATAACACTGACCAACCCCAATAACCCTACCGGTGCCTATATGGATGCTGATGAACTGGGAGAAATTATTACAGTTGCCGAAAAGAACGGATCATACATCCTCTGTGATGAAATATACAGAGGACTTGCGGACGCATACATGCCATCGATAGTTGATCTTTACGAGAAGGGGATCGCCACAAGCAGCATGTCCAAGATCTACTCGATGGCAGGGACAAGGGTCGGCTGGGCTGTCACACGCGACAAAAAGGCCTATGACATCCTTGAGAACAGACGGTCATACGATTCGATCTGCAACGGGGTCTTCGATGAGCTGATATCCACCATAGCCCTTGAGAACAGCGATAAAATGCTTGAAAGGGCCCGTGCCATAGTCAGGCCCAACAAAAAGATCGCGGAGGACTGGATCATGAACCAGCCCCGCCTCTCAGTTTATGGTGAGAGTTTCACTACGACTATGCTTGTCCACTACGACTATGATATCGATGAAGTGGAGCTTTGTACGGACATATACGAAAAGACCGGGGTCCTTCTCTGCCACGGAGACTGTTTCGAAGAGAAAAAGTGCTTCAGGCTTGGTTATGGATTCGGTGACACGAAGCTTTTGCAGGACGGGCTCCACGAGCTAGGCGGATATCTCAGCTCCCTGAGTTTGTAGATCAGGGACCAATTTTTCATTGATCCCGGGATCATTTTAGGATCATTTGAGCGAAAAAGCTGAATTCGCTCTGTTTTTGTCTCTGAGATAGTTGCATTAACCTGATGTTCCATGATAGACTACCTTTTGCGGTGCGGACTCGTAGCTCAGTAGGATAGAGCGACGGCCTCCTAAGCCGTAGGTCGCCGGTTCGACTCCGGCCGAGCCCGCCATTAATTTGGTCATCCCAACGGATCACAGGCCCCTGAGGTTGCTCAGGGGTCTGTCTCGTTGTTCGGACCTCTCACTAACGCAGGATCATTGAAGCCTGCAAGCGGACCGTGATTTGTCGGACCTGTCAAAATAATTCATCAGATAAGAAAGAATTAATATTATTGATTTATACATATGACTATGTGATATTATTGTTTGGTATCTAGTAAGTATAAATAATTAAGGTATTTAAAACTCCTTAATTATTGCAGATAATGTTTTCTCCCTCCTTTTTTAAGCCATGTTGCAAGCAGGAGAATGAAGAACGGCAAAGCGGACAGATATGGTCTTTTGTTCACCGGATCAAAATATCAGAAAAAAAGAAAGCGACTTAAACAAAAACATATCCATATGTGTTTTGTACTGATGCAAAGAATTTGATGATTTGTTAATTTTAGTTGGTATGGCAGTTATATGATGGTACGTTATTCCTTTTCCATAATGACAGAAAGGTGTGATGGTGGTTGAAAAAGCAGATAAAAAACAATGTTTCATGGGTGGGAAAGGTGGATTGGGAGCTTCTGAAGTTCCATGGCGACGATTACTCGACTCATAAGGGTTCGACCTATAACTCCTATCTTATCGAAGAAGAGAAGACGGTCCTTATTGATACCGTCTGGATGCCCTTCGCGGATGAATTTGTCGCGAACCTGCAGAAGGAGATCGACCTCAATAAGATCGACTATATCATTGTCAACCACGGTGAGGTCGACCACAGCGGATCCCTTCCCGCCATTATGAAGCTGATCCCGGACAAGCCGATCTACTGCACCGCAAATGCCGTCAAATCGCTGAAGGGACAGTATCATCAGGAGTGGGACTTCCATGTGGTCAAAACCGGAGACAAGTTGGACATCGGAAACGGCAAGGAGCTCATCTTTGTCGAAATGTCGATGCTGCACTGGCCCGACAGCATGGCGACATACCTTACTCAGGACAATATACTTTTCAGCAACGACGCATTTGGCCAGCACTATGCCACAGAGAAGCTTTTCAACGATCTGGTGGACCAGTGCGAACTTTACAATGAATGCATAAAATATTATGCGAATATTCTTACTCCGTTCAGCTCCATACTAAAAAAGAAACTTGCTGAGGTCCTTTCTTTCGGCCTCCAGATCGATGTGATCGCGACAAGCCACGGAGTCATATGGAGGGATAACCCCGTACAGATAGTCGAGAAATATGCCAAATGGGCTGACGACTATCAGGAGAACCAGATATCGGTCATCTACGACACTATGTGGAACGGGACAAAAGAGCTCGCCGAGAGGATCGCAGAGGGGATCGGACTGGCAGACAAGGATGTCACCGTCAAACTGTTTAACCTTGCTAAGAACGACGACAACGATGTGATCACGGAAGTCTTCAAGTCAAAAACAGTAGTTGTCGGGTCACCCACAGTAGGAAACAGCGTCCTTCATTCAGTTGCCGGCTTCATGCACCTGATGAAGGGGCTTAAGTTCAAAAACAAAAAGGCTGCAGCATTCGGATGTTACGGATGGAGCGGCGAGGGCACCAAAGTTATCACGGAATCGATGAAGAACGCAGGTTTCGAGCTTATCGATGAAGAAGGACTACGCAATCAGTGGAACCCTTCGGAAAGCGTCAAAGAAGAAGCCGTAAGATTCGGGATGAAGGTGGCAAAGGCATAAGGCCGAATATAAGTCAAGAACAAAAGGGGGAAGGATATATGAGCATGTTCTGTTTTCAGTGTCAGGAAACCGCGATGAACAAGGGATGTACCGTAAAGGGCGTATGCGGCAAGGAAGAGCACGTCGCAAAACTCCAGGATCTTCTTATTTACACAGTTAAAGGCATCTCCGATGTTGTCGTAAAGGGCAAAATTGACGCAGCAGGCATTCCCGAAGTGAACCACGAAGTGCTGAGAAGCCTCTTCATGACGATCACGAACGCAAATTTCGATGCCGATGCCATCCAGAAGCAGATCACGAAGATGATCTCCGTCAGGGAGGGCCTCAAAGCCAAAATCCAGGCAGCCGGACTCCATGATGCGGCCCTC
>ENA-UOOK01006461-UOOK01006461.1-fermentation-metagenome-genome-assembly--contig:-NODE-6461-length-11204-cov-6.032111_pt1 | contig 11204 bp, 10 predicted proteins | sample MGYA00245777_ERZ724023 | MGnify/ENA primary metagenome ERZ724023 (study PRJEB28704, sample SAMN03018312) | fermentation metagenome | biome: anthropogenic terrestrial biome; feature: soil; material... | reverse complement strand
GCTAAAGGAGCAAAACTAAGATATCATGAATAATAACTTCGAATACATCACAAATTTACAATATAAGGTTAAATTCTTAACTGACCAAGTAAAAGCTTTTGAGTCGGGGGAAAAGTATGCCTCAATGTATTTGAAGTTCAAAAACCAACTTTCTGCAAAAGAACATGAGATTACAAAGTTGAAATCAGAGCTTGCACAAGCCCATAGTCAGATAATTACAGCACGCAAGAACTGGATGCAGGTATTAGAAGATATGGAAAATGAACATCTAAAACAAGTGCAAAAAAAGTACAATAAGATAGATGAATTGGAAAAGCGGGTTTTCAAGACAGAAGGGATGCTTAATTTAGCAAAAGATAATTTTAGGGAAAAAAACATAGAATTATATAAGGTATTGACTGAATTAGAAGAAGAAAAAGGAAGAAACCAGATATTAAAAGCTCAGATCAACCGTGATTATGAAAATTCATCTATTTCTTCATCTCTGAAGCCCAACCATAAGAAAATTAACAATAATCGCGAAAAAACAGATAAAAAACCTGGTGGTCAACCCGGACATAAGGGACATAAGAGGAAAAGACATACACCTACAAACCAAATTCACATTCCTGCTCCTGAAAAGTATATAAATAGTCCGGATTTTAAGCCAACCGGTAGAATGATTGTTAAACAGGTGATTAATCTTAAAATTAGTGTTGTTGTAGATGAATATGATACTCCGGAATTCAGAAATATACATACTGGCCAACGTGTCCATGCAGACTTTCCTTCTGGTGTAATTAATGATGTCAACTATGGTGGGAGTATTAAATCTTTTGCATTTTTATTGAATAACCGCTGCTGTGTATTCATAGACAAGGTGCGTGGATTCTTGTCTGAATTAACAAATGGGCAACTACAGATTTCAAAAGGAATGATTAATGGATTGAGCAAAGAGTTTTCTAAAAAAACAATAGCTGAACAAAAGAAAGCATTTTCGGATTTGCTTCTTTCTCCTGTGCTTAATACGGATTTTACAGGCTGTCGTCTTAATGGAGCAAATGTACAAGTAGCTGTATGTGCTTCTTCGGATACAGTAATGTACTTTGCTAGAAAAAACAAAGGACATAAAGGCGTGGAGGGAACCCCTGTTGAAGATTATCAAGGGATTCTGGTTCATGATCACGATAAAACATTTTACAATTACGGCAGCGAACACCAAGAGTGCTTTGCCCATGTCCTTCGTTATCTAAAAGACAGTATAGAGAATGAGCCAAATCTTAAGTGGAATAAGCAGATGCGGCAATTGTTGCAGGAGATGATTCACTGTCGAAATAGCCTGGATCATGATAATGACTTGGCGCCTGATATAGTGGCAGGGTATGAAACAAGGTATTTGCATATTCTTGGGATTGCAAAAGAAGAATATGAATACGAACCGCCAAGTAAATATTATATAGATGGTTATAATCTCTACATAAGATTGTACAAATACAAAGAAAGCCATCTTTTGTTCTTACAATTTGAGCGAACGTCTGCTTAGAGTGTTTAAAAGAAAGCTAAAACAAGTCATGACATTCAGAAGCTTTGATAGCTTGCACTATCTATGTAACAGCATGGGTACGATTACTTCCTTGTATACGCAAGAAAAAAACCTTTATTCAAGCATATCTTCAATTTTTGATTAATTAAATTTAAATCCCAACATCCATTAAAATAATTGGTTGCTGGGATTTTTTGCGTTTCATTTTAAAAATATGTGTGAACAGTAACGATATTTTACCGAATACTGTATCTGACTGTAACTATTTATTTATACAAATTGTAATATTGTTCTCCTGCAACCAATGAAGCCCCCCTGTATTCAAATAATTCGTCTATGGTGACAAGCTGAAAGCCTCTGCTTATTAATTCCGGAATTGCTGTCTTTGATGCTTCTAAAGTACTTTCGTATAAATCGTGCATCAATATTATATCTCCGTCCTTTACATTTTCAAAAATGTTTTGATTAATCATTTCAGCATTTCTGTTTTCCCAGTCCCTTGTATCAATAGACCATTTAATAACCGGTTTTGATATTTTTTGATTTAATTCCTTGTCTGATGCTCCGTAGGGCGGTCTCATAACCGAAGGAGTATGTCCTGTGGCTATATAAACCAAATCATCCGTTCCTTTAACCTGCTTATACAATTCCTCATCGCTTATTGTTGTCAGCTTTTTATGATTATAGGTGTGGTTTCCTATTTGACTTCCTTCCTCTAATATTCTGTTTAAGGTTTCAGTATAGTCATTTACTCTTGAGCCCAATACGAAAAAGGTTGCAACAGAATTATTTTCTTTTAAAATGTCCAGTATCTCAGGCGTATATGTCGATGGTCCGTCATCATAGGTTACTGCTATCATGGGCTTGTCCGGCTCTATTATTCTTTTATCTGTTTCTTCCTCAACTAATGTAACAAGCTCTGAAGTATCCTCGGGTTCGGCAGGTTTAACGGGTTCTGAATTTTCCTCAGCCTCCGGCTCCTTGGGTATCTCGGCTACGGTATATTCCGTTAATTTGTCTTCCTGCACATCATTGGGTTCTTGGTTTTCGTAATCATGAACATTTGCGGAAACAGTACCCATGGATAAAACAATCATAAAAACTAATGTTACTGCTAAAAATTTTTTTGTCATTTCGTATCCCCCAATATATTTTATCTATATATAAATCATATATCCCAATATAGTTATTATCAATGCAAATTAATAGGATATACAGGAAGATATATCATTGCAAGGACAATATTGGGCAATTTCGGTGAATTAAGTTAATCTTTATTCAACCTTGCCCATACGATTAAACGGGAAAAATCTGAAAGCTGCCTTGCCTATAATTTTATCCTTGGAAATATAAGGATTGCTCCAATATCTCGCATCCACAGATATAGGTCTGTTATCACCAAGGAAAAAATATTTACCCTCGGGAATCTTATATGCTTGTGCTTCTCCCTTTGCCCGATTCACATAGGGCTCTTCAAGCTTCTCACCATTTATGAATACTTCCCCGTCTTCATTTATTTCAACCGTTTCACCCGGCAAACCAATCAATCTTTTTACAAGTCTTGCATCCATTTCATCGGAATAAAATACAAGAATATCTCCTCTTTTTACATCATTTATATTGAAAAGTCTATTTACATAAAGCCTGTCTCCCGGCATAATTGTTGTTTCCATCGAGCCTGTGGGAACAGTCACCAATATAAATATAAATCTGTTTAAAAAAAGAACTATTACAATCGCTATAACAGTAGGGATTACCCATTCGTTTACAAATTTTTTCATTTTACACGTCCTTCGTCTATTGTTATTTATTTAATTCTGTTAACATGATATTTATTATACCAATTTATTATTAATCAATCAATAGAAATTCAGAGTGGAATCTTAGGTTTTAAAAGATTAGTCCTTCGCTGCGTTCAGGATGACAGCCCAGTTTGGTCTGAATAGTAACTAAATTTTTATTGACATTATTATGTTTATATCATATACTGTATATGTCTGATATATACAGTATATGAAGGATGATGAAATGAAAATATTCGGTCTGGACAATTTGGAGTACGAAAAGGAAGTAAAAATCGAACGGGATTTGTATATGACGATTTTAATATGATTTATATGGCAGGTGATAATGAATGAAAACAGCAATAAAACATAATTTGCTTTTATTAAGCAGAATGTCTCCCATTATAATGGTACTGGCAATCCTTTTGATCGCCTTATTTATCTTTGAAGGAGCAGGGTTTTTCATAATTACAATACCCATTATAACATTTTTTTCAATTTTTACATTGGAAAGCTATGACGGAAAAAAATACAATACTCTTTTCAGCGTTCCCATAACAAAGACAGAGTTTGCAAAAGCAAAATTTTATACTTTGCTTATTGTAATCGGAGCTGCATCATTATTGATATTGATTTTGTATTTCATCTGTGTTTATGCAGGCATTACGGAATTGAATGTATTGCATCTCATATTGGAATTGGCAATAACGCTTCCCCTGTCTGTCTTTGTTGGGGGAATATTGGTCGGAATAGAAATTGACTATGTGGTTACGATTGCTCTTTTATATATTTTAATCATGAATTTTTCAATTTTAAACATTAATGGCGCGGATGTGGAACTGCAAATAGGGAAGGACAAAATTTTGGACACCATGATATTAATAACTTGGTTGGGTTTAAGCATTGCTTCTTATATAGGTACGAAGCGAAGCATAATCGGCAAATATAATGACATGGAATTATAGGCGTGGGATGGTTATTATGAAAATGGCAATTAAGCATAACATACCTTGCTATGCTTACATTAGAATATTACGATAAAAATAAGAAGAATAGGCAGATTTGCGCATGTCCTTGCCAAAGAAAATTATATAAGAAAATATACGGAGATTGAATTGTAGGGTTAATTTTAAGGACAAGGTCTTATCCGTCACGGATAAGACCTTGTTATTTTATTCGGTGGGATTCCTTAGCTTTCTAAATATAAATTTCTGAACGTTAATGCAGCTTCATCATCCACATTTAAAACATTTTTCAAATAGTTATCAAATGAAGAGTAATTTTTGATAATGGAATTGTATGCTTCTTCTAAATAAGATATATCTACTTCCATAAGTTGGGTTACGTTATCTATGTTTTCCTTTGTCGCCCCGCTTTTCTCAAGTTCCTCAATGATTATTTTATTAGCTTCTCTCCTCAGTTCATTTGTTTTAAGATAATCTTCAAATATATCATCATCCTTAACTCCGAGAATTTTCATGATTAATAATGCGCCAAATCCGGTTCTGTCCTTTCCAGCAAAGCAATGAAACAACAAAGAGCCTTCCTCGAGGCTTTTAACCTCATTTAAAAACTTCCTGTATGCTTTTTGCGAATTCTTATCCGTTGCCAAATTTACATAAATTTCTTTCATAATTTCCGTTGCGCTTTTTATCTTTGAATTATTTACCATATCCTCAGAACCCGATGTATTTCCCGATAATTCTCCCATTATGTTAATTTGCTGATATTCAACGCCATTAAGGGTATCATTAGGCGCATTCTTCACTTCATCATCCGAACGAAAATCTATAATTTTTTTCAGCTTATAATCATTAATTAATATATTTTTATCTTCGTCGGAAAGATTTCTTACTTCCCCCGACCGAAGTAATTTTTTATATTTGATTTCCCTTCCGTCAATCCCTTTATACCCACCGATATCTCTAAAATTTACAAGTGTCTTCAATTTTGCCTCCATATTGTTTTAATCTGCTGTTATTTGCTATGAACTTCCATTCTCCGGCAGACAAGCATGCATAATATCATATATAATATCATTAAAACAGTATGTTAACAACAAAAAACTTCATTTTTCCAAATTAATCATTACTGCATTGATGAATGAAAAAAAGAGCTTACTTATTTTACCTAATCGGGCAAGCTCTTTTTACTCTTCAATTATTATTTTTTACGACAAATACCTAATTCCGTTTACTTTTTTAATTCCCAAACCGGGAGCATTGTTTAATTCAATTTTATATTCATTAAACACAGCTCCCCCTTCTATAGGGTCTTCACTGCAGAGGGCAGGTCCATCCAAATCTATTTTTGTTATGATACTTTTTGCCGCCGCTAAGTGAACCGCCGCATTTACGCTTATTTTTGCTTCGAGCATGCAGCCTATCATACATTCCACACCGTATATTTCCGCAATAGAGCAGATTTTCAATGCATTGTGCAGCCCTCCTGTCTTCATCAGCTTAATATTAATAAAGTCTGCCGCTCTATCCTGCAGAATCCTTAGGGCATCTTCAGGCGAAAATACACTTTCGTCAGCTAAAACAGGTATTGATACGTTGTCCGTAACAAGCTTCAATCCAGCTATATCGTGGGCTGCAACAGGCTGCTCCACAAATTCGACATCGAGGCATTCTTCTTCCATTCTTCTCAATATTTTTACGGCTTCCTTAGGCTTCCATCCTTGGTTTGCGTCGATTCTCAGCTTTATGTCGTGACCCACTGCATTTCTTATAGCCTTCATTCTTTCAATATCTTTGAATGCTTCTTTTCCTACCTTGATTTTTAACGTGTCAAAACCCCTTTTTACGGCATCGATACTGTCCTTTGCCATTTTTTCCGGTTCATTTACACTTATGGTTATGTCCGTAATAATTTCTTTTCTGTATCCTCCCAACAGCTTATAAAGCGGAGCATTGTACAACTGCCCGTATAAATCATGCAAGGCTATATCCACCGCTGCCTTGGCGCTGGTATTTTTTATGATGCATCTGTCCAGCACAAGCATAATATCCTCAAAGTTTTCTACATTCATGCCGACTATACTTTTAATTATATGCTCATTCAACGCACCGATTACGGAACCCTTGGTATCTCCGGTTATTACTCCGGTAGGCGGAGCTTCGCCGTATCCTACGTTTCCCGTATCCGTATGAATTTCCACAATTATGTCTTCAACGCTGTTTACCGTCCGAAGAGCTGTCTTAAAGGGTGTTTTCAAAGGCACCGAAATTTCCCCTATCCTTACATCCGTAATTTTCATTTTCTTCCTCCGCATTTTATGCTGTCATTTCATCAAATACCATTTTGGAGATTTCCCCTATTATTTCTCTTCCTTCCTTATTGGTTTTTACTTCATTGGTCAGTACGCATATTATATATTCCCCGTCTGGCAGGTATACTATTCCTCCGTCATGCTCCAAATTATCTAAATCTCCTGTTTTGTGGGCTATGACAACTTCCTCTGGCAAATATAAATCAAGTCTTCCTCTTACCTGCTGCCTTTTCAGTATATCAAGCATTACGCCGCTGTATGCCTCATTAACATTTTCACCCTTGTACATAAGCTCTAAAATATGTGAAAAATCATCTGACGTCGTAAAATTGTTCCTTCCTTCCTTAGCCGCTTGCAAGTCCATCATTTTTCTTTGAATTTTGGTTTTCTTCATTCCTAACCTTGCTGCGGCGGAATTGATATTATCCATTCCCAGCAGGTTAATCAATATGTTTGTAGCGGTATTGTCGCTTAAAATAATCATCAGTGTGCATATTTCCTTCAATGTAAACCTGTGACCGCAATTCAGCTCCTTAAGTATTCCGTCTCCGCCTGTCTTCATCTCTTCATTAATTTCAATTTCATCATCTAATTTATAGATGTCGTCGTTAATCTTGTTAAAAAGCTCCGACATTATGGAAAGCTTAATGATGCTTGCAGACGGAAACTCCATGTCTGCGTTTATTTTAATTTCTATGCCGCTCCTAAGATCCTTGACAGTTACCGCAATATTACCTTCCCGTGTACTTATAAAATCTCTTAATTTATCCTCTAACATATCTACACCTGCTATGCAAATAATGACATTATTACAACAAGTATCACAGAGCATATCGTTACAATAACACCGTATTTAACTAAATTTTTTATATCTTTAGACCTTGCAAGTCCCATCTGACCTATCATATCTGCTTCAGGATATGCAAATGACGTAATTTGACCTGAAACCAGCAGTATTAAAGCCCACAGCGAAGGAGAAATGCTCATTTGCTCAAGAACAGGCTTAAACATATTATCCATTACTATATTGTCAGCCGTAGCGGCGCCGCCTACGCCGAAGATTCCGGTAAGTGATGCAACGAATGAAAATACTACCTTGCTTTGGGATTGCAGCAAGGGCTGAAGGTATGAAACCAATTCTTCAAATGCACCTACCCCCGCAATAAATTCAATGAACGGATTAAACAGTATGAACATTATAAACAGCCACATCATGCGTGAAGCACCCTTAACAAATGTATCGATTAATTCATCCGCTTTTAATTTTCCCGCAAATCCGGTTATTGCGGCAGATATTGATATAACCATAATAGCGTATGAAGATCCGCTTTGAAGATATATGCCATATCCTATCAATGCGGCTATTGACAGCCCGAATGCCAAAGCAGCCTTTTTCACCTCACTGCTTGCTTCATAATTGCCTTCGTGTTTTTCCACATTTTCATATGCGTAAACACCGACGGTTTTCTTTTGTATCCTGTTTGCCATTACAAATGTTATTATCAGCACAAGAATCCCAAGCGGAATTCCTGCCGCCATCATGTAACTTCCGTAGCTCAAGCCTGTAAGTCCCATTATGGTAACAACCTGCGGAGTGTAAGGTCCTATGAACATTCCCGTTAAACCTGCTCCCATAAAGGTTACCGCAACTGTTGAAGGTGTTATACCTATTACCGCAACAAGAGGTATTATAATGGGAGCAATAATCGCATTTGAGCCTGCCAATGTACCTAACAGTGAAACAAGAACCATGGAGCTTATCATTGTTGTAATAATAGCTTTCCTTTCATTGTTAACCCCGATTTTTTTAACCAAACTCATAACAAAATATTCGGCAACTCCGGTTTTCTGCAATATTGCGCCAAGCCCTGAGCCAAGCATGATTATGAGTCCTATCATTCCCAAAAATGAACCTAAAGAATCGGCAATAATTCCGCCAAAATCAGAAAATTTCTGTTTTGTTAAAATTGCGCTTAAAATAACACAGATAACAACACTTAATACAGGATTGTATTCTTTGAACGACAAAATAATATAAATAATCAACGGTACTAAAGCAAAAATAGGCGACAAATTAAATAACATAATAACCCCTCCTCATTTTATATATTGCAAATGCAGCAACAATGTCTTATAAAATACTCATGTATTTCTTATACCTACCTACCTCCTTTTTTTGCATACCTGCTCTTCACAGGCATGCACCGAAAACAAAAAACCCAACAACAACAATAATATGTTCTTGCTGGGTTTCGTTTACTCCGACATAGTTTTGCTACATCACATAAACAAAGCAGCTATCTGTAATATTTACTTTTAATATCCTGATACTTTTTTATTGCATCCTTGTACGATACAATCACAGCTTTTTGGGATGTGCCATGATATCTTTTTCTTATTTCCTTTTCTAATTTATCATATTCAAAAATGTTTCTGCCTATGAACATTTTCTTAATAAAGTTTTCAGTTATTTCAATTGTATGTGTACATCCCATATCAATTATCTCATCTGTTTGGGTATCTATTTCAAATGCTATGTAAAATGAGTTGTAAATTACCGTAATGGCATTATCCATATTGGTCCTGGATTCACCGATTATATAAACTGTATCGCTCATTATATCACCTGCAAACACGTGTATGAAATCCTTTTCTTGAGGATATTATATATTAATATCCATTATTATGCAAGGATTTTTTATTAAATTACTAAATTCAAAATGCTGTCCATAAAGCTGTCAAAATTTGTTGTCAATACATAGTTTAAAAACATTACCTCCCCGATGCCGTTCTCATGTGCCAAATCAATTATACTGTCCTTGTAATGCCTTGGGTCCACAACGTATATTTCACTGTAGTGAGGCGTTAAAAACGGAACAAAGGCATTGCCGTAGGAATCCTTTATAACCATTATTTTTCTGTCTGTTTCCGCATTTGTATTAATAACGCCGAGGGCAAAATCACCTCCCAAAAAAATACCGTATTTTTGGTCTAACATTACATATTTTTTGTTGATTACACTTCCTTCGTAGGATTTCTTTTCCCCTGTTTCCTTGTCATAGTAAAAAACCTTCATATCCGTATCAACGGGAGGAATATAATAATACACATCATCCGGGTGACTGTTTACGGTTTCGGACGGATTTACCGTTGATATATGCCCCAAATAATTCGGAGCCTTGTTTTCCTTATATCTGTTAAGGGGAACAGCCTCAAGCCCTGCAGAGGCCGCAAAACCCGTGTATCCGTAATATGCCCCGAGAGCCGTCCAATGGTGGTCTGTTCTGTAATAAACATATTCATCCATATGCTCTTTTATAGGCGTATAAGCGTCTACGGGAATTATATTGTCCGTAAAATTATCATTGACGAATTTAATTGCATCAATTTGTGAATCGGATAAGTTTTTGTATTTTTCGTTGTTTAAAAATTCTATCTGTATCGGTGCGAGCAGAGAATAAACCTTCACCTTCTCTCCCAATGCATCGCTTACGGTATTAACCATATCTGCGTATTGTTTTGCTTTATCCTCATTAAATTTATACAATTCCATTACAGTATCATTTAATATTAATAAATTTCCTTTTGTAGTCACAACAGCATTCCTATCCTCGGGACCTTCGTTATTATCCTGATTTCCGCCCACATTCTGCCCGTCAAAATCAACAAGGTATACTTCTTCTTCCCTTTTTATACCTTTCAAGGAGGAAATGCTTTTGCTGATTTTGACCAAACTTTCTCTGTTGAAGAAATGGTCGGCAAAAAAGCTTTCAAAATCCCTTGAATACTTTCCGGACAAAACATTATCAACACTGAAAACCGGTTTTTGTGCCAATGTTCTGTTTTCCACTTCGGAAATTGTCTTATCCTTTGGAGTAAATATATTTAAAATTGCAATTATATATATCAATGATATAAATATTAATATATTAAAAAAAGATAAATAATTTTTTTTATTCATGTGCAGCCTCACTAAAATCTAAAATATAAAAACGGATTATATGTTTGTCCTACCAGCAATACGGTACTTACAATTAAAACTAATGCATTAAAGGCTATAACCGCCGGCTTGGATGGTCTGTAACCGTTTATAACTATCAATTTATTTATTTTTTCGTATATAACCTTGAATACAGGTGTGCTTGCAAAAGCCGCAAATATTAAGAATATAACATTATTGAAGAATTCAACTTCAAATTTTATGTCATATAGGGGATTGCTTCCATAGCCCACCAATATGCTCATAAATTTTAATCCCTTCGTAATATCAACATAATAGAAAAATACCCATCCTATTATAACTACAAGCATTAAATATATGTGGGACAATACGCCGGGGAGTTTATCCAATATCTTGTACAATAGTTTTCTCTCCAGCAATAAGAAAACTCCGTAGTACACACCCCATATGACAAAGTTCCAGCTTGCTCCGTGCCAAAGTCCTGTCAGCAGCCAAACTATCAGAACATTCCGTACAAAGTTTTTTCTGTTTCCTCCGAGAGGAATATATACATAATCCCTGAAAAATGAGCTCAGGGAAATATGCCATCTCCTCCAAAAATCCTGTACGCTTTTTGCTATATACGGATAATTAAAGTTTTCCTTATATGTAAACCCGAACATT
>ENA-UOOK01006460-UOOK01006460.1-fermentation-metagenome-genome-assembly--contig:-NODE-6460-length-11204-cov-21.436362_pt1 | contig 11204 bp, 16 predicted proteins | sample MGYA00245777_ERZ724023 | MGnify/ENA primary metagenome ERZ724023 (study PRJEB28704, sample SAMN03018312) | fermentation metagenome | biome: anthropogenic terrestrial biome; feature: soil... | reverse complement strand
TTTGATCATCAAAATAGAGATGAGGTTTCATTATCTCTAGTATTCGTGATTTGTCGCGATACAAGAGCTTATTTTATTTTACGGCATTATCTACAAAAACAGCAAACCTTACACTTACTCGTTTTCTAGCAGTTGCATAGAAATCACCTCCGGAACCCTGCTTGTCCTTTCTTTGCTTAAAATCGCTCATATAATTATTGTAAAACCTAAGAAATGGCATATACACTTTATTACCGGTTCGTGCTTTATTCATGTCATTAATTTCCCTTTCGTTTTTCCTCCTCTATACGTGGGCGCGGTAGCTCTTTTGCATTATATTGTTTGGCTTTTTTATCAAGCCAATCTTACAAAATTATTTTCAAGTTTCACATTAAAATTTATCTCCGCTTTTAAAGCCTTAAAAACTTTTATAATTGTATCAATTGTTGCACTATTTGCGCTGTGCTCAAGTTTTGAAATTTGTGCTTTTTGAACGCCAACTAGTCTGCCCAGTTCTTCCTGAGTCAAATTACGTTCTAGTCTGGCAGTTTTAATCATTTTACCTAATACATCCATACGAAGTTCGTATTCGTATTCGTCTCTCTCTTTTGTCCCAATCTTGCCGATATATTTGTTTTTCATTTCAGCAAGCGAATAGGTCTTGATTTTTTTTAGTTGCCATAATTTTACTTCTTTTGTTTACTTTCAAAATATTTTTCTCTCAGTTTCACCGCTCTTTCAATCGAGTCAAGTTGAGCGATAAATTCATCCGCTTCGTCCATAAATCTTGTCTCAAAATATCTCATTATAATTTGTTTCTATTAACAGGACAAAGATACAAAATGTTTCCAAATATTGAAACTTCATGATGCCAAAATTTTGCAGGACGTTTTTTTAAGCTGACTCACAGTTGACAGTTTATTTCAGGTTGATAATAACCTCTGCTACCCGTTTAATATCCTCGTTCGTGAGGGTAGGGCCCGATGGAAGGCAAAGCCCGTCGTTGAACAGCCGTTCAGAAGTACTATCCCCATAGAAAGCGCAGTTGTCAAAAACCGGTTGCAGGTGCATCGGCTTCCATAGCGGACGTGTTTCAATATTCTCACTCTCCATGGTAAGTCGGATATCCTCCCTTGTGAAACCTGCAATATCAGGTTCCACAATAATGCATGTCAGCCAGTAGTTCGATGCAAATTGTGCCGACGGATTCGTTTGAAACAATATCCCCGGCACCTCTTTCAGTAATTTACGGTAAAGCTGATTAATCTCACGGCGGCGTGCTATATGATCCTCCAGCACCATCATCTGTCCCCTGCCAATGCCGGCACATATATTGCTCATCCGGTAGTTATACCCAATGTGCGAATGCTGGTAGTGTGGCGCCTTGTCGCGTGCCTGGGTGGCATAAAACATTGTTCGTTTGGCTTCCTCTTCCGTGCTGCATACCAGCGCCCCTCCGCCCGATGTAGTAATCATCTTGTTCCCGTTGAACGAGAGGCACGCAAACTCGCCGAATGTGCCGCACTTCCTGCCTTTAAACTCCGAGCCCAATGCTTCCGCTGCATCCTCCAGAACCGGAATCCCGTATTGCCCGGCAATAGCCATTACTTCATCCATCTTTGCCGGCATCCCATACAGATGCACCGGAATGATCGCTTTTGGCTTTTTCCCTGTTTTGGCTATACGATCTTCAATTGCGTCATGAAGATGTCCCGGGCACATGTTCCACGTATCCGGTTCGCTATCCACAAAAACTGGCGTAGCACCCAGATACTTGATAGGATTAGCCGAAGCCGCAAATGTAAAGCTCTGGCAGATCACCTCGTCGCCCGGGCCTACACCAAGCTGGATCAAGCCCAGGTGGATTGCCGCCGTGCCCGCACTTAAAGCTACCACATGTTTATCCTCATCCAGGAATTTCTCTAAGTCATTTTCAAATCCGTTCACATTAGGCCCCAGTGGCACCACCCAGTTGGTGTCGAACGCCTCCTGTATAAATCTCTGCTCCTGCCCCCCCATATGGGCGAGCGAAAGCCAAATACGTTCAGTCATAATATTATTGCCGTTTTTCCTGAATCATCGATTCTACAATAGATAAACTTGTCATAGAAGCAATTTCTTCCGGTTCAAAAGAAACATCAAATGCTGTCTCTAATTCGATTATAAAATTCAGATGTCTTAATGAATCCCAGTTTTCACAATTGTTTTGATTGGTATCATCGTGTACTTGTACTTCAAACACCTCGGTAGCTATTTCTTTTATTTTTTCTTTCATTTATAATTATACTTGTAATTGTCTGATAAATTAATTTGTACATCTCCTAAGTTGAGACTATATGATTTTATAGATCCACTCTCTGATATAATTTCGAAACCAAATCTTTCGTAAAAATCCTTTACTTGAATGTTTTTTGCTGTTGAAATATACTTTGAATTAACGGCTTTAAAATTTAACAACTTCAATTCATTTAAAATCCAATTCATAAAAGCATCCTCAATCCCTTTGCCTAATATTCTGCAGCTTAGTAAAAACGAATCAATATCAACTGTTTCGCCATTAAGTTTACAAATAGAAAGTCCAGTAATACCACTCTCCCCAAACTTATCTTTAACAGATAAAGTATAGATTTTTGCACCATCATTTAACATTTCTGATAAATCCGTATCAGTATATCTTTGAGTAGTAAGATTAAATTGATTAGTTTTTTGAGTCATCTGTGCTGCACGTACAATTGTGATATTATTCACTTCTTCAATCGAAAGTTCAATTTCCAGACTCCTGATATAATCATTCATATCTGTAAATGTACTCTTTACGTTATTACGTAATGCATTCTCTTTATACTGTTTTGTTTTAGAAAGATCCTCTGAGGTTAAATTATATATTGAAAAATATTTCTCTGCGATGGATTTAAAAAACTCAGGCAACATATAAGGCTGTGTTGGAAAATCTGGAACCTCAACTTCAGGAATTACAGTTTTAATCAAGTCCCTTTCTGATGGATTATCATCTAAAAAAACCATACTATCCAGTCCAATATTCAGTTCTTGAGCTAATTCTTTAATGTTATCAGCCTTATTAACCCAGTTAATTTTTAGAGCAGCAAAATGATTTTCTTTCAATACAATTGAATTATTAAGACTCCATGCTTGTCTTACATCTTCAATATTATTTTTACTACATACTGCAAGAATTACCCCCTGTTTGCCAAGCTCCTCTATCTGCTTTTGAAACATTAAGAAGGCCTTTCCAGGATAGTCCCCACCAATTTGAATACCCTCAATACCATCTTCACCAAGAATTCCGCCCCACAAAGTGTTATCCAAATCCAATATCAAACACTTTTTTCTTTTAAGCTCAATAGATTTGACCTGTTTTTTGAACCAATCATGGAATGGATTAGATAACCTAGGATTTAGAGCCATCTGAGAAATAAAATAATACTTCCAGTCAATTAGTTCAGTAGAGGAATATCCGCATAAAAAGCTCTCAAAGTCAAGAACTTTAATATTATTATGCTCTAATGCCAACTCATGTAAAGTTGAGTTGTAATATTTAACAGCTTCTTTAATATCATTTGCCCCAGTTATTGTGTTGATGCTATAAATATCACTTAAAGTAAAAATGATAAAAGTTTTACTTGAAGGAATTCTTGAAATTGTAAGCTTCAATAAATCAATATAATTTCTAATTTCAGCAGAAATTACCTTATTATCTGTTTTAATTGGAGCAAGATAAAACCAAATGTATCTTTCAGCATCTGGATCAATAAAAGAAATATCTTCATACCCAGAAAAAGAGGTTTTATAATTACTAAAAAACCTCTCAATCGTCATATTCCTAAAAATAAAAAACTCCATATATCTAATCTTGACTAACCAATTCAATTAAGCCCACCGACTTATTATATAAATAACAAATCAACTTATTATTAAGTGCTACAGCCGGTACTGGTTTAAAAAGTGCTACAAATTTCTTTTTTCTTAACTCTAATATTGCAGAATCAATATCATTAACTTCATAACAAATATGATAGGGTGAAACACCTGATTTGTCGAGAGTATTAACAACAGGTGATTCCTCATCAATTGGGGCAACTAATTCTATTAGTGGGAACTGTTCTCTTCTTAAGAAAGCAATACGAGCATTTTGAATTAGGTCGTTACAAATATCAGTAAGTTCCCAACCCGATGAAATATAATATTCTGCAGTTAACATTATATCTTTCACGGCATATCCAATGTGGTGAAATCTACAGTTTTCTAACATAGTTTAATATTCTATTACAGGTGAAATATTGCAATCATTAAGTGATAGAAGTGCTGTACCCCAAGAAAGTCCCGCTCCGAAACCACAAATAACTACTTTATCACTTGTTCTAGATTTAATTTCAGATGAGATAGTCAAAGGAATAGAGGCTGAACTTGTATTACCATATTTTTGCAAACAATATGGAACTCTTTCAAGTGGATATTTTATCCTTTTAATTATAAAGTCTGTCATAAATTTGTTTGCTTGATGCAATACAATGTTATCCACTTCATTTATTTCAACATTGCCAACTTTGCAAATTTCCTTAATACTTTTTGGAACAACACTTAATGCAAAATTAAAAACATCCATTCCATCCATGTACACTTCAGTTTCAGATCTAATATTTCCATCCTCAACTTCCTTTTCTAAAACATTTTCAGAATTAGCAGGATATTTTGCCCCTCCAGCCTTTATTTTAACTGCATCTTCTCCTCCTCCATCTGAATAAAGCGAAAAATACATAGAACCATTTGTACTTTTTTCAATTAAAGTTGCTGTTCCTGCATCACCATATAAAGGAGCATTAACTTTATCTTTCTTATTTACAATTTTTGAAAACGTTTCTCCAACTAATAATAAAACTCTATTAATTCCTTCCTGCGAAACATAGGCCATGGCAGTAGACAAACCATAGACATAACCAGAACAACCCAATGATAAATCCAATGAAGCAGTTGATGTAGGTAAACTTAATTTATGCTGTATTATTGGTGCAGTTGCAGGTATTTTATAATCTGGAGATTGGCTTAAAAACAGAACCAAATCTATTGATTCTCTTTCTATGTAATTATCTTCAATTAATTTTTCTGCAGCTTTAATGCATAAATCAGATGGTGTGACATTTTCATCAACATACCTTTTCTCTCTTATCCCGATTGAATTAATAGTCTTTTCTATTTCTTCTTCTGGTATCAAATAACTTAAAGCTGAGTTTCTACTCACATTTTTAGGAACGCATGCAGAAATTGCTGAAATCTTTACGTTTTTATATTTTATTATTGCCATCCTACTATTATTGCAAAGTTAATCCGCCATCAATTAATAAGTTACTGCCTGTAATCCATGCACTTGCATCTGACAATAAATAGATTACACTGTGTGCAATCTCAATAGGTTTTCCAAACCTTTTAAGTGGATACATACGTTTGTTTTCTTCAAGTTGTTCTTCTGAAATCACACCTGCTTCAAAGATATTTGTTTCTACAACACCTGGAATTACACTATTTACTCTAATACCTCTTGGAGCCAGGTCTAATGCAATACCTTTAATTAAACCATTTACAGCTCCTTTAGAAGCTGAATACATTGAACTTGCAGGCGCTGAGCACAAAACACCTGAAACAGAAGAAATAAATACAATTGAGCCTCCTTTATTTATCTTTTTATTTTTAACCAAAAGCCTTGTTAGCTCAGTAGGTGCGAAGAAATTCAAATTAATTATTTCCGACAATTTATCTGTAGTAGCAAACTGAAAAGGTATATTTTTGGTAATACCTGCACAGTGCACAATTCCATCAATATGTTCAATTCCTGTAACTAAATTCTGTAAAGAACTTGTTTCACACAAATCAGCAATCACTTGATTATGTCCTTCATTTTCAAGTTCAGAGAAAGTCTCATTCAAACGTTCTCTATTGCGTCCGGTTATTATAACACTAGCTCCTAACTTCGAGCACTCAATAGCTGTGGCTTTACCAATCCCAGAAGATGCGCCTGTTACTAATATTGTTTTTCTACTCAATGAAAACGGATTATACATAATAACTTTAATTGATTTACGATTTATTTTTTAGTATCATATAAAGATCCTCAACAGTTGAAGCGTTTCTTATATCATCTCCTTTAAAACTAACTCCATACTCCTCTTCTGCCATAGCAGATACTGATAAGGCAAGTAGTGAACTCCACTCATCCAAATCTTTAAAAATTGTATTTTTTGTAATTTCTGATGCATCAGTATCTTCAAACTGATCTGCGAAATTTGAAATAAATTCCTGTAACTCCATAATTAAATAACTATTAATAACTTACTATTTTAGCGGGACTACCAACATAAGTCATCCCATCCTTAGTTTTTCTTATAATAAGGCTATTGGCTCCAATTACCGTGTCATTTCCTATTTTAATTTGTTGTAAAACAACTGAATTAACACCAAAAAAGTTCCTATTGCCGATTGTCACTTCACCGGATATTTTTACAGAAGGCATAATTGAATTAAAATTTCCAATCTTTGTATCATGACCAACAGGAATGAACCCATTTAAGATATTGAAATTACCCAGATCAACATTACAACTTAATAGACAACCAGTACATATAATGTTCCCACTGCCTATTTTTATATTATTTTCATCCAAATAAATAACATCAGGAGAAATAATATTGGGAAAATATATATTTGATGAAGTAATATTACTAACAATCTTTTCCACTATCTTGGGAGATGCAATAGCAACTGCTATTGCTAAATTATCGGGGTATTCGTTAACTTCATTAATTCCACCCAAAACTACGCCATACTCATTTTTAGTGCCTTTCTCAATGCCATCATCAAAAAATCCAATGATGTCCCATTCTGGAGTCTTTTCATTGATTTTTTGGATTAAACAAGCAACTTCTCTCCCAAAGCCACCTGCACCATATATTGCAATTTTTTTCATATATCAGTTACCTTTAAACGGTTCCATTGTAGCGCTTGTGTATGAGCTGATACCCTCTCGTTTAAATACCTTTTGAATGGTTTTTAAAAGTATTTTAAAGTCCAAAGATAGCGAAATATTGTCCACGTACCACACATCATACTCAAATTTCTGTTTCCAGCTTATTGCATTCCGGCCATTTATCTGTGCCCATCCTGTAATACCGGGCCGAACTTTGTGTCGGCGTTTCTGAAAGTCGCTATAGAGTGGGAGGTACTGCACAAGCAACGGGCGAGGACCTATAAGCGACATATCTCCCTTAATCACATTCAACAGTTGCGGAATCTCATCAAGAGAAGTGGAGCGAACAAATTTTCCAACCTTAGTCAACCGCTCAGCATCGGGAAGAAGATTACCTGAAGCATCCCGTTCGTCGGTCATCGTTTTAAACTTAATAACCTTAAAGATCTTTTCATCCTTACCAGGACGTTCTTGAAAGAACAAAGCACATGCACCCTTGTTGGCAATGGTAAGCCAAATCCATACAACAATGAATACCGGACTAATTATTATAAATCCGATAAGTGAAAGTGTGAAATCGATAATACGTTTGAAGTTGTTTTTATACATACCGTGATGTCATTGTTGCTTTACGAGTTATGAATTTACTGTGTATAGGCTATAATAGAAAGCAGGCTAGAATTCCAACACGATAGGATTGAAACCGAATTTCCTTTACAACCTAAAAAGAATATGCTCTTTAGCATTTATTTCTACTTTGTTTATTGTATATCGATCGACCTCTAAACACTTCATAATATCTTGGTGAAAAATCACATAATTGTTACCCTCTGTATGCAAAGAGCTTCTGAATTTTATTCCATCCACCCCGATGAATGATTTTAAGAATTCACAAATAAATTGAGTTGGAATATAGTCCAACTCAGAATCATACCTTCTCATAGGTTTCGATAAATCAAAACTTATTCTATTTTTTAACAAAGTAGATTTTATTTGCTTATTGATAACATCATAAGTGGCTTCTGCACCAAGAAATAGGCTGGGTTTCTCTGTAAAATCTGAAATTCTAATTGTTTTGTTAACTCCTTCTCTCAATTGGAATGTTCCGATAGATATTTCATCTAGATAAGAGGCTCTTATTTCATAGGGTACTGTTTTTATATTATCGCATAGATAAAGATAAGGTATTCCAGAAGGATTAGCTCTTCCAGCTGATGCGACATATTTATTAGGACTAAACATTTCATCGTTTTTATATGGAGGTGAGTCCGCTATATTTTGCAATCTGCCTCTATAAAATAAATCCGATGGACTAATAGTAACTTCACTTCCAAAAAAACCATCCCATCCAAGCTCACCTTCTGTCAGATAATATATATCTGTAATATATCTGTTTTCCCACTTAAGTTTATGTTTTAAACTATCCCAATAACCCACATTATATTCAATGTCCTCATTAAACTTTACCGAAGTATTTATATCTTTTATTAGAGCATTAATATCATTCAATATTGGAGAAAGAATCTTATTTCCTGTTTCTACATCTCTAAAAAAACTCCAATGTTTTTGAATAAACTTAACTAGTGGCGTGTTATTACTATACTCATCTACCTGAAAGTTACTCATCAGGCTTTTTATAAAATCAAATATCTCATGGATATCAATAATAAAAGCTTCAAATTTATCGCAAATATCGCATTTTCCGATTTGATTTTGAGATACAATAAAACCCTTTAATTCAACATCATTGAAACAATCATCGCATATCTTCATATTACCTTTGATTCAAGAATGCCTCAATGATTAACAAGTGATTTTTAATAGAGATTTTCTTAACAACACCTAAGCCAGGATAATGATGTCTATAATAGTAGTCTTTAATTTCAGAAGCAGCACTATTTGTTATTTCTTCTTGTTCAATAAACTCAATTGCCTTTTTAGCTGCCTCAGCAAACTTACCTTGCACATTGGCTCGCGAATCGTTTGAAGTAGATGTAAAATGACGAATCCAAATATTCTGATCATCCTCATTATTGAGGTATGTAAAATGAATGACAACCGCCATAGGTGCGCTACCTCCAGAAACAAACTCACGTGGCAATATTGTAAAATCGCCAAAGCCACTAAATCCTTCGGATGAAAAATATAAATGCTCTTCAGAAAATTTTCGTGCCGGTCTTTCTAAATATTCAGCATTTCGGGGTTCTTTATCAAAATAGTCATCCAGTCTTATATACGATTTGTCAGATAATGTTGACATAAACCTATGGAGTCCTCTGTTTCGAGTTGGATCAAGCAGCATTATATGCGAGACTGATTGATTATTGCACACCACTTTTAGTGATTCTTCATCTGAATAGTTATCCAACCCAACTATCATACAGTTTGTAAGATTATATTTTTCTATAGATGATTCAATATATTCTTTATTATCATTAAAATGAAAAGCAATCTGAAAGCATGAATCTTCTAATTCAGCTAAAAACTCTAAAAATATTTGTGTATCACCCCTACTATCATCATCACCTTCAAGTGGATTTACCAACAAATAAGGTTTAAAACCTTGTTCACAAAACACCGTGTTGGCTAACTGCAAATTGTTAAATCGATTGCTTAATGGTTCAAGAACTGGAACAATATTATTTGTAGCTCCTTCTAATGCAAGCTCTCTAAGACTAATCAGTTCAAACTGACGAGCTCTCAAATATGGATAATACATGTTTTTATGATTTAAGTTATTGTTTTTCTTAAATTTGAAATCATATGGTCTCTTTCTTCTTTTTTAAGGTTCATAGATAAACAAATCTGATTAAACTCACAATTAACCTTATTAAAAAAAAGATTGTTGATATCTCTCATCTTCATAGTATCAACGAATATTTTATTAAGACAATCAGGGGATAAAGTAGAAATTAGTTCTTTAGAAATCTCAAACTGATTAAAAGCATTGATTTCATCGGGTAATCCAAAATATTCTGCAACTATTTTCAAATACTCTTTTGAATGCAACACATTCATGAGAACATCAACATCCATATTTAAATTTTTATCTGCCTCCCTTTGGACCTTAAATTCATTGAATGTTTGATTGTAAGTTATAATCCCAACTTCTTTATCGTATGTATCATACCTTTCCAAGTGCTCAACTGGAACTATTATATACACATAGTTGAATATCTTTTTATATTCTGAGAGTTGTGAGTTAAGCCTGTACTCTCTATCTAAAATAGTTTTGATTTCAAAAACCTTTGAATCACCATTAAATAATACTAAATCGGCAATTGCTTTCCCAATCCTGAACTCATTGAAAACTACGGATTTACTTGTTCCGAGCAACTCTTTAATTTTCTGACTAATAAACTCATTTTTAACAACATATTCATTTGGATAATGCTGTGCAATAGTTTTATACGTTTTTCTTAAAACATGCAAGTAGCTTTTACCTTTGTTTCTCTCTAAAAGATTATATCGTCTAAGCTTCATGTTAATAGATTCAAAATCACTTTTCAACCAACGGTTAACTTCACTTCTCATAAAAAGTGATGACATATCTCTTAATTGATTTATGCTAACTGACATAATAATACTTTTGTATACTAATTATGCAAAGATATGAAAATTCGAACAAAAACCTAGCTCTATATATTCTGATAAATCTCTTTACCAATTAACTTATTTCCTTACACTATATTATACATTTCCCACAAGTTATTATTTTTCATATTGTGCCTTACATGTTCTGCTCTTCATCATGTATGCGCTTTAACTCATTGTACAAATCATTCAATATAGGATATAATGTTGTCGTTATATGCTTATCAAAACCATCATCAAGTTTATATTTCAATAAGATGGACTGAAAGTTTTTATCAATTTCAGTTATTTTTTTATTATTTCTATTACTTTTTATATTTCCGCTATCTTGTATTTGCTCGTATTGATTTTGAAAAATGTGGCAAACGTTGTGGCGTTTGTATTCAATATATTCCCATTCATTCTCTGGGAGCAACTCTTTGATTTTATATAAACTATTTTGAAGTGTATTGAACCATTCTTTAAGGTGTTTATTTTCTCCATTTTTCAAAAGGCGAGTAACATTCTCGACGTATGGGACACCCTCTTTCATTAGTTGATTAAGTGACACATAATACATCTGTTGATATACAGAATCTAATTCATTGTGTAATGATTCATTGTAAGCACCCTAGCAACTACCCCTTGATTTTCTCCTAATTGCTTTTGGCAATTA
>ENA-UOOK01006458-UOOK01006458.1-fermentation-metagenome-genome-assembly--contig:-NODE-6458-length-11205-cov-3.522063_pt1 | contig 11205 bp, 9 predicted proteins | sample MGYA00245777_ERZ724023 | MGnify/ENA primary metagenome ERZ724023 (study PRJEB28704, sample SAMN03018312) | fermentation metagenome | biome: anthropogenic terrestrial biome; feature: soil; material... | reverse complement strand
TAAAAATGAACCTGCATGGTGGGGCCCTGTTGTTCGTAAGGATTGGCTTGATGAATTGGGGCTAAAAGTGCCTGTTACTCCTGATGATTATAGAAATATTCTTATTGCATTAAAGCAAAAAACAGAATATCCTTTTTCATGTATAGGTCTTAGTGCAGTAGGAGGCTTTGCAGGAGCATTTGGACTTGGTACAACATATGCAGCTAGGAATGATAAGGTAGTATATACCTATATAGAACCTGAAGCTAAAGAATACCTTACCTATATGAATAAGCTTTATAAAGAAGAGCTTATAGATCCTGAGTGTCCCATAAATAAATCAGCTAGTCTTAAAGAAAAGGTTATCACAAATAAAGTTGGAATGAGTGTTCTGGGCTGGGCAGAAATGTTGCCTATTGATAATGATTTCAAGGTAAAGGTACCCAATGGTAAGCTTAATGTCATAGCGCCACCTGTTGGGGCAAATGGTGAATCCGGTTTTGCGAAAACTTCTCCACTTTATTGTATGCTTTCTGTACCTGCAAAGAGTAAACATAAAAAGGAAGCAATGCAATTTCTTGACTTCATGTGTAAAAAAGAAGTACATACCTTTATTTCTTTTGGGGAAGAAGGTAAACACTTTGTAAGAGAAAATGGAGAGGTAAAACTTACTGCTGAATATCAGAATTGGAGATGGCAAATGTACTATGTTCTCGTCGATACACCTGAAGCATTTAGTGTGAGATGTAGAGATAAAGGATTTAAGCCCTATTTCGACCAAATGGTTCCACATGCAACTCTAAGAGATATATCACAATTGACTCCTCCATATGATGAAGTATCAAGCATAGCTTCGGATTTATGGAAAACAACAGAAGAATATTATATGAAGATGATCACAGGCGATATGCCAATCGAAAAGTTTGATGTGTATGTTGAGCAGTGGAAAGCCAGAAAAGGCGAGGAAGCTCTCAAAGTACTTAATGAGTGGTATGTAAATGAGTATAAAAAATAAATGAGAGAATGGACAGAGGGACAGGTTCCTTGTCCCTCTCTTACAAGGGGATACCTTTCAGTGTAAAACTGTGGCTGATCACTCAAGAGAAGACTGTCTCCTTGCAACTCCTCATCTGTCACTGTGTCTCATGTCAATAGTCCTGATCGTATCAATGCTCTTTTAACCTCATAAGCTAGAAAAGAAGCCATGAATATCTTAATGATATCAAAAGGAAGATACCAACCAATTCCCACAATTAGGGCTTTTGAAAAGCTCAGCTTTAGGGAAAAACCTAGCCAAAAGGTACCAAAAATATAACATACAATCAAACCAGAAAGCATTGCTATAAGCATAGATAGCCTTCCAGAATTAATTAACTCAGAGGGAGCATTATTGTTTATAGCAATTCTCTTATCTACACTTTCATTAATATATCCAATAGTAAAAGCCATAAAAGGAAAACTCAATATGTATCCACCTGTAGGTCCTAAAAGTGCACCTAAACCAGAATTAAAACCGGAGAAAACAGGAAAACCTATGATTCCAATTAATATATATACTATTTGCGATACAGTTCCACACTTTTTACCTAAGATAGTTGCTGCAAGACATACAGCTAAAACCTGCATAGTTATGGGTATAGGAGAAAAGGGAATTTTAACGGATATTTGGGCTAGAACTATAGTTAATGCAGAAAAAATTGCAATAAGAATAATTTCTTTTAAGGAAAATCTAATTAATTTTGATTTCATATTATTAATCCTTTGTCTTTATTGTATTGTTAACCATAAACAAATATTAGGTTGACAATACAATAATAATATAGAAAAGATAATACTGTCAATAGCGTCTATTGAATATAATTATCTGCTAAAGAGGAGCTATTTACAAAATGATAGAATTTCTATTAGATTATTTCAATGGTACTAATACCCAGAGAGGCTTGCTAAATACTAACCTTGATATTATTGCTGATTTTCTAGGTTCAGTTCTAGCAGGGATTTTGCTTGCATATACAAAAATTATAGTTTATATTAAAAATAGCAATGATTTTGTGTAAACACTCATTCAATGTTAACACGACGAAATTTATAATATAAGGCCGAAAGCATACATAGCCAATTAATCACTTATCATTCCTTACTGTGCGTGATAAGTGAAGTACTTTAATAAAATTTTGTGTCGGTGCACAGCGGCGGAATGGCGGTTAATATGATTCAACTTGAAGTTGTTGAAAATAAAATTGAATTGGTAGATTATTCTGAAGATGCTACTTTACAGGAGTTATCTGATGAAGTTAATTCTTTTAGACTGACAAATGATTTAAAGACCAGAGATTGTAAAGGATGCGGTGAATGTTGTAATCAACCCATACCTGTTCTGGGGTTAGATCTTGTTAAAATACAAAAAGAGACAGGTATGGAGTTGGAGGAAGTCTTAAGAAAGTATATAGTGCTTCCTAGTAAACCCGATTTAGGAGAAAGACGCAGAGGTATAAAAGACTTTATAAGAACTTGTGGCCTTGACGAAACAAAAGCTGCTATAATGTATGAATACAATCAATGTGAGCCATTAATCTTACCTCGTAGAGAAGATGGAACATGTGAATTTCTTGAAAAATCCACCGGCCTGTGCCAAATATTTTATTATAGACCCTTTACTGGAGGACTTTACCTTTGCACAATGGGGGATGAATTGTCTATGATTCAGGAAATGGTTGTGAGATTTGGAACCTGGCATGCTTATTCGATGCTTGGATGGATATCCGAAAAGGAAATTAGCTATAATCCTTTTTTAGAAGTTGATAGTTATGATAATATGTATATAAAAGATTTTTATTTTAATCCGGAAGAAGCGTTGGAAAAATTATTTTTCTACTTTTAAATTGTTTTAAAACGGGTATTAAAGTACTATACACAATTTAAAGTAACGTATGAAAAAACTTAAATAGGAAGAGGTGCAAAATATGTTCGAGATAAAAGAAAATATTTACTGGGTAGGAATTAAAGACTGGGAACTTAGAAAGTTCCATGGACATGAACTATCAACTCATCGGGGTTCAAGTTATAATTCCTATTTGATAAAAGATGAAAAAACAGTACTTGTGGATACTGTATGGAGTCCTTACCGTGATGAATTTGTCGAAAATCTGGAAAAGGAAATTGGACTACAAAGTATAGATATGATAGTCATTAATCATATGGAACCTGACCATGGAGGAAGTCTTGGATATTTAATGTCTAAAATATCCAAAGATATCCCTATATATTGCTCAAAAAATGGTGCAGATATAATTAAAAGACACTTCCATGAGGATTGGAACTTTCAGATAGTTAAAACTGGTGATTCGGTTAATATAGGAAAATATGATTTGGTTTTTGTTGAAATGACCATGTTGCATTGGCCTGATAGTCTTATGACTTATGTAAAAGGTGCAAAACTTGCACTTTCCAATGATGCATTTGGACAACATTTTTCTGGACCGGGATTCTTCAATGACGAAGTAGATAATTGCGAACTATATCAGGAAGCAATCAAATACTATGCAAATATATTGACTCCATATAGTCTTCTAATAAAGAAAAAGGTTGAACAGATTCAAGCAATGAACCTTGAAATAGATATGATTGCACCTGCTCATGGCATAATATGGCGTGAGAATCCTATGCAAATTATAGAAAAATACTATGAATGGTGTCAGGATTATAAAGAAGATTTTGTCAGTATAGTGTATGATACTATGTACGATTCAACAAAAACGATGGCGGAAGCTATAGGGCAAGGTTTGATGGAACAAGGCATTAAAATAAAAATATTCAATGCTTCCACTACTGACCGTAGTGACCTTATCACTGAGCTATTTAAATCTAAGGGAATAATTATTGGAAGCTGCACAGTAAACAATACAGTACTACGACCCATTATATCACTTCTTGAGGAAATAAAAACGCTTAAGCTTAAAGGTAAATTGGCAGCAGGTTTTGGGAGCTTTGGCTGGAGTGGCGAAGCGGCAGGAATGATAAGTAAGAAGCTGGAAGCATCAGGACTAAAGGTGCCTTTACAGCCTTTACAGTTCAAATATAGACCAACGGAAGACGAAATTAACCAATGTAAGGATTATGCAAAATCATTAGCAAAATTCTTATAGAGTGGTGTAGCAAGGGGATGTTTTGTTTTCCACATTCGTAAGGGTGGCAAACAGAATGTCCCCCTACCACAGAGAAATGAGAGGGTTAAAATTTATGAATATAAATCAAATAAAAGAATTAGGACAAAAAATTGGGGATAATATCTCGAAAGTTATAGTTGGAAAAGAAGATGTTATAGATAAAGTGCTAACGGCTCTTTTCTGTTCAGGCCATGTTTTATTAGAGGATGTACCTGGCATGGGAAAAACTGTAATGGCTAAATGCCTTTCCAAGTCGATTAATTGTAATTTTAAAAGAATACAGTTCACTCCCGACCTTCTACCTTCAGACTTGACAGGTATTAACTATTACAATCAAAAGCAGGAGGAATTTGTTTTTAGAGAAGGGCCAATATTTACCAATATAATACTGGCTGATGAGATAAACAGAGCTACTCCTAGAACCCAGTCCAGCTTGCTTGAGTGTATGGAAGAGGGACAGGTAACAATAGATGGGACTACTAAACAATTAGCAAGACCTTTTTTTGTTATAGCAACGCAAAATCCTGTTGAAATTCAAGGTACATTTCCACTTCCGGAAGCCCAGCTTGATAGGTTCTTTATGAGATTATCAATTGGTTACCCTACAGTTGAAGAAGGCAGAGCTATATTAGATAGATTCCAAAAGCAAAACCCGTTTCCTTCTATTACAAATGTAGCAGATGTAGAGGATATAATAGATGCGCAAGATTCTATATCAAAAATTGAGATTAGTGCTGATCTGAAAAATTACATTGTTGAAATTGTTGAAATGACAAGGAAACATGAAAGAATAGTTTTAGGAATAAGTCCAAGAGGAAGTCTCGCTTTAATGCGTGGTGCCCAGGCTTACGCAGCTATAAATGGAAGAGACTTTGTAACACCGGATGATGTAAAGTATGTTGCACCAGCTGTACTTTCGCATAGGATTATTCTTAGAAGCCATGCAATTACCTCAGGCACAGAGAATACAGAAAGGATTATTGAAGATATACTAAACAAGGTCGCTGTGCCCATTGAAGATTAAAATGTGGGTGTGGCAAGTGGCAAACAAAACGTCCCCTTGCTACTAATTAATTTTGTGCCGATGCACAGCGGCGGAATGGGTGGTCAAAATGGAAGTACTTGCTCTGGCATTAATAGCATTTGTTATAATGGCCTTTCAAGCTTATATATTTAGAAATTTTAGTTTAAAAAATGTAGAATATAAATGCGAATTTAGTATAAATGAAGCACATGAGGGTGATGAGATTTATCTTATAGAAACAGTATATAATGGAAAAATCCTACCTGTGCCATGGTTAAAAGTCGAGTTAAATACATCAAGATGGTTGGACTTTGCTGAAACCAGGTCTGTATTAGCACAAGATAACAGATATGTAACCAGCAGCTTTTTTTTAAAAAGTCATCAAAAAATAATAAGAAAATGGAAATTAAAATGTATAAAACGTGGCATATTTCATATTGACAGAATATGTTTGGTAACAGGTGATTTACTCGGTAACACTGTAGATTCAATAGGTGTAGATGTTAATGCAAATATTCTGGTATATCCGCAGACAATAGAACTAGAGAAAACCTTCACACCTGTTAATTATCTACAAGGAGATATTATCGTTAAAAGATGGATAATTGAAGATCCCTTCATAGTTTCCGGTATAAGAGAATATACTGCAAGTGATCCTATGAATAAAATACATTGGACTTCTGTGGCTCGTACCGGACGATTAATGGTAAGAAGGGAAGATTACACATCACAACACGGGTTGTCTGTATTTCTAAACATACAATCTATAGAAAATGAGTATTTTGAATCTGTGTACAAATATTACATAGAATTGGGAATAAAGGCGGCGGCTACAATATTTGATACTGCATTGAGGAGTGGTATACCAGCAAGGTTTGCCACCAATGGAACAACCTCGGATGGTAATCGGCAAATGATATTTACAAATGAAGCATCCGGACGGTCACATATTCAAAGTTTGTTAAGTATACTTGCTAAGCTTGAATTAAGAAGGATTAAAGACTTTGAAGATTTTTTAAGAGATGTATACAAGGATATAACAAATTCAGAAATTATACTTATTACTTCATATTTAACTGAACCTATTTGTGGATTATTGCGCCAAATGAAAATAAGAAATAACAGAATTAGGATATTGATTACGAACACGAATATAGATTCGAGCATCTTACCGACCGATATTGATGCATATATGCTGAAGGGAGAGGTATTAAATGGGTAGCAAGCTTTGGAATATTTTTAAAAAAGAAATATCCCTTGTAGCAGTATTTACATTTTTGTATCAATTAATTCTTTTGCCCAGGACTGTTCTTTTTGGAGTCACAGGAGGAGTAACAGGGGTATTTTTAGGCATTGTTCTAATATTTGCTGGATATATTATTGCAGGATACATTACAAAAAAAGAACAAAACTTTAGAAGCATGCTGCTTTCTTATTTATCAGCAATAGCTGCGGCGGTTATTATTGCAATCATTTACTGGATAATTGCACCTGAGCTTAAATATGGCGGTACTCAATTTATCAATATGCTTAACTGGAAGTCTGTTCAATCACTAAAGATAGTCTTTGAAGGCCTGGGGGCATTTATATTATATTTTGTGGGGGTTAGAACAAGATTTCTCGAGCATGATTTAATTCTCAGCAGGAACAAACTGATTTTTGGAGCAATTATTTTTATTTCCGCAATAATATTCATGCAATACTATAGTAGCATTGAATATCTAAAAAGAACAGTGTACACCTTTGTATATGTATTTATTGCTATTTCACTGCTTATCAAAAATCAGCAAAATCTTGACAATGCCTTTATTAAGAAACATATTGACCTTTCAACTGTACCAAAAAATATTAGAAATTATAATTCTATTATTGTAATGGTACTATTTGCTTTGATAATAATTATATTTAATATAAAAGAACTTGTGGATTTTATTGTTTACATTATTGGTAATATCCCGAGAACTATAGTATTATTTATGCTCAAGGCTCTTGAACTACTTTCTAAGCTTTTACCGGGGGGTGAAGGAGAAGGCGGATCACAAGGCGGTTCACCAGATATGTCCGGACTTCCCGAAGGTGAAGAAAATGCAATTGTAGCTATAATTACTAAAATAATTTTCGGAATAATATTAGTCGCTGCGGGAGCATTTGCAATTTGGAAATTGCCTGCTCTATTTGCAGCTATAGGAAGAAAAATTAAGAAACTTGGAAACTTCATTGCAGAACTTTTTAAAAAACTTTTTCTGATACAAAAAGATAGCCTTGATAAGGAGATTGACTATATTGATGAAGTAATAACAATCAAGCCAACAAGCCATAGCAAAGAAGAAAGAGAATCTAAGAAGAAAATTCAACGAATGGGTGGACGGTTATGGAAAAATGCTGATTACATGGAAAAAATAAGATTTATGTATAAATTAACTGTGAATTATATTATAAAAAGTGGAATAGATATAAAGAGGTCAGATACTACAAAAGAAATATATCAGAAAGCATTGGAAATTGATGGTCTTCAAGAAAGCTTAGGATTCGCAACAGATATCTATAATAAAATACGATATGGTGGAAAAGTACCTGATGATGCAGAATACATTAAATTTGAAGAGAAATTTTCGAGCACTGTAGATATATTAAAGAAAAAATGAGATGTAAATGTTAACTTATATACCAAATATACCAATTGATATTAAAAAGCATTATAGGTATAATGTTACCTAAATATACTGTATTATGTAAACTTATAAATATTATTTTAGGGGTTGATCAAAATGTCTGATATAGATAAAACAATAAAACAAGAATTACCACTATTGCCTTTAAGAGGGCTTACTGTTTTTCCATATGTTATTATGCACTTTGATGTAGGTAGATTAAAATCAATTAAAGCTCTTGATCAAGCAATGCTTAATAATCAGCTTATATTTCTTGCTGCTCAAAAAGATTCAAAAGGCGATTCTCCTGGTACTGATGAAATATATAATGTAGGAACCATATCAAGAGTAAAACAGCTTGTAAAACTTCCAGGTGATAATATAAGAGTATTAATTGAAGGTATAAGCAGAGCAGAAATTAATGAATTTACTCAGGAAGAGCCTTTCTTTATGGTAGAAGTTACTGAGAAATCATCTTTACCTGGTAAAGAATCTAAAATTGTAAATGAAGCTCTAAAAAGAAGAGTAATGCAAGCCTTTGAGGAATATTCAAAATTAAATAGCAGAATATCTCCAGATATGGTTACAGCAATTTCTGAGTTGGAAGATGTCGGTCAAATGTGTGATATGATTGCATCCAGCATGTTCTTGAAAGTAGAGCAGAAGCAAGTGATATTAAATGAATTTGAACTTGATATAAGGATGGAGAGACTGTTAGAGATTCTTATCAAAGAAAACGAAATTTTAGAGATTGAAAAGGATATTAATGTAAAAGTAAGAAAACAAATTGATAAAATGCAAAAAGAGTATTATTTAAGAGAACAAATGAAAGCTATACAGAGTGAATTAGGTGATAGAGAAGGAGTAGCGGGGGAGGTTGATGAATATAAAGAAAAGTTGGCAAATGTAAATCTTCCTCAAGAAGTTGAAGAAAAGGTTAATAAAGAGCTTAGCCGAATGTCAAAATTACCCCCTGGTTCTGCGGAAGGTGGAGTCATAAGGACATACCTTGATTGGATATTTGATCTTCCTTGGAACAATAAAACAGAAGAAATTATTGATTTGAAAATAGCAGAAGATATATTAAATGAAGATCATTATGGATTGGAAAAGGTTAAGGAAAGGATACTGGAATATCTTGCAATAAGAAAACTTACAAATAGTCTTAAAGGTCCTATAATTTGCCTTGTAGGTCCTCCAGGAGTTGGAAAAACGTCCATTGCCAAATCTATAGCAAGAGCCTTAAATAGAAAATATGTAAGGATGTCTCTTGGCGGCGTAAGAGATGAGGCTGAGATAAGGGGTCATAGAAAGACATATGTAGGTGCTATGCCTGGTAGGATTATCTCCGCAATGAAACAAGCAGGTTCAATGAATCCTTTGCTTCTATTGGACGAAATTGATAAAATGAGTAGTGATTTTAGAGGAGATCCAGCTTCAGCAATGCTTGAAGTATTAGATAGCGAACAAAACTTTGCATTTAGAGATCATTACCTTGAGGTACCTTTTAGTTTATCGGATGTATTATTTCTTACCACTGCAAATAGTCTGGAAACTATACCCAGACCTCTTCTTGATAGAATGGAGATAATATCAATATCTGGTTATACTGAAGAAGAGAAGGTAAATATTGCCACAAGGTATCTTATACCAAAGCAGATAGCAGCTCATGGACTTAAGAATAAAAATATGACAATTGATGAAAAAACTGTAAGAGAAGTTATTGCCTGCTACACAAGAGAAGCAGGTGTAAGAACTCTTGAAAGAGAAATAGGAGCAATTTGTCGTAAAACTGCAAAACAAATTGTTGACCAAAATAAGAAAACTATAAGAATTACTCAAGCAAATATTGAAAAGTTTTTAGGAACAAAGAAATATAGATACGATAGGGCGAATGAGAAAGACGAAATTGGTATTGCCAGAGGTTTGGCATGGACTCCGGTAGGTGGTGATACCTTATCTATTGAAGTTAATGTTATGCCTGGTAATGGTAAGCTTGAATTAACAGGACAACTTGGTGATGTTATGAAGGAATCTGCTAAAGCAGCTATGAGTTTTATAAGATCAAAAATAAAAGAGTTTGGTCTTGAAAAGAATTTTCATAATGAATATGATATACATGTTCATGTACCTGAAGGGGCAATACCGAAAGATGGACCTTCAGCTGGAATAACTTTAGCAACGGCCTTATTATCGGCTCTTTCCAATACTCCTGTAAAGAGGAATGTGGCGATGACAGGAGAAATTACTCTTAGAGGCAGAGTTTTGCCTATAGGTGGATTGAAGGAAAAAGTACTTGCTGCTCATAGAGCGGGGATAGATACCATTATTATACCTATAGATAATAAAAAGGATGTTGATGATATCCCTGAAAACGTTAAGAAAGATATTAAATTTGTTTATGCTAATCACATGGATACAGTAATAAATACCGCTTTGGTAAAACAAAAAAAGAAAATTAAGCAAATTGATAAAAATATAACTAATCAAGAAGAAAACTTGATTTTACATGAACAACAACCTTTAATAGAAAATATAGATGATAGTTCTTCTATATTGAAGCAGTAAATGAAATCATGGGGACAGGTACCTGTCCCCATGATTTCATTTAAAAATAGGTTTTCAGAACTTCCAGTGTATTTTTTTCGATCATCAAATCACCATATTCATTAAGATACCCTTCAAAAAATGTTGAGTTATTTATTTTATTGCCATATTCATTTAAAAGCATCTCAACTTTATTATAATTAAAAGGTCTTATACTTTTTAATAATAAATAAAAGGTGTTTCTCAATTTGTAAAGATAACTTTCACCTGTAAACTTAGTATCTATAACCTTAGCAAGATCTGAAACTTCCTCTAGTGAATTGAAAGAATATATAATCCTTGCGGGATAAATAATTTTACGGGTTCTTTTTCTAATGTTAAGATCATTTTTCAGAAGCTTGTTTTTCAAAAGTTTACTCAAATAATCAAGATCTACATCCTCATCTATTTTGGTTATAGTAATTATAAAGCCTTTTCTCATATCTGTGAGAGGTTCAAAAACTATATGAGAATTAGAAAAATCAAACCCATTAGATATGATTACAAATTCTAAAAAGCAACGTGATTTTTCTTCTTTAATTGTAAAAGAAGACGATATTTTAGCAGATTTAAAATAAAATAATATAATTAAAAGAAAGTAGGAATTTTAATATGGCAACTCAAGCAAGTCGTAATTTAAGTTTACAAGATAAACACTCTGTAGGTAACTTGGTATCAAGTCGTAAATATATTAAGGATTATCCAAATGGAGCAGTATATACAGAAGATGTTGACAATTTCCACCTAGTAGAATTATCTTATAACGCTACTTTAGGTGAACCAGAATTAAAATACTTAA
>ENA-UOOK01006457-UOOK01006457.1-fermentation-metagenome-genome-assembly--contig:-NODE-6457-length-11205-cov-10.616861_pt1 | contig 11205 bp, 8 predicted proteins | sample MGYA00245777_ERZ724023 | MGnify/ENA primary metagenome ERZ724023 (study PRJEB28704, sample SAMN03018312) | fermentation metagenome | biome: anthropogenic terrestrial biome; feature: soil; material... | reverse complement strand
AAGCCCCAACCGGGACGTTTGCACCAATCACTCTCCGGTGTATCTATTTGATAAATTGCAAATCCGATCACGTCATCATTCAAAACAAGCATGGATATAAAAACAACATCTTTGCTCCATTGTTCAAGAATGAAGGAACACACTTTTTCTTTCAATATCTTTTCAGATAATTCCACCTTCAAATCCTTCTGAAAGTATTGAACAAACATATCTTGCCACACCGACTTCATGGAGTTGTCATAATTTTTTACTTTCATTGTTTTTCTTCTCCCGTCAAAACATCTTCAACATCTTCAATACCTTAGCAGAGCGTTCTTCTAAAAGTAACTGACTTTAATCCTCTTACCCATCTTTTTAAGGCATGCTGAGAGTTCTTCCGCTATATTCATCTTTATACTGAAGTTAATCGGCAAATCGGGGTTTTGATGAGCCGGATTGATGGCTCTGCCCACATAAAAGTTTATATCAGTTGCCTCTTCAAACAGCATTCGGCATATCTTGGAAGCTCCGTCCTGCTTGAAACCCCAATACTCATACAGTTCATTTTTTTTCAAAGCATCCTTTGCATACTCAAGCACTTTGCTCATTGTAACTGTTGGTGCTAGCCTAACATGACAGTGTTTAACGTAAGGTTGTCAGTAAGATATCTTACGGTTCATGCAATTTTCATATGAATATGTTACTATAATATAAAAAAAAGAAAAGGAAAAAGGGAAGCTGTAAGATTTAACACTGCAGTGCTAAATAGCTTCCCTCATCCAAACCATATGCAGATTTTATCATATGTTGACGAACCAATCAAGATAAGTATCAGAATAAAAAAAGATAAAAAGACAGGTGTGAAAACTGTAGAGTATGTAATCCACGGCCCGAACAAGGTTCCCGAATGGCATCGCCTATATGATGAAAAATATCAATCCTGGGGTACATACGAACGTAAATTGTCATTGGAAGACGGCACGAGGGTAACTGTAATCGTTTATCGGTTTTATCACCCTGAAAGAAAAAAGACGTATTCAATTTTGCCGTTTTTCATCTCACCGTATCAGCGTCATATCAACAAAGTGATCGAAGATTGCATCATCAAGTACATTCGGGACGGGCAATCGCTTGAATCCATTGCACGTATACCCTCCCCAACGGAGCGTACGATCGCCGGATGGATTCGAAAATTTATCTACGGACTTGATAAACGGTTAAAAAAATTTGAATTGTTTCTTTCGACCCGGATCCCTGCCCACCGAGTTGCAACCCGACCGTTGAGCACCGTGAGGGAAAAGTTGGATTATCTACTTGACAAAGCCTCCAAGATAATCGGTTCTCACTACATCGGTACTTACGGAATAATCAGTTACATTTTTCAAATCATCGCCACTCAAAACCCGGAATTGTAGAATACCCGACTTCTTCATAATGCTGTTTTACTGACACCGCATGTGCTTTTTCGGTCAAAACTGCGGTAAGTGACGACAACTTCAGCAACACGGATTATTCCCGGCAATCATGACAACGGTTAATCCGATAAATATGCCTCGTTTTAACGTGACCGGTGTCAAGTTTTCGGGTAACCAAATAGTTACCAACACAGATGTGTCGGGACATAGCCGGTCATCAATGGTATATTTTTTTTACAGTGACAGTCACAAAATATACAGAAGAGGTTAAAAAAATGAATGAAAACAAGGCAATGGAGATCGCGAACTATCGTTACCAGTTGATCGCTCCTATCGTAAGCAAGCCAAATATGGCATACGGTGAAAGAGCCAAGGTGATCAAGGAGATTGTCGGAGGTACATACAAAGGAATGGATTACAGCCGGGGTTATGTTTCGACTCGCACTCTGGAACGATACATTGAGATGTATGCCAAAGGCGGAAGAGACGCCTTGATGCCCTCCTCGAGGGGACGAGCCACTAGAATACCCGAGGAATACTTGGAAAAAGCGGCACTCTTGCGACAAGAGAATCCTTCAAGAAGCATCCGTATGATAATTTCCATGTTGGAAATGAGCGGAAAAGTTCCGGCAAACATTCTAAAATACAGTACCGTGCAAGAATATTTTGCCAAACGGAACATATCCAGCTCGGCGTATTCCAAGCGTTCCAACGGGTTTACCCGATACGGGGCATCCCACAGAGGAGAGATCTTACAGGGGGATTTTCACCATACCCTGTATCTGAAGGATCCGGCGGACAAATCAAGGAAAAAGCTTGTGAAACTACATGCATGGATCGATGACTTTTCCCGATTGGTCGACGGTCAATTCTATTGGAACGAGAAAGCCCCCTCAATGGAGGAAAGTTTGAAAAAGTGGATTATCCGTTATTCAGTTCCTGAAACTATTCTGGTTGACAACGGAGCGGCCTATTCCACTAATCACCTGAAACAAATCTGCGGGGCATTGGGCATCAGGCTTTCTCATTCGACTCCGGGAAGACCGATGAGTCGCGGGAAGATAGAAAAATTTTTCCGGCTGGTGGAATCTTCTTTCAAATCCGAAGCCGAACTGCTGATAAATCAGGACAAAATCGTTGACATTGATCAACTGAACAATTTGTTCTCTGTGTGGTTGGATAACTTCTACAATAAACGCACTCATTCGGCCACTAAGAAAAGACCCGTAGACCGGTGGAACTCATGCCCTCACACATTACGCAGAGTTCCGTTGACCGAAATCTATGAAGCTTTCCTGCTTGAAGAAAAACGTTCAGTATCCAAAACAGGCATCATCAGTCTTTCCGGCAATGAATATGAGGTCGAAACCTTTCTTTGCGGTAAGGAAGTTACGGTTCGGTACGATCCATACAATATGAGCAGTGGCATCAGAGTGTTTTTTGACGGCAGGCAGTTTAAAGACGCTATTCCCGCCAAGGTTCATCGTCATGCCAAAAAGGGTTATGAGCGAGAGCAACCGGATACAACCCCGGTTACATCCGGTATAAATTTTCTCGAGTTGCTAAACGGAGAGAAAATCAAGAACAAACAAATCATGACCTTTGCTGATGATTTCAGGAAGGAGGCTGATGATTCGTGATTGCTCCTTTTTCCTTTAAACGCGATATTCCGGCGGATTCCCTGTTCTTATCCGACCAGCACAAAGAAGCTGTCGCAAGACTCAAATACATTATCCAAAGCAACGGTTTCGGTGTCTTGACCGGACATCCCGGGTCCGGCAAGACTACCGTCATCAGATACGCGGAAGCCGGCCTGGACAAGAACAAATACACCTTTTGTTACATAAACGAGTCTACACTTTTGCCGGCTACCCTGTACTCACGGATTCTCGATGCAATGAATATCAATCCTTTTGCTTACACCGTCAAGCTTAAGAAGCAATTCAGGGACAATGTATCGAATTTGTACAAATCTCAAAACAAGTCCCTTGTCATTGTGATAGACAATGCCCAGGAGCTTCCGGAGTCCACTGTAAGGGAAATCCGATATCTCATAAGCTTCGACATGGATTCGTTCAGTCCTTTATCCGTTATCCTTGTAGGTCATTCGGATTTGTGGGATACGCTCAAACTGCGTTCCTTCGAGCTGGTGTTCCAATGTGTTACAAACCATTACCGTTTGCAACCCTTGGACCAAAGCCAGATAAAGGACTATATCCTTCATCAGCTGAGCTTGTCCGATTGCCGTATGGTTTTTCCGGATGACGTTGTCCGCCAGATCCATTCGTTTACGCGCGGCATACCGAGGATGGTCAACAAGATATGTGTCAATTGCCTCATCGACATGGAGCATCACAAAATGGAAATAGCCGACTCTACAGTTGTAGAGCGGGTTATCAATGACCTGAATCATTAGAAGGGAGACCGAATATGGCACGAAAACAGACCGTGAAGTACGAAACCGGTACAATTAAAGATATCCTTTACAATCCGGTGACGGTTAAACATATGGCAAGTCAGATTATACTTGCCGTCGACGGATATATATCCAAAAAAATACCCGAAAAAGATTTGAGGGAACTGATTTTGCACTATGCGTCTCGACACGGACGGATGCTTTTTTCTCACGACGGTCTAAACCCGACTATTTTGGATAGGATCGGCAAAAAGAGAACAGTCATCGTAAATATTGCGCTTGAGGGCTTCCAACGTTCGATCATATGAGTTTTTTAATCGTAGAATAGGCATTGCATAATATGTGGTGCCTTTTTTATCCTTTTACTTAATTGGCACTGTCATAATTTCCGTTATGTAGTTGTGACATCTTCTTCGTTAACCACTGACAAATTAGGCCGGCGTTAACAAGAACTTATATCATAGCCGTAATGCCAAAGACCACATTTTCATACCAGATGTTCTGATTTCTTAAAAGTTCTGATTTTGCCGCGAAAGACTCTTGACGAGAAGGCATGTTAGGCTATCTAGCCTAGCATTATCCATCCCCTGGTGCTTATGCTTATTCTAACAAGATTCCAAGTCTGGATCTACAATATATTCAGAAACGAATGCAATAAAATAAGGGATATGCAGATTTTCGGAGAAAACCTTTATTAATTTAGAAAAGACTTCGACTTGAATCTTAGAATCCACTATTATCTTTAACAATGAAGAATGATATCCCTTCTTAATATCTTTTTTGATAATATTTGGACAAGAAGAATGTATTCTCCGTGTAGAGGATTCCGTATTCTTACTTGAGTCATTATAAATGATACTGCAATAAGTGTTTTGTGGAACGTAACTACCAACTGTCAGAAATTTAGAATTCTTAGACCAATAGTTTAGATCATCAATATGTATTTCAATTGACGATGATCCTTTAAATATGAATTTACAAAAGTCTAGCAATTCATTATCTAATAGTTGTCGACACCTAAAAAGCATCTTACGTGCTTGGTCATCAAAGTTATGATTATCACTTTCTAAGAGCAGCGATTTTATCTTCTGATATTGATAATCACAAGAAAGACCATCTTGATAGCCCGTAACAGTATATTCGTTTCCTGTCTGCATAAACAAGTTACTCAAGAGTTTTCTAGTACGTATTTGTTCTATGATTATATCTTTGTGATCTTCAATAATAATTTTCTGCCAACGGTTACAAGCTATAATGTCAATGTCCAAGCTACTTTCGCTGACATAGATATGGATTGGCACTATTATATATCCAGTAGATAAATCATCTATTGTGTCTATACTGACTAATTCATCCTGAATTTTTGTATTGTCATCAACATATACTTTCATTGCTTGCTCGAAAATCAAATTAATACTACTTATGTTTCGCCTATAAAGTTCAATAGAATTCGCATCAATTATATGCTTCATTTTTTCATCATCTTGCACTCGACCTTCTGTATAACCTTTGTTCTTCTCTCCATATATTTCTCCTGTAATAGCATTAACATATATGTTTTGTAGCACGTCCTTTTCACGTTTTGAAACTGCAAGGGTTTTTAAGGCATCTATTCCTTTTACCATCAAAATACATTTGCCAGAGGAATGAAAAGCAAGATTTTTTAAATGTAAATCTCCTACCGTTACATCAAGTATATCTATTGGTAAGCCTAGTGCACTTGCTATAGTATCTATATCATTAATACCAATTGATACAAATCTGAGAACCATCTCCTCTACGAGTTCAAGATTAGTTGTATGTCTTTTTGAAATACCAAGCGTTACTTTATGAACAGGTATAGCAATATTTTCTGTTGTCAAATAGACATATCCACTATTAGAGGGTGCTTTATTTTTTAGCGCCCTTTCCATGTATTCTCTCACTGTCATATTATCTCCTTTGCATCCATCACCTGACATGTATTAGGGTTATCTCGTATGAATTGTATTATTTCAACGAATTTGTTCGTTAATCCGCCCCATGTTTCAAAAAATCTCATATCTCCACATACTATCAGCAATCTTTTTGCACGAGAGAAGGCAACATTTACCCTTTCTTTCTCTTGCTGGAATCCTATGCTTCCATTCGTACGAACAGTGCTATAGATGATTATATCGTTTTCACGTCCTTGAAAAGCATCAAGCGTATTGATATCGACATTTCCTATATTTTTGAAATTACCATTTCTATAAATTTTAAGTATAGAATCTTTTTGTGCTTTATATCCTGTTATTATACCAATATCTAGATTTTTCGCATTTTCACGACTATTCATTTCATCAAGAAGTTTTCGAATAATTTGAACCTCCGTCTTGTTATATGTAGATCCGCCAACCTCCCTACATGAATCATGATTCGGTAATTTTGACGTATCGATCCAGACAATTGATTTTTCTGCAAATCTTGCAACATCATGTTTTCTATCTATATCTGCAACACCTGTGATGATTTTACCATCATAAAAAACATTACTTATTAGGTTTCCGATCGCGCTACACATACGATATTGGGTCGCTAAAAATTGCTTATGAGTGTCAGGAAGAGATTCATATAATATATCAAATATCCTATATTTCGGATCTTTAACCAATGAGACTAATAGCCTAGAAAGTGTGGCATCAGCAAATGGTGCTAATTGATTTTGATCACCGACTAATACAATCTTTTCAGCCTTTATGATTGATACGAGTAATTCTGGAGTTGTGGCCTTAGCAGCCTCATCAACTATTACATAATCAAAAGCCATATCCCGTACATTTTCATCGGACATAAATCCAATACATGTACCTGCAATTATTGTGGCGGTATTAACTATTTGGTAGCGCAGTGAAGCATAGTCTCCACACCTTTTTAACCAGTCTTCATGAATTGCTTGTGCACTTTTCCATGTCGTCAGACTAGCTTTTTTAGATTCTCGAACCTTTTGATCATCAGATTCTCTTAAAGAAAATATGTCGATTTTTTCCTTGATGAAGCTTGATGATGAAGTCTGTACTTTAGCGAAAAGGTTATCTTTTATTGCATCTACAAGGTATTGTGAAGCCACAGTATCTGAAACATCGCATTTTTTCCCTATTCTTACAATTCGTAAGTTCTTAACTCTCAATGACGATAGTTTTTCAAGAATATTATCAACTGCAGTATGCGATTGCGAAGCTACCAAAATCTTTGGATGTGAATCACTCATTGATGCTTTCGATAATATTTGATAAATAAGTTCAGCGATAACACTTGTCTTTCCTGTACCTGGAGGGCCTTGAATTAAGCTTATATTGTTAGAATAGATCGCTTTTTTTACAGCTTGCCTTTGAGAGTCATTTAAATCAACGTTTTTAAATTTAAGTGACTGAATAGAATGAGTCGAAGTCGGTTCAATAAGCTCTAAAATTATGTCTTTGAGTCCTGCGGTATTGTATTCGTCATTTTTTAAAGCGGTAATGGCAGCAAGCTGTCTTCTTAATGAAACAGTATGCTTTTTATAATCTTCTAAAATTACTGTCTTATTTTGTAAGTATGAATTGAGCTTACCCTGTGTTATATTTTTGTCTAAAGACAGCACTAAAATACTATGTTCATTTTCTTGGTAGTAATCCTCAAAACATCCTATAGGTATAGTTTTTACTTTTTGGTTCTCAGGTGCTTCAAAAACAAAATGTGTTTCTTGTGTAAGATTATCAATGTCTACACCTTTTAAACATTTCATGTAAAGATTAAGTTTATCTTTTTCAAACCAATAATCACTGTATTCAATTTGTATGCTTTTCTCTTTTATGGATTCAAAGGATTCATTTATACTATCCCTCCATTTTCCAAAAAGCTCCTCAAATATCCTATTCTTTGATTCAAGAGAATTGCGTTCATCAGAATAATTATGAAGTTGTGTTTTTAATTGGTTGCTATGATTATGTCCAGTTACAGATACTCCATACCCTATAAAGTTCTTCTTTCCTTCAACCAAACCAAATATACGTTGCAATTTACTGCGTTTATCTATGGGAATTTCGTAAAGCTTAACAGCATTAAATTGGCGTTTTGAACTATCAAATAAACATGCCATATACAAACTGTCACCAACGAATTCATATGTGCTTTCCTTTTGATTAAACATGCCGTGCATTAAAAGAAACTCTTTTGGCAGGTATACAGTTAAAAATTTCTGATATGTCATTGATCTAGCAATAGTATATTGTTGTTTTAGTGTATCTAGTTTAGTAGAATCGACATAAAATCTAAAACTAAAAGCGTTTGCATTAAGCTTCCCAATCATTGAATCTAATAGGTCCACAACAGATTGCATATCTTCTATTCTATCTTCCGGGTTATGTACAAGCATTTGCTGCAAAAGACTTTGCATTTCTGATATTATTGTAGAAGCAAGTAATGATCTAAACCAATCGTTAGAAGGAGGACGGGAAAAGAAAATGTAATGAAAAACAGCTCCCAATGAGTAAATATCACTTTTTTCAGTGGCTTCTTGACCTTGAGCAACTTCAGGTGCAACATATCCAGTTGTAAACATTTTGTAATTTGTTTCTTCATCAACGATTGCTTTCAATTTACTGCTACCGAAATCTATCATTTTAATTTTATTGTTATTGTCTACAAGCATGATATTTGAAGGTTTTATATCTCTATGTAAAACACCACATTGATGCGCATGTAAGACTGCCATTGCCGAATTTCTACATACGATAATTTTTTTAAGGTCTGAAAATTCACAAAAATCAATCGTGTGAAAAGGTTGTCCATCAAGAAGCTCTAGTAAAATAGCGCCATAACCAGATTGTTTTTTATAGCGCAATTTATCTGAGGAATCGTATATCTTTACAACATCCTCAAACTGATTGAGTTTTCGTAAAGCAGCAACTTCGCGTTTGAAAATTAACCTATTTAACTTATTATTAAGTTGACCTATGAGTTTCAAAGCACATATTTCACCTGTATCTGTGTTTTTTACTTTTAATACAACGGAACCATGCTCTGATTGATGAATTCTTTCGATTGGTTCATAATTAATCAATACCAATTTCCTCCGTTCATCGCTTCCTTAAAGAGAAGTAGGATTTTATATGATTTTATATACTATTACAATTGTAATCGAAGATTTAAATAAAAACAATACACAAGTCCTAATATTCGGCCTTTAATATGGCTCCTTTAATATGGCTATTAGAAAATGCCTTTTAATATGTGTCGTAAACATATATACCCCCCAGAGAATTTAATGCCCTGGTTTTATCACAGCGATAAAATCGGGATGATTGTTTTCCAAAACACATCTGGTGGTAAATATTATATTTTTAAACAATTCGTGATGTATATGCCAAACGGTTCAACTAAAATATCTTAGCATATTAGCGACTACCATTACTAATGGTTCGGAAGAATCGATGAGGCAGGTTGAAAACAGGTCGAAAACAATACGATAACTCGGAAGGTATGATTCATTTTTTATATAATCACCCTTGTATCACAATGTGGATACCTTTTAATGAAGGTTGTGGATAATATAATGCTAATAACTTTTGGTGTTAGTCGGAGAACGGGTTGATAAATACCCATCCTAGATATCGAGCAGATTCCGAGTCTGTGATTGTGATGTTGTATTGTATCGGTTATTCGTATCACAGAGCATATCGTAAATATCATCAGTAACCTCTTTTGTTGCCCTGTACACCTTTGAGAAAAGGGCATTATACCTATTGAGGTATTTTGTTGCATAGCCTCGGGCGTTTCGGTTTCTTTCTTTTATGAATCTATGGTAACTATTAACTGTGTTAATGTGGAAAAGGCTATCTTTCTTTTGATTTGCATTTTGGACGGTACACTTTTCTCCAAATATACCATAACTCTTAGTGCCATCGGACAGAATAAGTGTTTCGCTTGACACCCGTTCGCCGAGAACACGACTTATATCATCACTTCCAGCCTTCGCACGATTTACAGCCATAGATATTGCGGCACCTTCCCGCTCAATTCCGGCACAAATACAAATATATTCATTTGATAAACCTCGATTTTCGCAACGGCGCCATGCTTCCTTGGCTCTCTCCAAAAATCGGGGTCGAACTTCTTTCCTTTGTAGCTCTCAAGTACATATATCTCATCTGCTTCACATACACCTGTAAGGTTTGTGGGATTTACAGTTTCTCCTTGCTCAAGACAATACAAAATCTTATGTCTCATGTTGAAAACAGTTTCATGATGAAGGTCTAAGCTATCCACTGTATCATCTATCGAAACTCCATTTACAGTATCTCGGATCACTTGTTTCCAAACAGCCTCACCGTAATGTGAATTGCACATTACTTTTTTTGTTGTATCAACGAAACTCTTTTTACAAGAACGGCACAAATAAGCTTGTTTGCCCCTCTTGTGCCCATTGCGTACGATATTTTCCCCATTGCAGTGTGGGTATGACGGAACATTGGACTTTTTTTCTTCCTCGTCCTCATTTTTTAATTCTTTTATGTATTCAAGCGCTTTTTCAACGCTTTTTTCAGGAAGACGTTTGAGCAATTCCATAGCTTCAACAAGCACATTGTTCATTTTAATATCACCTCAAGCTTTTTCCCATATCATAGCATTGTTTCGGTCACCCATCAACTCAATTTACGACTAACACCTTAATTATACTTCCCAAGTTATTAATTTAAATGAAACAAAACCTCTTCTTATCCACCTATATTTAATTCAATATAATATTACATTAAAATTAAATACTGCGAAATCGCTCTGCTTCATACTCTCTACATAATAGGAAACCAGCTTGGATCTTCAGAGACTTCCTTCTTTCCGGTTCTTTTATTTAGTTTCGGCTTTATAAAATCCATTTAGATTGTCATCTAGCTTTCTGCTTATGTTAAAAATTGAGAAACAGCTTGCACTTTAGATACCCACTAGATTATTAATGACAACAATTAAATAATTTTTAATTAATGGCAGAACTGAAATACCTATATTCCACTACATGCCTTATGAATTATTTGCTTCAATACGCAGATGTATCTTAAAACATCCATACTTATTATTTTCCACAGTTTATTCGTATTCTTGCCTCAATTGAGTCAATATAAGTTGATGTCTTAGATGTTTAAGTCAAAAAGATAAATTTCAAGATCCAAATACATATTTATTTCCAAACAGGAACTAAAAATCGATGTTTATAAAAATCTTCAACTGAGTGTTAAAAATTATTATTTATGCATAAAGTTTTTGTACCTACTTAACATGATTTGTCATACGGGCACATCTTCTTTCGCTCGTCTGACTTCTTTCTAAAAGTTGTCACACTACTATTGCGTATTGCGGCAACATCCGGACACCTGTTCCGGAATTATCCGGACAGCATAA
>ENA-UOOK01006455-UOOK01006455.1-fermentation-metagenome-genome-assembly--contig:-NODE-6455-length-11209-cov-8.582482_pt1 | contig 11209 bp, 14 predicted proteins | sample MGYA00245777_ERZ724023 | MGnify/ENA primary metagenome ERZ724023 (study PRJEB28704, sample SAMN03018312) | fermentation metagenome | biome: anthropogenic terrestrial biome; feature: soil; material... | reverse complement strand
GGGCTGGGCGTCTTGCAGCTTTGACGTTGCCGGCCGGCGGTATTCCGTCAGCCTGCGGGCGAAGCGGCGGGAGGCGGCGTCATGATTGTGGCGTACAAAGGCATGGGACCGGAGCGCGGAAACATCGTCCCGGCGGAAGACGCTCTCTCCTATGCCATGGAGCGCTGCGGGATCAGGCCTTCCGCAGCACCGGCGGATCCGCAGGACCGGGACGAATTCAATCAGATGTTGGTGGAGTGGTACTTTTCCGGAAACTGGATCCCGGTGGAGCAGGACGGCGAGCAGGAGGCGGAAACGACATGGGCAAGCTGACACGTGAAGAATGGCTGGCCGAGCGCCGGAAAAGCATTGGTGGCAGCGACGCGGCGGCCATCGTCGGAATGAATCATTACGTCACGCCATACATGCTTTGGGCGGACAAAACCGGCCGGCTGCCGGAACAGCCCGACAACGAAGCCATGCGGCAGGGCCGCGACCTGGAACAGTACGTCGCAGACCGATTTACGGAAGCAACCGGGAAGCACGTCCGGCGCCATACGGCGATGTTCCGCAGCCCCGCTTATCCCTTCGCCCATGCGAATATCGACCGGGCGGTCGTCGGGGAACCTGCGGGCCTGGAATGCAAGACCACGAGCGTGATGAACCTGAAAAAGTTTAAGAACGGCGAGTACCCGGAGAATTACTACGTCCAGTGCGTCCACTATCTGGCCGTGACCGGTTGGAAACGGTGGTATCTTGCCGTCGTGATCCTGAACCAGGGCTTTCAGTGGTTTGCGATCGAGCGCGACCAGGCCGAGATCGACGCGCTGATGCAGGCGGAGAGGGCTTTCTGGAATACCTACGTCGTTCCGGATTCCCCGCCGCCGGTTGACGGGCGGCCGCCGACGTCGGCAGCACTGGAATCGGTGTTCCCGGGAACGGGTGCCGATGACGTCAAGCCCATTTTTCGGGAAGACGTCCTCCAAAATTACCTGAATCTGAAAGAGCAGATCGCCGCCCTTCAGCAGGAGAAGGAGCGTTGCGAACAGATTTTCAAGCAGGACCTGGGAGACGATATTTCCGGAGCATGCGGCGGGTACCGGATCGACTGGAAGCCGCAGACCAGGCAGACGTTCGATTTTCGGAAATTCAAGGTAGACCATCCGGAACTGGATTTCCACCCGTATCTGAAAAAATCCTCATTCCGGAGGTTTGTGATAAGGAGCGAAAAGAAATGACAGGAGCAATTCAGAAAGCAACCCAGGAAAAGGGAAATCTTGCACAGCAGGCGCAGGCCGGCGCCAAGAAAAGCATCAATGCCCTGATGAGCAGCATCCTGGACAGCGAAGGGTACCGCAGGCGTTTCAACGAGCTGCTCGGCGCGCGGACGCCGCAGTTTATCTCCAGCATCGTTTCCCTCGTGAACGCGGACAACAACCTGCAGCGGGCATTTTACGAGGCGCCCGTCACGGTGATCCAGTCCGCGCTGAAGGCGGCGACATTCAACCTGCCGATCGATCCGAATCTCGGCTATGCCTACATCGTTCCGTTCAACAACAGAAAGAAAAATCCGGACGGGACCGAAACGAAGCGCATGGAAGCGTCCTTCATCATGGGTTACAAGGGGATGAACCAGCTTGCCCTGCGCACCGGCGTCTACAAGACCATCAACGTGATCGACGTGCGCGAGGGCGAGCTGAAGAGCTACAACCGCCTGACGGAGGACATCGAGCTGGACTTCGTCGAGGACGACGAGGAGCGCGAGAAGCTGCCGATCATCGGCTGGGTAGGGTATTACCGGTTGATGAACGGCACGGAAAAGACCATCTACATGACGAGGAAGCAGATCGAAGCCCACGAGCGCAAATTCCGGAAGGGCCAATACATGGGGAAAGGCTGGCGCGAGGACTTCGACAACATGGCCATGAAGACCGTGTTCCGCCGTCTGATCGGAAAGTGGGGCCTGATGTCGATCGATTACCAGAAGCAGGTGGATCCCGGCACGCTTGCCGCGGCGGACGCCATCGCGAAAGGCCAGTTCGACGATGAGGACAGCCTGCCGCCGGCGGAGCCTGCAAAGCCGATCAATACCGAGGGTCATGAGGTTGATCCGGCCACCGGGGAGGTGAAGTCGAAGTGAGCGCAAGAGACGAATTCCTGGAAGCCTATTCCCTTTCCATCAAGCGGCCGGGCGCCGACCGGCTGCTTTCCTGGATGAAGACGACCGATTTCTTTACGGCTCCGGCCAGCACCCGGTTCCATGGGGATCACGAGGGCGGGCTTGCCGAACACAGCCTGAACGTCTATCTCCGGCTGCAGGCCGAAGTTTCCTCCGCGCCGATCGAAGTCAGTGCCGAGAGCGTCGCCGTCTGCGGCCTGCTGCACGATCTCTGCAAGGCCAATTTCTACAAGGTGTCCCAGCGCAACGTCAAAAATGAAAAAACCGGGAAATGGGAGAAGCAGCCGTTCTACCAGGTGGAGGACCAGTTCCCGTATGGCCACGGGGAGAAGTCCGTGTTCCTGATCGAGCGCTTCATGCGCCTGCGGACCGAAGAGGCCGTGGCCATCCGCTGGCACATGGGCGGGTTCGACGACGCGGCGCGCGGCGGGAGCTACGCCGTGTCCGACGCTTTCGCAAAATTCCCGCTGCTGCTGTGCCTGAACGTGGCCGACCTGAAGGCAACCTATCTGGACGAAGGGCAGGCGCAGAAAAAATGACCACTTATATCTGCAAGTGCGGACGCACCTTCCAGAAGAACACGGGGGCCGGGACGACCGGCTTCCGCATGCCGGATTACGGGCCGGCCCATGAGTGTTATGGCTGCCCGTTTGTCCAGACGGAGCTGTGGCGTGAGGGCGGAAAAGACGTGAAAGTTTACGCCTGCCGGGGAAGCAAAGTGCTGGATTACCAGACGGACGCTTACTGCTGCGATTCCAAGGGATCCGCGCTCCACGTCCGGACACTGGACCTTCAGTTTATTCAGACGTTTTTCAAGGATTATATGGCGCTGCCCGGCCATACCTACGATAAACTCTATCACGGCATGGATTCCCCGGAAAATGGCAGGCAGCAGTACAGCTTCGGCTTTGCTGCGAACAAGCAAGGGGAAGCGGACCGGAAAGCACTTATCGACCGTTATTTCAGGTCGGAAGGGGAGCAGCCCGGGGCATTACCGTCCGGCTGCGACCGTCTCGTCCGCAAGGACGTCACCCGGGAGCAGGAAAAAGAGATCGTACTGCATCAAATCAAGGAGGCAAAGGCAGTGGCACAGGGGGAGAATGCGCCGGCGGAGACCGGGCAGAGATATTACCATTTTGGCATCGTTTATTTTGCAAGCAAGCGTGAGGACAACGGGCGGTACACCGTGTTCCTTGACGACGCCGATCATCCGGGGCCAGCCACGTTTACCGAGGTTGCAACGATGCCGGACTTCGACACGTTCGCCGAGGCGCAGAATGCCTTGGATGAGATGGCCGTAAAACAAGGGCTTTCGACGGAGCGTCCTACCAGATCAGAGATGCCGGAAGATGGACAGGCCGAGAATGTGCCGGGAGACCTCGAGTCAGATTCCGATTCCGCGGACGATACCCCGGAATCCGAGGATAATGGTGCCAATTCCGAGAACGAGGCGGACGAAACGCCAGATTCCGAGGACGATTCCGGCAATTCCGCGAACGATCAACCCGAAGAGCCGCAGGGGCCTTGTGACTGGAAGAATGCCTCCGGCGGCGATGATGATGACGAGGGAGAGAAAACGGAGGATGAGCCGGAGAAAGTTTCCGGCGATCCGCTTTCCCTGCGCGGCCCTGAATTCGATGCGGTCGTCACCACCGCGGATGCTGTGCTGAATCGGCTGGTCGCCATGCTCCACGCGAAAAAGCAGCATGACGGCGAGATGACCGTCAAGATCACCTTTGAAGATGCGGACGGCATGGGAGCCTATGTTTTCGGCGGGGCGGTGTCCGGCAAGATCAACTATACCGTCAAGCCGCAGAAGATCGTCGGCGACGCGGTGGAACTGCAGTTCGACGCCCAGGGGAACCCCATCGTCCCGGCCGACCGCGAACATCAGCTCAATTTCGACGAGATCCAGCCCGGGCAGCGTGAAGTTTCTCCCGCCGGCGGCATGGCCACGGTGGACGGCAAGACTGGGATCGTGGAGCATTATGAGGAAGACAGCGCGGAAATCCATGAAGAGGATCCCGCTTCTTCCAGTGACGAGCCGGACAGCCTTTTGGAAGATGATGATTCGGAGTCGGATAGCAGATAGCGCCGGTTTGGTAAGGATCTTGGAAAGGTGGTGATGCGGGCTTGGCTCGTCCTTTAAAGGACGGGGTTGATTATTTTCCGTTTGATGTGGCGTTGGATGAAAAGTTTGATTTGATCGAGGCGGAATTTGGTCTGACAGGATTTGCAGTAGTCGTTAAGCTGTACCAGAGAGTGTACGCGCGAGGTTACTACTGTGAATGGACAAATGAGGTTGCATTGTTGTTCGGCAAAAGTATTGGCTTGGGTGGCAATGCCGTTTCTGAAATAGTAAGCGCCGCGGTCAAGAGAGGTATTTTTGACAAAGACAAATTCGACAAGTACCAGATTCTGACTTCCCACGGAATCCAGAGCCGGTACTTCGAGGCCGTCAGCCGCCGGAAATGTGTCAATGTCAATCGAGCATACCTCTTAATAGATGTTAGCAAAATCATTCCGATTGCCCGCATTTCATGGGTAAATGATTGCAATAACCCCGAAAATGAGCGCGATAATCCACAAAGTAAAGGAAAGGAAAGTAAAGGAAAGAAAAGTAGAGTAGATCGTATGTCCGGAGCTGCTTCCGCACTTCCGGACCGCCGCCTTTTCATATCGATCGTTTTGAACGACAAATCCGAATACCCGGTTTATCAAGATCAGGTCGACAAGTGGGTTGCCCTTTATCCAGCCGTAGACGTCGGGCAAGAACTTCGGAAAATGGCCGGCTGGTGCGAGGCAAACCCGAAAAGGCGCAAGACGAGGCGCGGAATCCTGAATTTCATCAATTCATGGCTCTCCCGCGAGCAGGACAGAGGAGGAACGCGGAAAAATGGAAACGAAGCTGACCGGCATCACGGAGATCCTTCGGCAGCACTGTCTGACAAAAAGCCGCTCGGCACCGTCATTTGAGGAACATACGCGCCACCAGTGCGATGCCATGAACGCGACGGTCGGGAAACTGGAGGGCTACGACTGCCCGGTCTGCAAGAACAAGGGCGTCGTTTATTTTATCGGCGAGGGCGGTGAAATCCACTGCCGGGAATGTACCTGCATGGCTATCCGGGCAAGCGTGGCGCGGATTCGGAACAGCGGGCTGCAGAATCTTTTGGATATTTACACTTTCGGCAGATTCAAAGCGGAGACGTCGCTGCAGCGCCTTATAAAATCGACCGCGGAAAAATACCTGAGAGACCAGGACAGCGGTTGGTTCTTCATCGGCGGCCAGTCCGGCGCCGGAAAGTCCCACATCTGCACGGCCATCGCCGGAGAACTGCTGCACCGCGGGGAAGCGGTCCGGTATATGCTCTGGAAAGACGAAGCCACCAAAATCAAAGCTGTCGTCAATGACGAGGGCGAATATGACCGCCTGATCTCACCGCTGAAAACCGTGCCGGTTCTCTACATCGACGATTTATTCAAGCCAATCTATGACGACCGGGGCACACGGAAGCAGCCCAGCCCGGGCGACATATCGCTCGCGTTTGAGATTATCAATTCCCGGTATATCGCGGGGCCGCGCGGCGTGACGATCATTTCCAGCGAGTGGACGATGGACGATCTTCAGCGTGTCGATCCGGCCACCGCCGGACGAATCTTTCAGATGGCGCGGGAATACTGCATTTCCATCGCACCGGGCGAAGACCGGAACTACAGACTCAGGAGGAATCAAGCATGAGCATGAAACGCAAAATCAGGAACGAGGGTATGTACATCACGCCGCAGAAGGTCTATGGCACCGTCCCGGGCGCCACCTGCCGGCAGTGCCGGTTCTGCCTGGCAAACGGAAACGAAACGGTCCGGGCACGCTACTGCATCCGGTTTTTCAAACATGAGAATCCCCGCGGCCGGATCAATGCTTACGACCAGGCATGCGGGAAGTTTGAGAGGAAGGCAGAGCCATGAGCGAAGTTCATTTCACGATCTCCGGCCCGCCGCAGGGCAAGGCCCGGCCGAAGGTGGTCCGCATCAAGACGGGCGCCAGCGTTGCATACACCCCGGACAAGACCGTCCGGTACGAGGAGCTGGTCCGCTGCCGCTACCAAGCGGCCGCCCGTGGATTCAAGTTCGCCGACGACGCCCAGGTCGGCATCCAGATCACCGCCCGGTACCCGGTCCCGAAAAGCAAGAGCAAAAAGGCTCGCTTTGCTATGCTGGCCGGTCAGATCAAGCCGGCAAAGAAGCCGGATTGCGACAACATTGCGAAAATCATCTGCGACGCACTGAATAACACTGCCTACCGTGACGACGCACAGATCGTACTCGTCCAGGTGGCCAAAGAGTACGACAACGAGCCAAGGACGGACGTCAGGCTGTGGAAAATATAAAAAAGCCGCCCCTCTGCGGGACGGCAAGAATTAAACAGTGAAATCGCTTTTATTCTCACTTTGAACTGAAGCATCAGGCACTTTTTCCTTGAGCTTTTCACGCCATTCGTCGGCAAGTGCTTTTTGAATTTCCTCAAAGTCAGGCCGATTATTTTTGCTGCCTTTCCTTTTCACGCAGTACCTCCTACTGAATGGACGGCATAAAATATGCGCTCCGAAGAGGGCGCAAAGCTGTGTGAATTACCGTTGCTTTTCGAAGCAGTCGCTGCAATAAACCGGACGACCTTCGGTCGGATGAAATGGTACTTTACATGGTTTCCCGCAAGAAGCACATACAGCATCAAACATTTCGCGCTTAGAGCCCCTGGAATTTTTGCGGGCGTCGCGGCAAGATTTACATCTCTGGGGTTCATTTGTAAAACCCTTCTCCTCATAAAAATCCTGCTCGCTTGCAGTGAAAACGAATTCCTGACCGCAGTCTTTACAGACCAATGTCTTGTCCTGATGATCCAATTAGCATTCCTCGCTTTAATAAAATATGCCTGACCATACGGTCAGGCACTTGGGTTAAGTATAAACGCAGCAATGCTGATTGTCAAGCATTTTTACAGAATAGCATATTTGGGAAGGATGACGGTTTTTGACGGTCGACGAAGTGAAGAATCTGCTGAAAATCTATTACGACATCCCCCAGATGATCGCCGAGGAATTCGCTACCATCCGGAACTGCGAAGCCGAGAAGGGCAAAATATCACTGCCGTCCGTCAACCTCACGGGGCTGCCGGGCGGCAAAGGCATGACCGGGGATCGCACGGCCAACATGGCGCTCGCAAACCCGGCGAGGTTCTATGAGCAGGAGGAAATGCGCTGCCAGAAGCGGATCGCCGACCTGCAGGAGAAACGGAACTGGCTGGGCGTCGCGCTCGGGAAGCTGGACCCGACGGACCGGTACATACTGGAGCTGCGGTACATGGGGGATCCGCAGGACCGGAAATACCATCGGCGGCCGGAATGGAAAGAAATCGCCGGGAAAGTGGAGCTCAGCGAAAGCCAAACGCGAGGACGCGTACGAATCGCTCTGCTGCAGCTGGCCATGCGGTCCGACCAAGTGGTCTTTCCGGGAATGATTCACTGAAAAACCGGCGTTTTCCGGCGCTTTCCGGCGGAAACCGGCGCTCCCAGGCGGCTTTATTGTGGTACAGTATAATCAGAGAGTTCAGGGGGGAGAACTTCCTTGCTTCCTGTTTTGCGCTTCCTTCTCAAAAGCGCCACCCGTACCGCGGAGCGGCGCAGAGATGTTTGGGCTGAAGAGTGATGGTTAAAGGCATGGGAGAATTAAGAAAAAGGACAACCAAGTAGGCCGATTGTCCTTTTATGCAATCTCTCTTGAAGCTTTAGAACGCTTTTACACCTTTTGACTTACTCTTTTTCTTTTGTAGCTTCGATGGATTTTAAGCAGATATGCGGAACGTTATAACTCTTGAAAATTGAAATCAGGTGTAAACCGGAATTAAGCGGATAATCCTTCGTTAAAATATCGTCTCCAGATACTGACACCGGACCTGCATCCGAATGGTATTCAACTTTTGTGATGTGCGCGTAATTATGGCAATGGTTGCCGGAATATGTGAACTTTAAGTTATAAATAACTCTCGCCCCCTTTACAATATTTATTATACTCTTAAAAAAAGAATTTAACAAGGACGGGAGCGCCAGATAGATTATTCCAGCGCATTGCTTCGGCGGTACGCTCGTTTTATATCCCGGCGAAGCGGTGCTACGCAAAGCAGGGATGATGGCTGATAAGCATAAAAGTGCGGCATTTGCTAAGAAAACAAATGCCGCCTTAAAAGTTTATTTGTCTTTATCTGGCCCACAAGGGAAAAACTGCTGGTAGAAAGTACAGTTGCAAGGTTTGGGTCCGGGTTCCGGCTTTGGTTCAGGCTTGTGACCATCATCCGAATCACAATGATCCAGGCAGCAGAAGAAGCAGCTTAGGAATTTGAAAAGCTTGCACAGATCTTTGTTGCTCGAACCTTTCAGGTTATCAAGCATCAGAGATTTAAGAACGTTCTCTCTGTCCATCGTGAAAACACCCGCCCAATATTTTTCATATACAGGATTGCTTAATCTATCAAGCGTATTATCCATTCAGTCAGCCCCTTTCAAGAGGACTGCTGCATACTATGCGGCGAGGTAAAAAGCGGACAAAATGGAAGTCACGAAATAAACTTCAGGACGACCTTCAGGCCGTCCTTTCTTATGCCTAAAACGGGGTGATACCCTTGAAATATCATTACCGGCCGGCATTCAATGCCGCTATTTTCGGTGCAGCTGAGAAACGGGCAGACCGGTATTGGAAAAACAGATTGCGAGGTGGTGGGCCGTGTGGCAAAGGGGAAATATCAAAAGTGGCTGACAAAAGACGGCCGCCTCCTGCTGGAAGCGTGGGCACGGGACGGCCTGACCGATGAGCAGATCGCCTATAATTGCGGCATAAACGTCGCCACCCTGTATGTCTGGAAAAATCGCTTCCCCGAGATTTCCGAGGCCCTAAAAAAGGGCAAGGAAGTTGTTGATGTCGAGGTCGAGAATGCCCTGCTGAAACGGGCGAAGGGATTTGCTTATCTGGAAGAAAAGCAGGAAATAGACGCGGCGGGCCGGAGAACGGTTACCAAGACGGTGAAGCAGGTTGCGCCGGACGTGGGCGCCGCGGTGTTCTGGCTGAAGAACCGGAAACCGGAGCAGTGGCGGGAAAAGCCTTCCGGCGACGACGACAATGCCGGCCAGCTCGAGCAGCTTTTGAAAGGTCTGAAATCGGATGATTGACGTCTACACTCCGAAGCAGCGCGAGCTGCTGCGCATCTGGCAGCGCGGCAAATTGCGCCGTATCAATCTGCTGGAGGGCTCCGTGCGATCCGGCAAAACCTGGATCAGTCTGGTGGTGTGGGCGTTCTGGGTGGCGACGATGCCGCGGGACGGCAATTACCTGATGGTGGCCAAGACGCTCACGTCGCTCCGCCGCAACTGTCTGGACCTGCTGCAGGAGCTGGTCGGGACAAAGTATTTCACATATTCCCTCTCAAAAAAAGAGGCCCGGCTGTTCGGGCGGCTCGTTTATCTTGAGGGTGTCAACGATGCCAGGGCGGAATCAAAAATCCGCGGCATGACGCTTCAGGGGGCCTACTGCGACGAGCTGACGCTCTTTACCGAGGACTTTTTCTCCATGCTACTCTCCCGCTTGTCTTGCCCCGGCGCGAAGCTGATTGCGACGACCAACCCGGACAGCCCGCAGCACTGGCTCAAGGTCAAGTACATGGATCGGGCGGCGGAGCTCGACATGCTGATCATGAAGTTTCTGATTGAGGACAATACGTTCCTTGATCCGGAATACGTTGAGAACCTCAAGAAAGAGTACGTCGGGGTGTTCTATGACCGGTTCATTCTCGGGCAGTGGGTTGTCGCCGAGGGCCGTGTCTATCCGATGTTCACCGATAATCCTGACCGCTTCATCCTGCGAGGCACAACCGCAGGAATGGACGGTCAGTTTTATATCTCCTGCGACTACGGCACAATCAACCCGCTTTCGTTGGGCCTATGGTGCGTTCATGGAAAGCAGGCAATCCGTATCAAAGAGTACTACTGGGACAGCCGGAGAGAAGGGCACCAAAAGACAGATGAAGAGTATTATGCCGATCTTGAAAGGCTGGCGCATGGGTATTATATCCGCCGAGTGATTGTCGATCCATCGGCCGCCTCGTTCATCGAGTGCATCCGGCGGCACGGAAAATTCCGTGTCTGGGAGGCCGACAACGACGTGTTGAACGGCATTCGCGTGACGGCTTCTTTGCTGAACGCGGGAATGGTAAAAGTCCATGAGAGCTGCAAGGATGCAATCCGTGAATTCGGTCTGTACCGTTGGGATGAGAAGAAAAACAGTGACGCCGTGCTGAAAGAGAACGACCACGCGATGGATGAAATCCGGTATTTCTGCTATACAATTCTGGCTCGGGAATTTCGCTGGGCTGAATGGAAGGGGTGATGTGAATGTTTGAGAAAATGCTGAAATGGCTGCGCTCCCTGCTGGACCGGATGTTCCAAGAAGACGATATTGTAATTTCCGACCGCATGAGTTCGGCGATAGAGCTTTGGTCCCGAATGTACGAGAACGGCGGCCCGTGGTGCAATGAGAAATCCGGCGTGCACGGTCTACGCCTCCCTGCGGCGATCGCCTCTGAGTTTGCCCGACTGGTCACGCTGGAAATGGAAGCCTCTATCACCGGCTCAGTCCGGGCCGATTATTTACAGGCACAGCTCATCCCCTTTCTGGACGAGATTCGGAATTACTCAGAGCTTGCTTGCGCGCTCGGCGGGATCGTGTTCAAGCCGTATGTTTCTAACGGAAAAATCGTGATAGACGCAGTGCAGGGCGACTGTTTCTTCCCGACCGCGTTCGATTCCAGCAACCGCATGACCGGCGCGATTTTTATTGACCAGATCAAGCGGAAAAGGTCTATCTTCACCCGGGCTGAGCATCACGAGTTCCTCGGCGGCGTCCACACAATCGAGAACAAGGCGTTTGAAAGCCGATCGTCCTTTTCACTTGGAAGCGAAATTGAGCTTTCGAGCGTGCCGGAATGGGCGCAGATTCAGCCGGTTG
>ENA-UOOK01006454-UOOK01006454.1-fermentation-metagenome-genome-assembly--contig:-NODE-6454-length-11210-cov-4.453967_pt1 | contig 11210 bp, 9 predicted proteins | sample MGYA00245777_ERZ724023 | MGnify/ENA primary metagenome ERZ724023 (study PRJEB28704, sample SAMN03018312) | fermentation metagenome | biome: anthropogenic terrestrial biome; feature: soil; material... | reverse complement strand
GCTCTTTCTGTCTTTGGACAATTCTTGTTTGATCCTGAGGGAGATGCTCTTAATTGGTATCGGTATAATTTTATGGGAAGTTTGCTTCCTTTTTGCTGTGGACTTCTTTTCGCCCGTAAGCAGGAACAGTTGATGTCTTGGCGGAATCGGGTAGGTAAAAGCCAGTTTGATTGGTCTGTATTGTTTTTGTCATTTGTTTTCAGTTATGTGTTTAGCCTCAATTTCTTCACATGGACTTTTGTGCCTGCGTTGGTTTGTGCTTTTAGTGTCGCGCTGGTAAAGGTGTTGAAATTGGATCACCGCAATATTGTTAATCGTGGCTTGGTTTGGATGGGGGAAATAAGTGCTGCACTTTTTATCTGTCATCCTATTACCAGGAAAATATTTATTCCGATTAGCCGGCAAGGAAATCTTTATACGGGTTTGTTCTTATATATTATCGCGAGTATCGGCTTGGCCTGGTTATGGAAGCAGTTGATGAAAAAAATTCCGAAACCTATTCATTGAGGGATATACCTTCATGGAAAGGGTAATTGTATCAGTGTTTACTTAATGACTTTATGGATTAAAATGTTTGGAATCTAACGGTCAAGGAGCTCCGGTATGTGAGAAGTACCAAATCATAATGAATAAGATGAAGTGGAAAGTAAAAGACATAGAGTTAGAAAACATCAGCCGTTATCGGGGCGAACTGATGGGAATGGCGATGCTTTTTGTAATTCTCTTCCATGTCGGGTTGCCACGTTATGACCAGTTTTTTGGCTTGAGAAGGATAGGGAATATAGGAGTTGATATGTTCTTGTTCTTGAGTGGAATAGGGCTATGGTTCTCCTGGGCTAAAGTACCTTCCGCAAGACATTTTTACCTTCGGCGCTTCATCCGGGTTTATCCTTGCTGGTTTATCATTGCTTGCTTGTTTTACATCCCCCGATTTCATGGTGGGGGCTTGCACGAGTGGCTCTGGCTGATAGGAGAAATAGGGTTCAATAGTGGGTTCTGGCTACATGATGAACTTTCTTTCTGGTATATCCCGGCCATTATGATGCTTTATCTTTTTGCACCACCTTATATGGAACTGATCAGACGGCATCCTATCTATCGCTGGTTACCGGTAGTTATGATCTTGTGGTGTATTCTCGTCCAATACATACCGCCTATTCATCATCTTGTAGGCCATCTGGAAATTTTCTGGAGCCGTGTGCCTATCTTCTTCATTGGAATTGATATGGGGGAAATGGTAAAGCAAAAACAAAAATTAGATGGCGCTTCTATCTGGATGATTTTATTAATGTTCTTGATGACTTTACTGTCAAGTGTCTTTCTTGAACAGAACTTGCATGGACAATTCCCCCTGTATGTGGAACGTATGCTCTATATTCCCTTGACAGTGACTACGATCCTTCTGCTTAACCGCTTGTTTCGCAGGACGCCGAAATGGTTTAATCTGTTTTTCCGCCAGGTAGGTGCATTGAGCTTGGAAGCTTATCTTATCCATCTGCATTTTGTCCTCGTGTATATTCCTGATTCTTTGAATTATTGGGAAACATTTCTTTTATGTATTGTCATTACGCTTCCCCTTTCTTGGATTTTACATCTTATTGTAGGATGGGTAACCCATATAATTGAAAATCGTATTCAGATATGAAAGATATTTTAAAATTGATAAGACCAGAGCAGTGGTTGAAAAATCTATTTGTTTTCATCCCTGTATTTTTCGGAGGCGCTCTCTTTGAAATCCGTGATTTGTGGGCTGCTGCTGTTGCAGCGGTTTCTTTTTGTTTTGCGGCTTCTTCTATTTATTGTTTCAATGATATTCAAGATGCACCAGATGATCGTCATCACCCTGAAAAGTGTCACCGTCCGGTAGCTGCCGGGACGATTAGTGTCCGTCATGCGTATGAAATGATGTTCCTTCTGTTCTTCTTCTCGATTTTTGTTCTATGGTTGTTACCGGATCATAGATTACAAACAGGGGCAGTTATTGTCTTTTATTGGCTCTTGAATTTAGCCTATTGTGCAAAACTAAAACAGTTTGCTATTATTGATGTATGTGTGGTCGCATTCGGTTTTGTGCTCCGGCTTTTTGCAGGAGGAAATGCGGCAGGTATCGAATTGAGCAAGTGGATCGTACTGATGACCTTTCTGATTACGCTTTTCATGAGTTTCGCTAAGCGCCGTGATGATGTGCTGAAAATGAAAGAAACTGGTAAAGCTCCGAGGAAGAATACGAGTCGCTATAATCTTACGTTTATCAATCAGTCGATTACCATAACGGCTTCGGTCACTCTCGTTTGTTATATTATGTATACGGTCAGCCCTGAGGTAATGATGCATTTTCATACGGATCACCTCTATCTGACAAGTGTTTTCGTGTTATTGGGACTTCTGAGATATATCCAGATTACCGTAGTGGATGAAAAAAGTGGCAATCCTACTCAAGTCCTGCTCAAGGACCACTTTATCCAACTGGATATTCTGGCCTGGCTGGCAGCTTTTTTGCTGATTATTTATGTGTTTGGGTAGAGGAATCTTTAATGATATGTCAGATGGATAAGAAGAAAGTCTATTGTTTTGATTTTGATGGGACCTTGACGAGGAAAGATACGCTGATAGAATTTATCCGATATAGTAAAGGTGATTTCCAACTTTTGATAGGACTTTTGATTTACAGTCCATTGCTGGTTTTGATGAAGTGCCATCTGTATCCGAATTGGAAAGTCAAACAGAAGTTTTTTACTTTCTATTATAAGGGAATGTCCGCAGAAAAATTTAACCAGAATTGTCAGGCTTTCGCACATGATCGTTCAAATCTGTTACGTAAACAGGCTGTTCTTAAACTTCATGAGGCCTTATATCGTGGCTGCCAAGTTCTTGTGGTCAGTGCAAGTCCGGATCTATGGGTCCGGCCTTTTGTGGGGAATGGCCCTGTTGTGATCGGTACACAATTGGAAGTTATTGATGGTAGGATAACGGGACGGTTCAAAACGAAAAATTGCTATGGCCCTGAAAAAGTTAACCGTATTAAAGCTGTTTTGAAGGGACCCAGAGAGGATTATGAAATCTTTGCTTTCGGAGACAGCAGGGGAGATAGGGAGATGCTGAACTTCGCTGATCAGGGCTTCTTCAAACCTTTTAGAGATTAGGCATGGGAGTAAAAGATAAGTTAGATCTCTTGAAAAGAAAAGAGCATAAGAATCTTGACCAGATGATGCGCTTTTGCGTGGTTGGTCTTATTGCAACACTGATCCAATATGGTATTTACTGGATATTGATCCATTTGATGGGTATCTCGGGACATATTCATGTATGGTCAACAATTGCAATGACAATTGCCTATCTGGCCAGTTTCGTTTTCAATTTCTTTGCCAGTACTCGCTTTACTTTTCATGTAAGAGCCAATGCTAAACGAGGCGCTGGTTTTCTTTTCAGTCATGTTGTCAATTATTTTTTGCAGATGATTACCTTTAACTTCTTCCTGTGGATAGGGATGGGACGTCTGTGGGCGCCAATACCAATGTTTTGCATCTGTGTGCCTACTAATTTCTTGCTGGTACGTTTCTTCCTGACCCGTATATGAGAAAACTTCCTTCCTTAATCTTCCAAGGTCTATTTGCCTTTTCTTTTTGCTGCTTTTCTTTGTTACTCTTTTTCGTTGAAAAAATATCCTGTTTATTGGGGTAAATTTCTGCAACCTCGCTTTTTTTTGATTAAAAAGTATTAATTTTGCAGTCGTAAATGAAGAAATTACTGAATCTATTCAGAATCAGAAGGGAAGAAAGAGGACTGGCTATTATTGCTCTTTTCTTTTTTATTCTACTGAACACGTTGACGATCTGTAAATATTATGAGGTCTTTACGCCATTGCAAAATGACTATTGGCATCTGTTTATCAGTAAGTTTCACGTATCCGGTTTTGATCCGATCACTTATGATGTCGTCTCTCATTGGGAGGCACGCTATAACGTTTATCGGCATCCTTTGCTGGCGTTTGTCATGTATATTCCCTATTTGATCAACCGAGGATTGATGGCGATTACAGGCGTTAACTGTGCACAGTTTGTCGTTGCGGTTATGATAGTGTTCTGTGCATTCTATTCTGTTATTTTTATTTACAGGATTTTCCGGGAGGTGATTGAACTGGCTAAACCTGAGGCTATTTTGCTGACGGCTTTGCTTTTCTCTTTCGCCTATATCATGCTTTCAAGCATGGTCCCTGACCATTTTGTGTTTTCATTGTTTGCTCTGCTGCTTACGCTTTATCTTTCAGGGCGATTGATCAAGTCTGGGAAACCTATGAAGATGTGTCATACCATCCTTCTCTTTATCCTTACGAGTGGTATATCTCTGAATAATGGACTGAAGGTGTTCCTTTCCGGGCTTTTTGTGAATGGCAAGAAATTTTTTCACTGGAGCTATTTTTGTTTTGCGGTTATTGTGCCCGCAGTTTTGATATGGATATTCTGTTGTTTCGAGTACCGGTATTTCGTCTGGCCTGCAGAGACGGCCCGCCATGCTGCTATGGCAAAAAACAGGATGGAGAAAATAAAGCAGGATTCGGTGGCCCGTCTGGCATCGGCGTCTGCTCAGGATTCTCTTTTCCAACACTCTGCAAGATGTAAGGCTTCTGTTTTGGCTCGCTCTTCAATCCGAAAAGTCTCCGGTCCGTCTGAGAAGAAATCTCACAGACGGATACAGGGTGCTCCTATTTCCCAAGGTGAGTTCATGCGTTGGACGGATCTGACTACCAATCGTTGGCAAAGTGTGGTGGAAAATCTTTTTGGCGAATCAATACAGTTACATAAAAGTCATCTTCTGGAGGATGAGTTTATCAGTCGTCCTATGATCGTGCATTATCAGGAGAAATATCATTATGTGGTGGAATTTCTCTTGGTGTTATTATTTTTATGGGGAATATGGTGTGGGCGTCATTCCCGTTTTTTATGGTTAGCACTTAGTTGGTTCTGTCTGGATATGGTACTTCATTTGGGGTTGGGCTTTGGACTCAACGAAGTATATCTGATGACTGCCCACTGGATTTATGTCATGCCGATTGCTATCGGATACCTGATGAAGGCAATCAGTGGCAAAAGGAAGAAAATACGCTGGTCCATGTTCAGCCTTGTCGGAGCGCTGACAATATATTTGTTTATGTACAATGGTGAGCTTATTACTCAATATATGTTAGGCTAAGGGAACTGAAAATGATAAGGAGCTTCTTTGAAAAGAGTATTTAATTAGGTAACCATAAAATGGTTAAGATCTTGATGGGTAAAATGATGGAAACAGTATTGAAACACTTTGGCATATTTAAAATACGGAAGGAGGAGCGCTGGCCTACATTGGTCCTTTTGATGCTCTTGCTTTTCTTGAATTTCCTGTGTATACATCATTATTTTGATAATTTCACGTTGTTGCGTAGAAGTTATCGTTGGATCTTCATCCGGGATTTTCATGTTTCGGGTTTTGATCCGTTGACTTATATCACAGTTTCTTCATGGGGACTTTATTATGATGTTTACCGGCATCCTCTTCTTGCTTTTCTGATGTATGTTCCTTATGCAGCCAATCAACTTCTCATGTTGATTACAGGGATGAATTGTGCACAGTTTGTCGTTGCCGTCATTCTCGTCTTTGCTGGTATCTACTCTTTTATTTTCCTGTATCGCATCTTCCGGGAAATTATAGGATTGACAAGAGTTGATACGCTTATCCTGTCTGCACTGAACTACTCCTTTGCTTATGTGATGATTTCTCTGATGGTTCCTGATCATTTCGGCATATCTATGGCTTTGCTGACCTTTACGGTCTATATAGCGGGTATCCAAATGAAGTACGGGAGGCAACTGAAGATATGGCAGACCCTTCTGCTGTTTTTTGCAACTGCGGGGGTGTCCTTAAATAATGGAGTTAAAGTATTTATAGCAGCACTGTTCACAAACAAAAGAAACTTTTTTACTCCGAAATACTTCTTGTTGGCAGTCATTTTGCCCTCGATTTTTATTTTTGCTGTTGCTGTACTGGAAGACCAGTTGGTGATCGTTCCAGAGGGACAAGTCCATCTGGCCAGGCAAAAGCATTTTCAAAAGAAACAGGACGCAAAGACGGCCCAGCGTTTCCGGGATACGACTTCCTTGAAAAATCCGGAAGCAATAGAAGAAGGAGTCAGGACTCTTTTAGGTAAACAGAAGAGGCAACGCATTGTCAAAGCTGAAAATTCAGTGAGCTCGCGGCATACGGGAGAACCGATGGAGCACAGTGGATTTCTGAGTTGGACGGACATCTCTACATCCCGACTTCAAACTGCTGTAGAGAATCTTTTTGGTGAATCAATTCAGTTGCATAGTAGGCATCTGCTGGAGGATGTACTGGACTCACGGCCTGTTATTGTTCACTATTGCCATTGGTGGAATTACGCGGTGGAAGGCATGATTGTTTTCCTGTTTGGATTAGGGATCTGGAGTGGACGGAAAAACAGGCTAATGTGGATGGCTTTGAGCTTTTTCGCTTTTGACCTGTTTCTCCATTTGGGGCTCGGCTTCGGGGTGAATGAGATCTATATCATGAGTCCACACTGGCTCTTCATTATCTCCATCGTGATCGGCTGTTTGTTCAAGGTATTAAAGGGCAGGACAAGGATGGCTATGAGGACTTTGACGTCTCTTATCGTAACATCCTTATTCATCCATAACATTATGCTGATATATACTTATCTTTGGTAATGATAAGAGAAACTATATCAGGCAGGGTTATTAAAAATAAAGATCAAGGGGTTTGGATCTCGTGTTTGATTTGCCAGGTCTCTGCCGTAAATAATGATAATGGAAAGAATTGTCGGAATCTTTAGAATACGGAAAGAGGAACGCTGGCTTGCATTAATCATGCTTCTGGTATTTTCTTTCTTTAATGCCTTGGTGATATTCAGTCATTTCAGACTTTATACCACAGGCGCTCCAGGGGGATTTTATTCCATCTTCTATAAGCATTTTCAGATGTCAGGCTATGACTGTTGGTCCTGGATTACCACGTCTGGCATGCGTGTGCATTTCGAGACGGTCCGCCATCCTCTTTACCTTTCGTTGCTTTATCCTTTTTATTTGCTCAATCATTGGCTGATGGGAGTGACAGGGATCAATCTGGCCGTATTTTTCATTGCTGCTTTAAACATCGTTTGTGCTCTTTATGCATTCGTCTTTATGTATAGGGTGTTCCGTCAGGTTTTGGAATTAAATCAGTTGGATTCGACGATTCTTGTACTTTTATTGTTCTCTTTTGCTCATGTGCTGATACCTGCTATGGTGCCGGATCATTTTATCATTTCAATGATGCTGTTGACCTTTACGCTTTATGCAGCGGGGATGGAAATGAAGAAGGGCAAATTAATGTCTGTCAGCCAATCTTTTGTGTTATTGTTCTTAACGACAGGAATCTCTGTTACGAATGGGGCAAAGACCATTCTGGCCAACTTGTTTGCTAATGGCAGGAAATGCATTACACAGAAGTATGTGTTTCTTGGAATCCTCTTCCCTCTGATACTTCTGGCAGGTATACAGCGTTGTCAATATTATGCCGTAGAGGTTCCGCAGCAGGCCGCCGTCCATAAGATTGAGGTGGCTAAAATGGAAAAGGATTCTGTAAGTGTGATTAGACATCAGGCTGAACGTGACCGATGGTTGAAAACGCATGATGTCGTATCTTCCGGAAAGGGTCCTTTGTTGAGCTTGATGAATTTTACGACTCCTCGGTGGAAGACTCTGGTAGAAAATTTCTTCGGTGAATCGATTCAGTTGCATCAGCAGCATCTGATGCAGGATCTGTCCTGGAATCGCCCGATCTTTGTAGAATATGACTGGATAGTGAATTACATAGTAGAAGGACTGATCGTCTGCTTGTTTGTCTGTGGTATTCTTTCTGGAAGGCATTCCAGATTCATGCAGATGTCTTTAGCCTGGCTCGCCTGTGATGTGACATTGCATTTAATCCTGGGATTTGGAATAGGTGAAGTCTATATTATGGCCTCGGGGTGGATTTTTATTATTCCGGTGGCCATGGCTCATCTGATAAAAGGCTTGCAGGATAAGCCGAAAAAAATCTTGCGGGGAGTTCTGGTGGCCTTAACGGTGTACCTTTGGATTTATAATGGTATTCAGATTTCGGGTTATTTGCTTCGCGGGATGCAGTAGCCCAAGGAGGATTTAAAATTCATTTCTGTTGATTGAACGGGTGCCTATGTCCTGCGCATTTTCTACAAGTTCTTGTTTCGGTGAAATAAATAGTTCAGGCAGTCTTTCTGAATCTTTGCATGTGCCAGTCTCATTAACAAGTAATAAATGCCGGCAGCAATAATGACCTTTAAGATCAGTCTGATGATGAGGCTATGAAAAGTCATGGTGGAAATGTAAGCAATCCCTACGGCGAAGAGGGCAGAGAGCATGAACGGTATCGTGTCCTGGAGAAGGTTAAGGAAAGTATACCCTACGATTCTCTTTAGTGGCATTTGCCATATAATGGTCCAAAGCATATAAAACAGGGAGTATACGGCTATCATAGTAAGAATGCCATAACGGGCAAATGCCAGGATGATGGTGCATTGGACGATGATTTGAGCAATGCTCACCCACATGAATAAATCGGAACGGCCGTGGCTGATCATCAGATTCTGCAGGGGCAGGTATAATGGGGCAATGGCTCCGCTGACACAGAGGATCTGAAGGATAGGTATGCTGTCTGCCCATTTGTCTGAAATTAACAGAATAATGAATTCGGGGGCAATGACTGCCAGCCCGAACATGGCAGGAAAGGATAGGTAAGATGTGAAGCGCATCATTTTCCGTAGGACATTCAATTGTCGGTCCCCCTCATCTTGAATGGAAGAAAATACAGGTTGGGCAACTTGCGCAATCATGCCCGATACGGTAGAAGACGCCATTCCATTCCATTTGTTGGCCTGAGTAAAATTGCCTACTGTCTTAACCGGCAGAAGGCGTCCGAAGATGACGGTCAGGATATTGCTGCTGATCTGCCCGATAACGTTAGTTATCAAGATCTTACTGCTGAATCCGAACATCTTTCTTACTGGCTGGAAGTCAATGTGGAAGGAGGGCCTCCAGGGCATCAGAAAGAATTTACCAAGACTTTGCAAACCGACATAGATGAGTTGCTGCGTAACGATGCTCCAGTAAGCCATTCCATTGAGGGCCATGGTGATGCCTGCTATGCCTGATAAGGCAAGGACGGAAACTCTCAGTAGGGTGGTCTGCTTAATCATCAGGTTTTTGTACAGGTAAGCCTGTGGGACAATTCCTATTGCTGAGAGAAGAATGCACAGAAAATCTACTCTGGAGAGAAGGACTAATTTTGGCTGGTGGAAGAAGTCGGCTATCAGCGGTGCACAGAAAAAAAGGACGAGATACAGCAGAATACCTAAGAAGTTGCAAAACCAGAAAACAGAATTATAGTCGTTATCTGTTGCCCGTTTCTTGTTGGTCAGTGCTGAAGTGAAACCACTTTCCTGTAGGGTCGTGGCAATGGCACTGAAAATGGTCAGCATACCCACGAGTCCGTAGTCTGCGGGGAGCAATAACCGGGCCAGGAAAATGCCGATGATGGCATTCAGAATTTGCATGCAACCATTGTTCATGGCGGCCCAGAACAGACCTGATGCTGTTTTTTCTTTGAGAGAACTCATGGGATCTAATCAATAAATGATATGCAAAAGTAGTGTTTAATCATTGAATTTCAAAGAAAAAACAGTATTTTTGCACAAAAGAGCATCGCCTGGCCAAAGTGTATCTGCATTTTACTGTGTCTGATGTTCGACCTTTTACTCGTTTTTAAGAATATGACAGTATATTATTATCATAATATTCCAGCTTCTGCATTTTATGAAAAATGGACTAAAGGGTTGCTCCCTGGACATCTGCTGTATGGTTCTACTCATCTTCCCGAACTGGGTATTCATGTGATCTATCACCGGCCTGTATTGACACCTTACCGGTGGAAATTGTCCTTACATACTGCCTGGACTTTGTGGCGTCGACGTAAAACGTATGATGCGGTGTATGCCACTACTTTTCGTGGTCTTGAAGTAATTATCTTCCTTCGGGCTTTCAGATTGTTCCCCCATCCTGTTATCTGTTGGCACCATCAGCCTGCCGTGACCGCTCATAATCCCATACGGGAGGCTTTGGCCAGAATCTTTTACAGAGGAATTGATGAGACTATTTTCTTTTCCCAAAAACTGGTAGATGATTCCTTGAAAACGAAAAAGATTCGTCCTGATCATGCTCATGTCGTACATTGGGGGGCTGACTTGGATTTTTATGATCGGTTGATGGCTTCTATGACAGGGATACATCATCAGGGCTTTGTTTCTACTGGAAAGGAACATCGGGATATGACAACTTTAGTCCATGCCTTTAACCATACTTGTGCCTCGTTGGATATTTATATTTGTAGGATTGACAGGGGATTCAACTATGAACAACTGTTTGAGTCTTTATCCTTGCATTCTAATGTCCGGGTACATTATATTTCTGGTAATGTCATCAGTTCTCTTGCCCGAAAAGTCTACAGTTCTGCTTGTGCAGTCATTTGTTGCAAGGAGTCTGATTATACTGTCGGACTGACTACTGTAGTTGAGGCAATGGCGTTAGGGATACCTATGATCTGTAGCAGGAATGCTCAGATGCCTATGGATATAGAAAAAGAGGGATGTGGCATCATGGTGAACTATGGAGATGTGAAGGGTTGGATCAGGGCTGTTGAGTATATGTCTTCTCATCCTGAAGAAGCTGCAGAAATGGGAAAGAGGGGGCGCCTTCTGGCTGAAAGGTATTATAATGACCGAGTATGTGCAAGAGAGGTAGCTGAAATCTTACATCGGATCAATTGAACGGAATGAAGTGGTATAGCCATAGTCACAAAATAGTCATGGAGGAGTAAAATGCACCATTTTGGTACACCGAAATGAACTATAATAGAAAGAGTGTATAATATTAACACGATTTAGCATATACATGCAATCAGTTATTATGCTTTAGAAGAGATGAATCCATTAACGTAGGGTTGTTCGTGCTTAACAACAGCAAAAGCCTGCCTGATAAGTTTGTTAGCTACGGCAATGACAGCGACCTTTCCCGGTTTTCCGTTCTCCCTCAGCCGGTCATAACAGGTCTTACATTCCTTATTACATCTTAAGGAAGCAAAAGCAG
>ENA-UOOK01006452-UOOK01006452.1-fermentation-metagenome-genome-assembly--contig:-NODE-6452-length-11215-cov-3.140143_pt1 | contig 11215 bp, 12 predicted proteins | sample MGYA00245777_ERZ724023 | MGnify/ENA primary metagenome ERZ724023 (study PRJEB28704, sample SAMN03018312) | fermentation metagenome | biome: anthropogenic terrestrial biome; feature: soil; material... | reverse complement strand
TATAGAAACCGACTCCGAAATTGAAATTTCGGGCGACGGCTTAAAAAACGGACTTCTGATTATTTCCGACAGTAAGAAAATAATACCCGGAATCACCTTTCAAACTAAAAATGCCAAACCCGCAGTTCCTGCCGCCGCAAACACACTAAAACATCCTGCAGTGGTAGGTGGGGAAAAATGAGCCGTAAAAAAGTCATTGAAATGCGCGATATCGTTAAAACATTCTACTTAGGAACACCAAACGAACTTGAAATACTGCACGGAATAAATATCGATATTTACGACGGCGAATTTGTTTCGATAGTCGGTGCATCGGGTTCGGGTAAATCCACTTTAATGAATATAATCGGGGCACTGGACCGCCCCACTTCGGGTGAATATACTCTTGATGGAGTTCCGCTCAATAAAATGAACAGTAATGAACTTTCTCAGCTTAGGAACAGAAAAATAGGCTTTGTTTTCCAAACATTTAACCTTATACCTCGTTCAACAGCTCTTAATAACATTGAACTGCCTATGCTTTATGCAGGCATACCCCGTAAAAAAAGAGCGGAGCGAGCGGTGCAGCTTTTGGAGCAGGTTGAAATGTCAGAAAGGTCAAAACATATGCCGAACGAACTTTCCGGCGGTCAAAAGCAAAGGGTTGCCATTGCACGCGCCATGGCAAATGACCCTGCGATTATTTTAGCCGACGAACCTACCGGCGCTCTCGACAGTAAAACAGGCCGCCTTGTAATGGACTTATTCCATACCCTGCACGAAAAGCAAGGGAAAACAATCGTTCTTATAACACACAATAATGAACTTGCTAAAGAAACCGAAAGAATAATTACAATTCATGACGGCAGAATTGTTGATGAAAAAGACGGTGGAGAAAATATGCGGGAGGTAAATCATGAGTCTGTTTGAAAACATATCTCTCGCAATACACGGTCTTGTGGCTAACAAAATGCGCTCGCTTTTGACTATGCTCGGTATTATAATCGGTATCGGTTCGGTAATCGCCATTACATCGGTTGGCAATGCAATGACAAATGAGGTTAACGAAACCATGACGAGTTTCGGAGTTACCAATATCAGCGTTATGCTTTCACCGAAAGATAAACAAAGTTACGCCGAATATGAAGATGACGATATGTTTACCGACGAAGATATCGAAAAAATGAAAACTAAATTTTCCGACCAAATACGCGGTATCGGCTTGTCCAAAAATGCAGGCGGCGGAGAAATCACTCATAAGCATAAAGATTATAAAGTAAATGTTTCAGGTGTAAACGAAGATTACGAAATTATTGATGACATCAACATATCTAAGGGAAGATTTATAAGCGAAAAAGACCGCATACGTTCAAAAAAAGTCGCAGTAATCTCGGAAAAACTCGCATCTTCGCTCTTTTCCGCGGTTCAAAACCCATTAGGCTCACAAATCAAGGTGGATTTAAACGATAAACTGGAAACATTTACGGTTATCGGAGTTTTTGAAGAGCCGGAAACATCCGCTTTAATTCAGCGCAACGATACACAAACGACTTTTTACATTCCCGTAACTACCGCAAAGGAACTTGCAGACGAAAAAGACGGCTACGGCTCTTTTATGGTTAATGCAAAGCCGGGTACAAACTGCACTGCGCTGGCTTTGGATATTCAAAATTACTTTAATCAAGGAATATACGCCGCAAACAATCGATTTGAAGTTTACTCCGAGAGTCTTGAAAGCATGATATCCCAGGCACAGACAATGATGGGAACAATATCGCTTGCAATTGCAGTTATAGCGGGGATTTCCCTTTTGGTAGGCGGTATCGGAGTTATGAATATTATGCTGGTTTCCGTAACGGAACGCACGCGCGAAATCGGTGTCCGCAAAGCACTCGGCGCAAAAAACAGTGCTATCCGCGCACAGTTCATTGTCGAATCAATGATTATATGCTTAATCGGCGGAGTATTCGGAATACTCTTCGGTGCTGGTCTTGGAAGTATCGGCGGAATGCTTTTAAAACAGCCTGTATCCCCAACTTTAAGTTCGATTACAGTAGCTGTCGGCTTTTCAATGGCAATCGGGATTTTCTTCGGATTTTACCCTGCAAACAAAGCCGCAAAGCTCGACCCGATAGAAGCACTTCGATACGAATAATAATAAAAAGCCGACACAATCGGCACTTTCGAAACGCCCGTTTATCGGGCGTTTCCTTATTTAATATAGTTACCAAAAAGAAATTAAGTGTTGACTCAAAAAATATAAGTGTTATAATTGTAATATAGAATTTAAGGAAGTGGGTGACGGCGTTGGTTTAATCACATGATGCAATATTTTTCTTTTATGTACGATTATATTTTATAGTGAACATTAAAGGAGATTTAAGATTGAAAAAAAGCTTAAAGAAAATGGTAAGTTTAGTTCTTGTTCTTGCATTGTCCTTTACAATTTGTGTACCTGCTTTTGCAACGGAAAAAACAAAAATATCGGATTATAGTAGTAATGATACATCAATAAATGATTTTTCAAACCTTTACGAAATGCTTAACGATAAACAATTCGTAAAACAACAGGAAAATAAAATTAATAAAGAATTAGGTATTAATCAGCAGGATGTTCAGCAGTATAGAGACTGGCTTAACAATTCTCAAGAATCAGGATATTTTAAATCTGATTCTAAAGGTCATATCGTTATAAGTCCTGAAGCTGAAAACTTAATCCCCACAGGATTGAAAAAAGAATATGTTTCTCGTCTCGACTCTTTAAATAAGCTTATTGATATAGGAATATATTCATTCAATGAGGAATCTGGTATCGTATCTCATGCTTTAGAATGCATCAAAGACCCTTCAATAATGAAGGACTGTAGTACAGACACGCAATTTACGTATAATCTAATATATGCAACTAATGAAGATTTAGATTTAGGTTGGCAAGTACACCAAAATTTTCAAGAGATAAAGAATATATATAGAAATGTAGCAACATATCCTGCAGCAGTTGCATATTGGGTTAATAAAGTAAGAAAAAATGGAGATTGGGACTATAAGGTAAAAGATATTTTTAAACATAATAAAACTTATTGGTGCAAATACGGTCCTGGAGGCAGCAGTCGTGGTTACCGCAATGGGGAATGGATTGGAAATTACAACTATGGATACACCGGACACCTTTTGTTTAATTTAGATGTTCTACATGTTGGAAGTTCCGCAGTTGGAGGAGGTCCCGAAAAAGATAAGCATGATTGGCCTGCAATAGATTCAGGCTATAACCATTTGGGAACTATAGAGTGGTAATAAAAGGAGTTTTTGTATGGCTTCAAAGCACTCAAAATTAGGTGTGTTTTTATTTGTAAATGCAATAATCTGTATAGTCTTAAAGCTTTTAATTTCATATCTGTTTCCGCTTTCACGTTTATTGCTTTTATTTTTGATAGTCCCGATAACAGTAATTGTATTAATTATATATTTAATAAAAAATCGCACGAATTTACTAAATAAAAAAGTTTTCACTTGTTGGATTGTTGCCATATCAGCCTTGGTATTTACATTTCTTCCGATTGACAGGCAGCTTGAAATTGCAAGATTTTATGTATCAAAGCCTTTATATAATTCCGCTGTACATGATGTTGAGGAAGAACTCTTAAAATCTGAGGATACCACCTATATTACCGGAGAACCCCATACTGAAAGATATAAATTAAAATTTCCTTATTCATTGTTAACTCCCGGTATTGGAGAAGTTTCCTATATGAAAAAAGGTAATATAGTTGTAATTTCGTTTCCCGTATCATCTTCTCTTTCTATTACGAGGGACTTTGTCTATTTTTCAAGTGAGAAGGCAAAAACAATGTTTGAGGGATATTATGATAGAATGGAAAATTTTGATTCCCATTGGGCATATGTTTTTGATTGGGGCAATGGAAATGGAATGGAGCCCGTAGACCCAAATATTTAGTATCGTTTAAATACAAAAAAACGCAATGTTTCCCTTGTTACAAAGAAGTAAAATATTCTACTTTGATTATTTTCAAACTAAATTAGTGTGGAAGTTTGGAAAATCGGGTACTCGAATATGTGACAATGATACTATAATTTCAGGAGGTATGTGGTGAAAAGCAAAGGCAAATATGATTTTTGGGTTAAATGCATTGCTTCTATAATTTTTATTGTTATATTATATCTCCCATATGAGATGTACATTACACGATTTATCGGAATGATAATATTTACTGTCTTATTTTGGAGAAAACAGCTAAAGAATCTATTGTTTAAGCATAATGATAATGATGAAGACAAAAAATAGTATTCATTAGGAGGTATGTGGTAATTGAAATCTATAAAAAAATATATAGATTTTCCTATACTTCCTTTAATTGCATCTATAACCGCTATTTATATAGGCTTTTTACCAAATGAAAGGTATATTACAAAAATAGTTGGGATGATAATATATACGCTTATAGCTTTCCAATCGTATTAAAAAATTTTACTTAAAACACAAAAAAGATGATGAACATCTGAAAAAATAATAAATATCAAAACAAAAAGGACAGAGTGCAAAAACTCTGTCCTTAATTTATTTAAAATCCAACTAAAATTCCGCCGCTTTCCGTATAAAAGCTTGTAAGCCCGCGGGTTTCCATTACAGTAATATTTTTCGTAAGACAAACATGGGTAATGAGTTCCTTTAACCGCTGTGCACCGACGGGATTGTTGCAGTGGCTTATTACAACGGGTAACCCTGCCATATTTTTCATTTTTGCCATAAGCTCCGCTATTACGGATAATGCGCGATTTTCTCCGCGCGGCTTTTGCAAAACTTTGATTTCACCTTCGGGTGTGTTTGATGCAACCGCTCTGATACCAAGTGAATTTGCAAGTATTCCCGCTACCTTTGACATTCTTCCCGTTTTTATCAGATTGTCATAAGAGCCAAGCGCAAAAAGAAGATGCAGAGTTCTTGTATATGCCTGTGCTTTGTCGACAACATCATCAAAATTTAACCCTTCGCTGATAAGCTCAGCTAATTTGCGCAAAATAAGCACTATCCCCCCAGCCGTTGAGTGCGAATCTATAACATGTATTCTTTTTTGAGGGAACTCTTCAAGCACCATTTTTTTTGCCACAACTGCGCTGTTAAAAGTTCCGCTTAACGCGCTTGTCATCGTTACAGCTATTGATTGGTCGCATTTTCTGAACTCCTGCGCCCATTCTTCGGGTGACGGACAGGCGGAGGAAGACGCCCCCTTAAATCTTTTCATATGCGAAAGCATTTCATTTACATCTAAATTTTGATTATCTGTGTATTCTGTTTCTCCTACCCTAATTTTAAGCGGCACGGCTGCAAAATTAAATTCATAATTTCCAAATTCTTCACTGCTTAAATCGCATGAACTGTCGGAAAAAATCCCCCAAGTCATAAGCACACCCCATATATCAATTTTACATAGTTTTCAATACTACTTATTATTGTTTATATTATCACATAATGCATTTGAATAAAATCATATTGGGAATTAACTAAATCTTAACAATTGCAAAATTATTATATTAAGATTATAATATTTGTCAAAATGTTAAAAATATAAACGGAGCTGATATAATGTATGACGAAATTGCAGAGCAGGCAAAAACTGCCGTTAGCGAACTTATAAAAGCCGCTAACCTTAAAAAAGATGATATTATGGTAATCGGCTGTTCCTCAAGTGAAATCGGCGGCCATAAAATCGGTTCATTTTCGAGTGTTGAAATAGCAAATTCCGTATTTAATGCGATTTATCCCATTTTAAAGAATAACGGAATATACCTTGCGGCACAATGCTGTGAACATTTGAACAGAAGTATTATAATAGAAAAAGAAGCGGCTTTAAAAAACAGGCTCGAAATTGTAAATGTCATTCCCCGCCCAAAGGCCGGCGGCTCCTTTGCTACCGCGGCATACGAGAATTTTGAAAATCCCGCCGCAGTGGAAGAAGTTAAAGCACAAGCCGGAATTGATATCGGCGGTACATTAATCGGGATGCACCTTGCAAAAGTCGCCGTTCCGGTTCGGCTTTCAGTTTCCCAAATTGGTGAAGCTAATATAGTTTGTGCAAGAACAAGGCCGAAATTCGTGGGCGGAGGACGCGCCTGTTATGATGAAAAATTAATGTAAAAAACATATTTTGAAATAATATGTAAAAGCTATTTTCGGAGGTGAATTCAATGCAGAGAAAATACAGTGGACTTAACGAACTTATTAAAGAAGACAGCGAAGCTAACAGCTACTATAATTCTCTTCCTCAATATGTAAAAGAGATGATTTGTCAGCAGGAACAAAATGTCAACTCTTTCGACAGCCTGCATTCTTTTGCGGACAATTATACAAAGGAAGACGACTGATTACCGGCAAGGTGCAGGGGCGATACCGAACCTACAACGCCGCATTTTATTTATTTATCTTATGTGTAAAGGGCAGCCTTGTGCCGCCCTTTCATTATTTTAATAATAGAAATTACATAGCACAAACAGAGAGTAAACAATATTAACAATTTATTATATTTTTATTTGACAATATTATTTATTTGTGATATTATTGCCTAAATATATTTTAAACACTGTGACGGAGAAAGTAGTTCGTGAAGAAAGCACACAGAGACACTCCTGCATTTATGCGCTGAAAGGGAGTGAGCCGGAACACGGGGGAAAATGGCTCTTGAGTTGCGCACCGATGCCGATTTTTTGGTTTAGACTGCGACGGGATTTCCCGTTATAGAAAGCGGGTATAGGCATTAATTTGTAATACCCTTAGAGATTCGTTTCTGTGAAGAGCGGACAAATTGAAGTGGTAACATGGGGATTTTAAACCTCGTCTTCTTTAAGCATATGCTTAGAAGGCGAGGTTTTTTGATTTTCCTTAGAAAGGACATAATACGATGAAAATCAGCAAAATCTTAAATAGCGGTAAAGTTACGGTTTCGTGTGAGTTATTCCCGCCGAAAAAAGCGGGCGACCTTGGAAAAGTCAAAGAAGTTGTAAAAACCACTTCCCTGCTTAATCCCGATTTTATCAGCGTAACTTACGGTGCAGGCGGCGGTACTTCAGCAAATACTGTTAAAATTGCATCTGATATTCAAAAACACAATATACCTGCGCTTGCGCATTTAACCTGTGTGTCTTCAACAAAACAGGAAGTCGAGCAAATCCTTTCCGAACTTCAAAACAACAATATTGAAAACATCCTCGCTTTAAGGGGCGATATTTCGCAAAATTCCGCATTTCCCTCCCCGCACAATTACCGTTATGCGGCAGACCTTATAAAGGATATCAAAAAGTACGGTGATTTCTGTGTCGGCGCGGCGTGTTACCCCGAAGGGCATATCGAATGTACCCATAAAGACGACGATATTGAATATTTAAAACAGAAAGTCGACTGCGGCTGTGACTTCTTAACCACACAAATGTTTTTCGATAACAATATCCTTTACAATTTTCTGTACCGAATACTTGCAAAGGGAATTAAAATACCCGTCGTTGCGGGCATAATGCCAGTTACAAACAGCAATCAGATTAAACGTATCTGTTCGCTTTCAGGTACGGTTTTACCTCCGCGCTTTAAAGCCATAGTCGATAAATTTGCAGACAACACCTCCGCAATGAAACAGGCGGGTATTGCTTATGCAACGGAACAAATAATAGACCTTATCGCAAGCGATGTGAAAAATATTCACATTTATACAATGAACAAACCGGATATTGCGGGAAAGATTATAGAGAATCTTTCGGAAATAATAAAGTGAATAAGCCTATAAACTGCATAGATATGCATTTTTGAAGTCATTTAAATGCATATCTTAATTATCTAAATTATTTGCTGATTTAAAAGTTATGTGAAAAACATTCACATAACATAAATATATGAATTTAAAAAGTAAAGTAAACGTGAAACATTTTCACATAAATATTGATATTTAAATAGTTATCACAGAAAGCAGGGTGATATTATGAACGAAACAGAAGAAGTTCTGCGCTACCTCGGGTTTGGGAACAAAAAAGCAGATGAGCGGACTTTTAAAACCATCGGCTCGTGTATGCAGGAATTAAGCGTTATAAAGCCAAAACTTGTCAGCCGAACTTTTCCGCTTACGATTGACGGCGGAGTCCTTATAGGCAATTTAAACATAGAAAGCAAAAACTTAAAAAAACATTTAAATGGATGTGACAGGGCTGTCCTTTTTGCCGCAACGCTGGGAACTAACGCGGATTTTCTTCTGGAGAGAACATCCAAAACAGACATTGCAAAAGCGGTGATAATGCAGGCGTGCGCCGCTGTCAAAATAGAGAGTTTCTGCGATAAATTTCAAGATAATACAGCAAAGCAGTACGGAAAGGAAGGATATTATTTAAAACCGCGGTACAGCCCCGGGTACGGAGATTTTCCGATTCAGTATCAGCGTGAAATAATAAAAACACTCGACTGCCAAAAACGGATAGGGCTTTCCATGACGGACGAATATATGCTTGTACCGTCAAAATCGGTTACCGCTATTATCGGACTTACAAAAACCATTGAGGGGTGTGTAACTTCCAAGTGCAAAAACTGCGGGTTAAAGAGCTGCCCTTTTAGAAAGGATTGATTAAACTGAATATACTTGAAAAATTAGGGAAACGGATTATCTTTTTTGACGGCGGCATGGGAACGCTTTTACAGGAAAAAGGATTATCCCCTGGGGAACCTCCCGAAGTGTGGAATATTACTCACCCCGAAATCATTGAAAAAATTCACTCCGATTACTTCGCGGCCGGTGCGGATATTATTAAAACAAACACTTTCGGTGCAAACAGGATTAAACTGAGCGCAAGCGGTTTTACTCTATATGAGCTAATTTCAGCCGCTGTAAAAATCGCAAAAAAAGCGGCTGACGGCGCGCTTGTCGCAATGGATATCGGCCCAACGGGAAAACTTTTGAAGCCCATGGGTGACCTTGAATTTGAAGATGCTGTTTCGGTTTTTAAAGAGGCGGCAACTGCCGGCGAAAAAGCAGGGGCGGACTTAATTTTAATAGAAACCATGAGCGACACTTACGAATGTAAAGCGGCAGTTCTTGCGGCAAAGGAGAGCACAAATCTACCCGTATTTGCAACTGTGGCGATTGACAAAAGCGGTAAACTCTTAACCGGCGGCAGCATTGAATCAGCGGTCGCTCTTTTGGAGGGCTTGGGTGTAGACGCACTTGGTTTAAATTGCGGATTCGGCCCAAAACAGATGAAAAATTTTCTTCCCTCACTTGTAAAATGCAGTTCAGCTCCAATAATCATAAATCCAAATGCAGGACTGCCCCGAAGTATAGACGGGAAGGCTGTTTTTGACGTTACTCCGCAGGAATTTGCAGATGATATGAAAGAAATTGCACATGGCGGCGCTTGGATTATCGGCGGCTGCTGTGGAACTACCCCGAAATACATCGAAGAAACGGTCAAAGAATGTAAAAATATTTCACCTGTTCCTATAAAAAATAAAAATCTTACCGTAGTGTCTTCTTTTACAAAGGCTTTCGTTTTCGGCAATAAACCGATTTTAATAGGCGAACGAATCAACCCAACGGGGAAACCGCGGCTTAAACAGGCTCTGCGTGAAAACGACATGGATTATATCTTGCGTGAAGCTATTTCGCAGCAGCAAAGCGGCGTGCATATTTTAGACGTCAACGCAGGACTGCCCGAAATAGACGAGCCAGAAGTTTTAAAACAAGCAGTGACTCAAATTCAGAGTGTAGTCGATTTACCGCTTCAAATAGATACCTCCGACACAAACGCAATGGAACAGGCTTTGAGAATATATAACGGAAAGCCGCTTATAAATTCGGTAAACGGCAAAAAAGAATCCATGAAAGCTGTTTTTCCTCTTGCCAAAAAATACGGCGGCGCGGTAATCGCGCTTACCCTTGACGAAAACGGAATACCAAATACCGCTGAGGGACGTTTTAAAATCGCTGAAAAAATAGTAAATACAGCCGAAAAATATGGAATCTACCGAAAAGATATAATAGTCGACACGCTTGCAATGACCATTAGCGCAGGGCAGGAAAATGCGGGAATTACTCTTAATTCACTCAAAATGATATCCGAAAAATTAGGTGTTCACACCTCCCTCGGAGTATCAAATATATCTTTCGGACTTCCGCAAAGAGAGAATATCAATGCGGCATTTTTTCTTATGGCTCTGCAAAACGGGTTAAGCGCCGCAATAATCAACCCAAATTCTAAGGCTATGCTCAATTCATATTATTCCTATTGTGCTTTAAGCGGTAAAGATGAAAAATGTATGTCTTATATTTCTCATTATTCAGACCAAAAATCCGAACCTCCTGCAAAAAATGACAGCTGTACCCTTTACGATGCAATTATTAAAGGGCTTAAAGAAAGTTCTTATAAATCAGCAGAAGAGCTCCTTAAAACAGAAAAACCGCTCAAAATAATAAATACCCACCTTATTCCCGCTCTTGATAAGGTTGGCAGGGATTTCGAAAACGGAATTATATTTCTGCCACAGCTTTTGATGAGCGCCGAAGCCGCAAAAACTGCATTTGAAGTCATTCGGCAGACTGTCGGCAGTGGCGGACAAATTAAAAAAGGCAAAATCATTCTTGCGACAGTAAAGGGTGACATTCACGATATAGGTAAAAATATCGTAAAGGTTTTGCTTGAAAATTACGGTTATGATTTAATAGACTTAGGAAAAGATGTTCCCCAAAAAAAGATAGTCGAAACTGCATTAAAATACAACGTAAAACTCGTCGGTTTAAGCGCGCTTATGACTACAACAGTTGTAAATATGGCGGAAACAATAAAGCTTCTGAATGAAAAAATTCCTGACTGTAAAGTGATGGTAGGCGGCGCTGTTTTAACCCCCGAGTATGCAAAACAAATAAATGCCGACTCTTACTCCAAAGACGCTATGGGGTCGGTTCACTATGCCGAAAAAATATTTAATCATATTTAAAGAAGCGGGAATTATTCCCGCTTCTTTTCCTTTTTAGCAAAATGTAGTAGGTAAATATAAGTAATACCCCTATATAACTACGTATTCATTATTCCAATACGCATATAATAAAATGCTTTGATGGTCAAAGTACCTTGACACACGTGGAGTTTTTTGCTATAATTCACTCAATTTCATTATAATGCTTTGAACTTCAAAGTATTTTCAAAAGAGAGGCGGTGATCGGTCATAAGTGAAGAATATTCTCAAATCAAT
>ENA-UOOK01006451-UOOK01006451.1-fermentation-metagenome-genome-assembly--contig:-NODE-6451-length-11215-cov-5.480735_pt1 | contig 11215 bp, 12 predicted proteins | sample MGYA00245777_ERZ724023 | MGnify/ENA primary metagenome ERZ724023 (study PRJEB28704, sample SAMN03018312) | fermentation metagenome | biome: anthropogenic terrestrial biome; feature: soil; material... | reverse complement strand
GGATGATTATACTACTTTGAAGTCATGCAGCAACACTTTGGTTTATCCTTCTCTTTAATTTTGATGGATTCTTTAAAAACAGCTTATTCCACCGCTTATTATCGGCTTTTACTTATGGTTAAAGGCAATGCTATTGGCGATGTTGTTTCAATTGATGCAACAAGTACAAGCCTTAACAGTAATTTTATTTTAAGAAATCCGCAAAATGCCTGGCCCAGTTTTTGCTTTTGGGGTGTTACTAATATGCTTCCTGTTTTTCAATTGTTGGGTTGTAACTATAAAAATGCCAAATTTATAACCAAATATTTTACTGATAGCAAATCTTTTGATTTATTTACTAAAGTAGATTTTATTTATAGTAATTCTACTGCAACCATAAAATCAGGTGTTGGAATTAAATCCGAAGGAGATTTAGTAGTATCTGGAACAAAGGGTTATATCTATGTTCCAGCGCCTTGGTGGAAGACTGATTATTTTGAAATTAGGTATGAAAATCCGCTTGATAATAAAAAAGTATTTTACCAATTAGAAGGGGAAGGAATTCGTTTTGAGATTCTTTCTTTTGTGAAAAGTATTAGAGATCATAAAGATTATTCTTATATAAGTGATGACGTATCAAAAGCAATAGTAAGGACAGTTGAAGATTATTATTCAGGAATGAATGTAATTACAATTTAAGGAGTATGCAACATGCAAAAATATTATATAAATCCAGATATAAAGAAGACTGATAGGGTCTTCCCAATGCAAGGACGATATGGTTATCATCGATATGATATGAATGAAAATCCCGAAGGCCTTCCTAAAGCGTTTTTGGATTCTGTTTTAAAAGAGGTTACGCCAGATTTTCTTTCTATATATCCAGAGCCGGACAAGTTTTTAACTGAATACGCAACTTATTTAGGAAATGGTTGTAAACTTGATAATCTTGTAGCAACTAATGGAACAGATATGGCTATTAGATATATTCTTGAAACATTTGGAGAAAAGGGCAAAGATGTAGTTACCGTTTCCCCAACTTTTGAAATGTACTGGGTTAATTGTTCCATCATTGGACTTCATCACGTCCCAGTAGTTTATGAGAATGATATGACAATCAAAACCGACAATATTATTAAAGCTATTGGCAAAGACACTAGAATAGTTGCATTAGTTAATCCCAATAATCCTATGGGTAATGTCTATACAGATGACGATATTAAAAGAATCATTAAAAAAGCCAAAGAGGTTAATGCAGTTGTTTTAATTGATGAGGCATATCATTATTTCTATCCAAACACATTTCTCAAATATGCTTTGACGGAAGATAACGTTATTGTTACCAGAACATTTTCTAAGCTTTTTTCAATTGCAGCATTAAGGATGGGAGTCGCAATTGCTAACCCTAATCTTATTCATTATATAAAGAATTCTAAGTTGACTTTTGATTGTAATGCAGTCGCACTTTTGTTTGCTCAAAGAATCATTGAGCATCCTGAACTCGAAAAGCAATTGATTGATATTGAAGTAAAAGGAAAAGCATATACACTCAATAGTTTAGTAAAGCATGGATATATATGCCGTGATTGTAAAGGAAACTTTATTTTTATATATTTCTTGTATGATTGCACGAAAAACGTGTTTACATAATCTTTATTTCTTATTCTTGAAGTATTTCAGCAGTCCTTCACAGCCATAGCTGATATCTTCGTAGGCTTTATCAAAGTCTCTGGTGTAATAAGGATCAGAGATATCTCTTTTAGTATCCGTAAAGTCTAATAAACAATGCAGCTTACTTTCATCCCGGATGAAGATAGCTCTTTTAAGAAGAACCAGATTATAGTTCTCCATGCCGATTATGTAATCGGCATTCCGGAATTCCTGGATGGTGATCTGACTGGCCAGATGATCAGTAAAAGGAATCTGGTGTTTAATTAATTGTTCCTTGGCTTTGGAATAGAAACCTTGTCCATTGGTATCTAGGATAGTGGCTCTGGAGGTAACATCAAAGTCTTTAGCCATGTTGGCTTTATCTAACATATTCTTAAAGATGAACTCAGCCATAGGTGAACGGCAGATGTTGCCTTCACAGATGAAAATAATTTTAGTCATATTTAGTTTCTTTAAATAGTATACTTATTCTAGTCGAAATAAAAACATTAACATGAAAGCAAAAGACAGAATTTTTCTTTCCTTGTTCATCTTCTTTTCTTTAGTGATTATTATCGAAGCCTGTATTCCTTCTTCTGGTTCTTCTTCTCAAAGCAAAGTTTTGGCTTGGCTCTTTGATCGAGGACCGGCTACTGCTGACGTTGTATCTCCAACCAGTTTTAATCTTGAGGGAGAAACGACTCTTTATATTGGTGAAACCAATACTTATCAGTCGTTATTCTCACCTGAGAATACGACTGATAAGCGTGTCACCTATGTCGTAAGTGGAGATAAGGAAGCAGTTTCACTATCAAGCGATGGCAAGCTGACTGGCTTAAAAGCTGGAGAAGTAACCTTAATTGCTACTTCTTTAAGTGATGGTTCTCTTTCTTCCTCTCTTATAGTTTCAGTCTCAAATGAACCTATTACTTCTCTTTCTTTAGGTCTATCTCAGTTTAAGGGAGTCATTAAGGGAATGAGCGTTAAATCCACTGTCACATCTAATCTCAACGAGACTCCCTACAATCTGCTTTCTTTTTCTTCTTCGGATACTAATGTTGCGACGATTGATGAAGATGGTTTCATCTATACGAAGAATACAGGAACTACGATCATTCAGGCAGCCAGCAAAGAAAACAATAGTGTTGTCAGTAATCAGGTGCCCTTAAGTGTCGTAGATGGCACCTTAATTGCTACTACAAGCCTTAATTATTCCGGCTCCACTGATTTATATATCGGAGAGAACCGACCTTTAGGAATGACGTTTAATCATAATGCCTCTGATAGGAATGTAAAGGTAGTCACGGATGACACGACTTTAACCTATCAGGGAGAATCCCTGATAGGCTTAAAAGCCGGATCTTCGACTGTGGTGGTTTCGTCTTTAGCTAATCCGGAATTGAATAAGTCTATTACTTTCAATGTCTTGGAAGTGAAGGCTACGAAGATCATTTTAAGTGAGGCTTCTTTACAGTATGGTAAGACTTTGAATGTGAAGTATACTCTTTCTTCTGATTCTTCTCTTCCAGTCACTAATAAGGAAGTCCTCTTTTCTTCTTCGGATACGAGCATTGCTTCAATTGATGATAATAGCAATGTAACTGATAAAAATATTTCTATTATTGAAAGTGCTACAAGAATGATAACTAAAATAATAATATACAATATACTCATTTTAACCGATCACTCTCTCTATCTTTAAACAGATAATAGATTCCCTTGGAACAATTATTGGAAAGAGGCAGATTGATTTCTTCGGTTTTTCCATTATGATCTGTTATTATCCGTATCCTCCAATACATGATACGCCTTGATAACTACCGTAAGTATTGCTTAATGAAAATCCTACAGTGTCAGGTCTTCCTAAAATTTCCCAGTTGGTGTGGATATAATATTCGCAATCAGCCTTCCAATAATCGGAGCTTTAATAATAGCCACGCGCAACAATATCCCACTTAATCCGCACTTGAATCATACCATATTGTTGGAGAACTCATCGTAACCGCATTTGTCGATTGTGGTGTGATTTCATCCTTTTGCTCTTCTTTTAGCCTATAAACTCCAAATGAATTTTCCAAAAGCCGCTTTTTTCATCGTAACGCCTCCGTTTCAAAGTTCACTGTCTCTGTTATAGGTGTTTCGCTCCGGCAAGTCAACGGAATCAGGGATTTCCGGCACTCGACCGTCAAGCCACCCGGCGTTTTCCCCCGCTTGCCTGCCGGTCGCGCGCATGTCCCGGACTGAGGGCAAGCCGGAAAGAAAAACAAGGCGCAAAAAAGGAGCAGGCTGAATCCACTCGAGGAACTCAACCGGCTCCGGAAACCAGCGACCGCGCCGAGACGTCCGTCCTCCCTTCGGCCACAGCGGAAACGGCGCACGGCAAAGCGATCCGCAGCCTGATCCCGTTGACTTTCCGCCGGCCTTCGACTACAATGAAGCCGAAATGAAGCCGACCGGTCGAAACGGAAAAGCGGCGAGGAGGCGGGGTTCGTTGGCCAAATGGAATCCGTGGCACGGGTGCCACAAAATCAGCGCCGGCTGCCGGAACTGCTATGTGTACCGCATCGACGCCCGGCACCAGAAAGACAGCTCGATCGTGGGGAAAACAAGGGACTTCGACCTGCCGCTGCGGCGCGGCCGGGCCGGGGAATACAAGCTGCCCGGAGACGAGACGGTCTACACCTGCTTTTCTTCCGACTTTTTTCTGGAAGACGCGGACTGCTGGCGAGAGGAAGCGTGGCGCATGATCCGGGCAAGGCCGGATCTGCGCTTTTTTATCGTGACAAAGCGGATCCACCGCTTTCACGAGCGCCTGCCGGACGACTGGGGCGCGGGCTATGAAAACGTGTCGATCTGCTGCACCGTCGAGAACCAGGACCGCGCGGATTTCCGGCTACCCATCTTTGAGAGCGAGCCGATCCGGCATAAAAGCATCATCTGCGAGCCGCTCCTCGGGGACGTCGATTTGGCGCCGTATCTCCCCGGCGGGATAGAGGAAGTGACCGTCGGCGGCGAATCCGGGCCGAACGCCCGCCTGTGCCGCTTCGAGTGGGTGCTGCATGTCCGCGACCAGTGCCGGGAAGCCGGCGTGCCCTTTGCTTTCATGCAGACCGGCGCCAACTTTGAAAAGGATGGAAAAAGATATTTCATCCCCCGGAAGCTACAGCATTCCCAGGCGCGCAAAGCGGCGATCGACCTTCCGGGAGCTCGGTAGCACAGCGAAACACGCCGAGCCTATTCCTTCACCTGCAATAAGTCGAGCGGTTTTCGCCCGACCAGCGAAATTGCGCCGCAGACGACGACCACGCAGTACCCGTCCTCGTGCGCAAGGCGGCGAAGGATTTCCATCACGCACCGCCCGTTGTCGACGTCCAGATTGCCGGTTGGCTCGTCCGCCGGCAGGATCTTCGCGCCGGAAGCCAGCGCTCTGGCGATCGCCACGCGCTGCTGCTCCCCGCCGGAAAGATGCGAGGAAAAACGCTTGTGCTTCTCCTCCACGGTTTCCACGGAAGCCAGCAGTTCCTTCGCGCGCACTTTCGCCTGCGCGGCCGGCACGCCGTTCATCTCCATGGGGTAGCAGACGTTCTCCAGAACCGTGAGCAGCGGGAACAACTGGAAGGCCTGCAAAATCTCGATCAGAACCGTCCCCTCCGACGGACGGTCCAGCCCCGCCATGATGGAAAGCAGCGTCGTTTTTCCGCTGCCGGAAGGCCCCCGACGGCATACAGGTTACCGCCCCCAAACGTGCAGGAAACGTCGCTCAGCGCGGAACGCGTACCGCCACGCAAACGCGCCGCCAAGGGAGATCCCCACAGCCCCCAGAAGCGTGAAGGGCCAGGCCATCCGGAAAGCCGCCGCGCTCCGCGGCAGACCGAGCGCGCGCTGAATGGCGAATTCCTTCCGCCGCGGGCGCAGGTACAGGAAAACCGCAAGCCCCAGGGCCAGCAGCGCCACGACGCAGAAAATTCCGGCGCTGACCAGCGCGGAGAACTTCAGCGAATCGGCGAAAGCCCAGTAGTTGGCCGAGCCGTTGTCGATAAAATTGACGTTAATGCCCATCGCGGCAAGCCTGGCGCGGTTCTCAGAAAAAAAAGCGTCCTTGTCGAGATGGGATTTTAAAACAAAGTCGTAGATAGGAAAGTAAATATAATTTTTCGTGTTATCATATTCGACCGGCAAACAGGAATTGGGGATATAAAAATAATTTGTATAAAGTGTAGAACCATAATCTTGACTTACAAATCCATATAAGCCAACAATATAGGCCCGGATCAGATATTGATTTCCTTCACGCAGGGAATTGAACTCTTTGTCCACCTCGCCGTCCTTTTTCGGAACATAGGACAGCTTAATCGTCTTTCCGCTCTGCACATATTCCGGATAGCCGGCCACAACCTTGTTCACGCGGAAGGTCAGGAAGTACTCCTCCACCGAGTTTTCGTTTCCGGGCTGTTTCGTCATGTGGCTTTTGGAAAGCAGATTGGCATAAGTGATCACGTCGCTTACATGGATTCCAAGCGCGTGCTTGTGATCTTTACGATTATCTTCTTCATCTGTATCGCTCGAATAACCATCCGTATCCGCATTGTAAAGCCCGTCTTGCAGCACGCCGGAGCAATATCCGCGCCGGTCTTCCAGAGCGACATACGGGCTTTGGGAAACCAGCTCCGCGCCCTTGAAAACGTTGCCGTCTTTGCTTGTCGTCTGCAAGGTGCCGATCGTATGGTAATAGCTCCCGAGGACGTCCGTTTTTTCCCGGATGAGTAAGTACTCCGTCACCTGCGAGACGGCCGCGAAAGAAATCAGCCCGGTCAGCAGAAACAAAAGCAGCGCCCGGACCGGCCGGCGCACCAGAGATTTCAGAGAAACATTCGGTTTCACTTTTTCCGCCCCCTGGGAACGGAAAAATCCGTTGTGTTTCTATATACGAAGTGACGCCCAAGGGTCCCAAGGCGTCACCGCAATATCATCATTATGAAATTGTATGGATACACTTTTGTCTAATTTTTATTCGTTATATGCAGTATATGCCCATTTTTCTAATATGTTAAGTAAATCATTGGTAAAAATCCGCGAAGCCAGCCGGCGAAAGCCGAAACGCCGTCGTGCGGAAACGGCAGCCGGCAGCGATGACTCTCCCTCATTTATAGATGGAATCTGCGCTGGATCTCGGCCAAAAGGGCTTTCCCCTGAAAGAACAGCAGAGCGGCCAGGAAAATGACGGTGGAAGCGAAGCAGACCGCGGACGGGACGACGACGCGGACTTTGCCCGCCACCAAGAAAGCGAAGGATAAAAGTCCAAACACACAATCGATGATCAGATACAGGATATAATCCTGGATATTGAGCTTCTTCGCTTTCGCGATCACAGCCATCGCAATCATGGCGGCGGTGCAGAGAATGGGAAACACATAGTCCAGCGACCAGCCGCGGAACCCGGTGAGCAGGTCCCAGACGACGGCCAGAACGGAAAGGAGGCAGACCTGCCACAAAATGGTTTTGGGGATGTTCCTCCGCTTTTTCAGCACCAGCAAAAGGGACAGCCAGACGCTCCCGATTCCCCCGACCACAAACTGGAACCACCAGCCCCCGGACGGCAGGACCAGGTTTACCGCCGCGCTGATCGCCGCCGCGGCAACCGAGCCGAGCGCGAACCACAGCAGCAGCGTCCCGCCCGTTTTCCTGCGCGGCGGGAACGTCGGGAATACGTTCCCGGCTTCCTCCGGGGTGCCCGTCAGCTCGCCCTTGCACAGCGGGCAGCGGGCATATTTCCCCGGCAGGCGGATTCCGCAGTTCTTACAGTACAGCATTGGGTTCTTCCTCCAAATGCTCCAGATTGGAGTTGATCTCGATCCCGATTCCCCTGCCCGCCAGCCGGCGGAAAAAGCGCCGCGGGACGTCGGTGCTTTCCAACCGCGCGGAATAGCTGACGGCCAGCGTGTCCCCGAACGAGCAAAGGCAGATCTGCGGGCGCCGGGTGCCAACCGTGACGCTGAAAAGCCGGATATGGGCTTCCATCGCCGGGGGCATCGCGATCCTGCCGAGATTGGAGACCGCGGCCGTGTCCCCGCGCTCCGCGCTCCGCCCCGCCAGCTTCAGGCAGGGAATCTTGACCGCCAGGGGGATCGCTTTGACCAGGTAGTTGTTTTCCAGCGCGGAATAACGGTTGATGATTTCCAGCATGGTTTCCGGGTTCAGCTGTTCCTGAAAAGAGCGCCGGACGCTCTCCAGCACCTCGGGAAAATCGTCCCCGGACGTCTGAAAGCGGTGGCCGACGTGGATGATTCCGAAAAAGTTGCGCGCCGTCTGCGTTTTGAAATAATTTCTCAGGTCGACCGGAACGGTGATCACCACGGGGCGCACACAGTCCCTGACGGCCATTCCGTCGTGGACGGAGCAGATGAGCAGCGCCGTCAGAAGCTGCGTCAGAGTGGCATGGTACTCATGGGCGACGGCCAGGATGGATTTCACCGAAAGGACGCCCTCGATCACGCCGAGACGGTTTTCCGGCAAACGCGGCCCTCCCAAATTGTAAGCCCGCTCCGCTTTTTGGCTGCGGACATCTTTCTTCTTGTCGTAATACTTCGCGAACGCGTCCTGCCGGAACTGCTCCTGCGAAGAGCCGCCGCCGTCAAGGAAAACGCCGTCCGCCGCGGAGTCCGGATGCTTTTCCGCCAGATAGAACGCGACGAGGTTCCGCAGGAACTGCACGGCTCCCATGCCGTCCGTCAAAGCGTGAAAGACCTCCAGGCTGATCCGCTTTTTATAGTAGTACACCCGGAACAGCAGGCCGGGCTTGTCCGCATTGTAGATCGGAGCGCAAAGGGGCTGGTCTTCCTCTTTTACGACCGGGCGCAGGGCGTTTTCCTCGAAATAATACCAGAACAGGCCTTTCTTCAAAGTCGACCGGTAGAATGAAAATTTTTTGACCGTCTGATCCAGAGCGTGCTGAAGGATCCGCGCGTCCACCGTTTCATACAGCTCGCAGGCGAAGCGGAAAACCTTAGGATCCCGGCTTGAACTGGTCGGAGGGAAAATCTTCGCGGCATTGTCCAGGCTGGTCCATTTTCTGATCACTTGCATGGCAAGACGCCCCTTCCGCCAAAAATTGATTGATTACCCGATACGCCCGCCTCACATGGATGAAACGGGGCGGCAGCATCAAAAAGGCGTGCAGCGCGTCTTTCATCCGGTAGACCTCCACGTCGTTTCCCGCGTCCCGGAGCCTTTTGCCGTAGTATTCCCCCTCGTCCCTCAGCGGGCAGAACTCGGCCGTGATGATCAGCGTGCGGGGCTGATTCGAAAGGTTGCCGGCCAGCAGGGGGGCGAAGTACGGATTGCCGAAATCCTTTTCCGAACCGCTGTAAAGCTTCATAAGGCTCTGGACGCGTTTGGAGGTCAGCAGATACTCCGTGCCGTTTTCCCTTATCGAGGGAAACGGGGAGCTGTCGCCGTGGTCGTTAAAGGTGGCGGGGTACAGCAGGATCTGCCGCCGCGGGCGGAATTCCCCCCGATCCCGCGCCATCAGCGAAACGACGGCGGCCAGATTTCCCCCCGCGCTGTCGCCGATCAGCGTAATCTTCTCCGGATCGACGGGAAAAATGCGTCCGGAGAAAAATTCTTTCGCGGCGGCATAACAGTCCTCCGGCGCAGCGGGAAACCGATATTCCGGCGCCAGGCGGTAATCCACGGAGGCCACCACATGCCCCGTCGCTTTCGCAAGGTCGGCGCACACGCCGGTATAGTTTTCGATCCCGCCGGTCACCCATCCGCCTCCGTGGAAAAATAAAAGCAGGGGGAATGGGCCGCCGCCGTGCGGCTGAAAAATCCGCACGGGAACGTGGTGATCCCCGCACATGATCTTTTTGTCCCAAATCTGGTAATCCGCGGGCTTTCCCCGCAGCCTTGCCATAAGAAGCTGAACCCGGCGCTCGGCCCTGTAGCTTTTCTGCACGTCGGGATCCAAGGCCGTTATCGCCTTCAAAGCCGCGCGCATCGCCCTGTTGATCGCCAATCCGGCACCTCCTGTGCATCGGAATAAAACGCAGCGTTTCAAGATATACTATAGTTTGATTTTATCATATGTCAGGCGGGCCGTGAAGAAGTGCGGAAGAAGAAATATTCGGGTTCGCGGGGCGAATTTACCTTGGGAAGCCACGCCGAGCGCGTGAGCGCACTTCCGGCCGCAAATTTTATCCGAAAAATTGTGAAAACATCTTGACATCGTAAAAACCTTATGCTATAGTATGTACGTATTCTAATGTACGAATTGTCTCACATTTTTTGTAAGTCATTCACATTATGAAGACTTACAAAAAATGTGAGTTTTTATACGACGGATACAAATAAAATTTATGGAGGCACTTATTTATGAATCATGGTACAGTAAAGTGGTTTAACGAAGCAAAAGGATACGGTTTTATTTCTAATGACGACGGCAGCGGAGATGTGTTCGTTCACTTCTCGGCGATCCAGTCCGAAGGATATAAAACCCTTGCGGAAGGCCAGAAGGTCACTTATGACACCGAAGCCGATCCGAAGAATCCCAGCAAACTGCGCGCTGTCAACGTGCAGATCGCTTAAACCCAGATGGTCCCGGCCGCCCGTAGGGGCGGCCTTTTTCTATATCCGGCGGGCCTCCTCTTCCGCACGCCATAAAATCGGCTGCAATAAAAAAGTGGGACGATAACATGAAGCCGGGAAGGTACTTCGCCGGACTGATCCTAACGTTGAAAGACATGTTATAACAGGAGAATTGAAAAGGGGTGGACAAATTTGATCGACGTCAAGAGGATGGGCGAATTTTGCGAGTTTTCAAAACAGTACGTCCCGATCGTGATCAGATATTTTCGGAATGGATCGTCCTCAAAATCCTGTGAGAACTCCGCCTGCGGCAATCCGGAATGCAGCCTGAGCGGCAACTTCAAGGGGAACATCGAAACCGGGAAAGCGGCCCCGGGTAAACCCGGGTAAGAGAGAGAATGAAGCTCAGCCCGGACTCACGGCATAGTCGACCGCGGATCGCCCATATCACAGAACGTTGAAAAGGCCGTTAAAAGTGTTGAAACCATGCCGAATATAACGTTCCGTATAAATTTTGCCGATGGATTGAGAACCCGCCCGCAGCGCTTGCGGACGGGTTTTATGCTGCCGTCCGCAAGAAAAAGGCGGTTGAATCCCGCTCCTCGCGCTGCCCGTCTTTAATATACTGACGGCGACGCGCGCTGTATACCAGGAAAGTTTCGGACCGCATCAGACAAGCCGGGCCGCCGTTTCCCGCGATGAGCCATGCGCCGGAAGCCGGGCAAGACGGAATGTGAATCTTATTCCTTTCCGTCCGCCGGCCGGCAGACGGAAAGCAGCCGCGACGCAAGGCGCGAGACGCCCGCCCCGTCATGGACCAGCGTGAACCGGGTGTGTGTCGTGCCCCCGTCGATCAGCAGCACCGACTCCTCGATAAACAGCAGGTGGAACGGTTTCCGCTCCCGCACCAGGAGGAAATTATCCAGCCGGATCACCACCGCCACGTTATTTCCGGGGTCCAGCGGAACGTCCAGCATCCGGATTTTTTTCACGATCTCTTCCC
>ENA-UOOK01006450-UOOK01006450.1-fermentation-metagenome-genome-assembly--contig:-NODE-6450-length-11215-cov-10.472491_pt1 | contig 11215 bp, 9 predicted proteins | sample MGYA00245777_ERZ724023 | MGnify/ENA primary metagenome ERZ724023 (study PRJEB28704, sample SAMN03018312) | fermentation metagenome | biome: anthropogenic terrestrial biome; feature: soil; material... | reverse complement strand
TACACTTGTACAGAATGGTATTGTTGAGAATTTTGATTCATTAAAAAAAGAATTAGAAAAAAAGAAAGAAAAGTTCATATCTCAGACAGATACAGAGGTAATAGTAAAATTAATTGAAAGAGAATTACTTAAGAAAAAAACATTAAAAGATGCAATTATCACTGTTTTTAAGCAACTAGAAGGAAGGAACACAATTGCAGTATTAGATAGTAAAAGTGGGAAGATATATGCGATTAGAAATGGTTCTCCATTAGTTGTTGGAGTAGACAATGGTGGGACATATCTAGCATCTGATACACTCTCTTTCTCCACAGCAACAAACAAAGTTATTCTCCTTGATGATTACGACATGATTGAGATTGATGGAGAAAAGATACAGATTCAGAACATAATGAAAAGAAAGAAAAAGAGGATAGAGATCAAAGAATTAAAACATCAATTTAGTGAGATAGATAAGGGGAAGTATGATCACTTCATGATTAAAGAGATTGTTGATCAGAAGAAAACCATACCACTTGCTACGGAATATACTGAACAAGAACTCAAACCTCTTGTTCAAGCTGTAAGAAAAGCAAGTAGGGTATATACAGTTGGAGCGGGTACAGCAGGTTTTGCTGCAGGGCAGGTTGCATATTTTTTAAGGAACATTGCCAAGATAGATGCACAGGATATTAAAAGCTACGAATTCAAATCATACTTATCAATCATTAAGAAAAGCGATTTAGTCATTGCATTCTCACAAAGTGGTGAGACTGCCGATACCATTGAGGCAATAGAGGGATTGAAAAAGAAAGGGTGTAAAGTTGCAAGCATTGTTAATATGTTCGGAACTACAATAAGTAGAATATCTGACTACGAGTTCTACACAAATGCAGGCCCAGAAATATGCGTAGCCTCAACCAAAGTCTTCACAGCTCAATGTGCATGGGGTTATCTCCTTGCAATGAGTGTTGCAAGAAAGTACAAACAGGCCCAGAGTAATATTAAAAAACTAACAAAAGAGCTAAGTAAGCTATATGGGAAGAAGACTTTCTTACAGACCTGGTCGGTTGGCAAATTAATGAAAAAGAGAGAGCATGCTTTCATACTGGGCAAGGGGGAGAACTCCTGTATTGCCCTAGAAGGTGCTTTGAAAATTAAGGAGATATCGTACAAGCATGTTGAGGGTTTTGCAGCTGGAGAGCTAAAGCACGGCGTTATAGCCCTAATTGAGAAGGGTACTGTGGTGTTTGGAATACTGCCAGAGAAAAAGTATAGCGAGAGTAATGATTTAATTAGTGCAATGGAGCAGGTAAAGGCTAGGGGTGCCCTTACAATAGGGATAGGTTCAAAGGATTTTCAGAAGAACAAGGTATTTGATAAGTATATTGTTACACCACAGATTGATAATATTTCTAGTATAGGGAATGTTATTCCATTCCAACTTATCTCATATTACCTATCACTTGAATTAGGGAATAATATAGATAAACCAAGGAATCTTGCAAAGTCTGTTACAGTAAAATAAGGGTTGTTAAAAAGAAAAAATGGTAGGTACCTTTTTGTTAAAAAATTAAGATACCTACCATAGGTTGAGTTTGAGTTATTAGAGCCAGCCATCGGCTGTAAAAAATGCGAAAGTGCCCAAGGCATGCTCTGCAGTAATGTTCGGACACAAGAGGTCCTTTCTGTTAGGATGTTTTTCAAAAGTCTTTCTGTCGACAATTAGGAAAACATCCTTTTGTGGAGATGGGAGCGAGGCTAGTGGAAAAAGATCTTCTCTTGCAATGGGATAGTATTTTCTACCTATATGCAAATCTCCTCTAAGAAGATTGATAAAGGTTGTATTACTATCACCTTCCTGAAGAACAGTTATGAATCCTAAGATTCCGGATAGATGATAGTCATATATTAGTTTTCTCATCCCAATACCCCGTACACTCTCTTAGGTTCCTTAATAGGGAGAAGCCCCAGTTTTCCACCTGTTAAATCGCATTTTACTGCGATACACAAATCTGGTCTGTTAAGAACTCTAGCTAGAGAGTACTCAACAATGTAATAGATGTTCTTTATTTTAGGAGGAACTCCCACAAAGAAATCATCTATTGAAAGATAGGCCGTATAGCCTGAACGAGGAATAACTAACGGACCCTTTCCATTTGCATATTCCTTACTACAAACAACAATGTCGTTTGCAGTTAAGTTTATGAACATCATTCCATGTTGATCTTTCACACCAACATACTTTTTCTGCCAGATAATTCTTTCAACATCTCTCAATTCAGACATTTTTGTCTCCTTTTTTCTTTTGTTAACGATCTCAACCCATAGTATTATACCATACCTTCCAACTAAAACTCAATTCTGCTAATATGAATATATGACTACTGATAATATTCCATCAACAGAAGAAAACAGAGAAAATGAAGAACTCACTGTTTCTCTCGTAACTCCCGGTACTCACTCTATCGAAATAAATCAATTCAATCAATTAATAAGGGAGAATCTTCCTCTTTCACCAGTAGTAGGGGCTGAAACATACAGTACGAAAAATATTCATCTTGATGATATTGAAGGATTAGATTCAAGAGAGGTTGGAAATACTTTAACCAGCAACCATATACATGAATCTAAAGATAGTATTGTGGTAACGGATGAATATTTAACATATACACGTGGTGTTAAGTTTGATGGTAAACAGATATTTGTTAGAAAGGGAACCTCATATGAGATATTAAAACCTGATCTTTCACATATTAGGGATGTCAAAGAGGCTAAGAAACACTGTGTGTATGAAAAAAGTCCTGATGGGAAGAAAAGAATGAAAGTATATAGATATAAGGATGGAAGACCAATACTTCAAGAAGATGGTAGACCAATTCCAATATTTCGTTCTAAGAAGTTAGAGTACTCATTAGTAGTAGGACAGAGAAAGGGAGAGATTGAGAATATGAGGAGATATTTTCAGATATATTTAGATAATCCAGAGAGGATATCATACGATGGACATTCTGTTGAAAAACACTCTTTTGATAGTATGGTTGCTCTTAAGATTCTCATGGGAGATAAATATATTGATTCTTCATACTACAAAATTGAACAAGAAGAGAGAAGAGAAGAGGATATGCAGAAGCCATTGCAATATAAGTTTGTGCTTTCTACAAATGAGATTATCACACTTCCAGGTAAACTCCAGGCAGAGAAATTAGTACATGTTGAAGTTGCAAGAGAGATGGCGAATGCTTTGAAAGAAAGGATTAATTCAGAGAGTAAGAAAGAGTGTAATAGGATAGGGAGGAATGTAATATCGTGGATTAAAGAGTTTTCTTCTGATGAACCATTACTGGGTATACTACTTTACAATGAGATTAAGTATATGCTTAAGTATGACTATAATCTTGATTACAATACAGAAAGGAAGTTTTTAATTACTGATATAGAAGATATACTTCCAGACGATGGTGTTAAAGATATAGATAGTGATAATACTGTTCCTAATAATATAATAGAGAAGATTAGAAATACATTTAAGTATGAGAAGGTAGGACAGAAGGATAGTAATTTAGAAGAGCTACTTCCTCTTGAGAGTAAGGTGGATGATGTTTTAGAATATTTAGAGAAGGAAGGGATAGGAAAGGATAGTAATATCATAGAGTATCTTAGATTGTCAGGAGGATTTAATAGAACTATTAGACCTGTGGTTGTTTTAAATTCCAGAAGAATAAATGAAAGAGAGATTTTGCCAACTACATCCATAACGACTTCATATTTGAAAGAGTATTACTACAATCAATTCATTGGGGAGTTTGGGAAGTATGTTGTTAGTAAATCTATGCAGGATACTATACTACAATCTGCTAGGGAGGGTAGGGAGGTTTTAGATGATATGTTGTTGGGTGTAGGGGAGGATAGGAGTGAGGTTAAGAATATTAATATACTTGATGGTAGGTGGATTGATAGGTTAGCAGATCAGTTTCCTAAGGCATTGAATATAGATAAGGATACGATAGAGAGGTTTGCGTTGGTTGCTAAGTCTTAAAAAGATCTTAATAATATAGTATAATTATATATGGGTATGGTGGATGTAGCTCAACTGGTTAGAGCGCTGGTTTGTGGCACCAGAGGTTGTGGGTTCAAGTCCCATCTTCCACCCCATTCTTATAACTCATCCTGTAACTTATCTTATTCTCATAATCATTTTGTTTAACTAATTCATAATAGAATTTATCATTTAGTCTTGCCTTCACTACACCTTGATTTTCTAATTTTTCCTTAGATGTTTTGTTAATAAAATTAAATAAATCCTTTTTATACAAAGTATCTTTATTACCTTCTAAATGCTCACCTTTACTCTCAACGATATAGACAAAATCTAGTTTCCCATCCTCATCCTTCTTTGCTACTACAAAGTCAGGTCTAACCTTATCTTTTTGCCATCCTTGAATTGCATACCAACCTTTACTTGCTTTATTTCTAACCCACCAGATGGTGTTCTTCTGTCTTTCTAAATGCTTTGCAACATCAAGCTCTAGTCCGTTTATGCTTGTAATATCAAAATCTTCATATAGGTAATATTTGTATGGGTTATGCGGATAATCTTTGATTTTATCTTGCTCTGGTAACCTGAAACCAATTTCCTTGTCGCTAACTGCTATTACAAGTGTTTTGTCATCAACCATCCTGTTGAATATCTCTTTTTCTTGGACTCTTTTGATATTTTCAAATGCCTTGATAATTTCAGAAATGATAAAACCATTATATTTACCTAAATCTTTTTCGTCTTTTACCTTCTTAACAAGTAAATTGAACAACCTTTCGGAAATATATCTTGATACAAAGGCATTTTCGATATAATCGTTTAATCTTCTTGTTAAGTATTCTGTATCGAAGTTAACATCACTAAACCTTACCTCACTACTGATACTTTCAGTAATAGTTCCCTCATCCATACCAACCTTTATAAGTGTTGTTTCAAAGGTTTGATTGCCAATTAAAGGAACAATACCATCTGTTATTGCTTCCAAATCGACTCCCTCATAGTCAATCTTTGGTTTAATATCTACACTATAGTTAAACTCTCTATATAAACTATTCCTCTCTTTTATTAGCCATATTGGAAGGTATAAACTTTCAGGATATTTTTCTTTTAGCTCTCTCTTAATCTTTACTACCTTTGTTACAGATTCGCTTGTTTCAGTTTCAGTATTAATACTGTATTTTGCCAAATCATCAAGTCCTTCATTTTTAAATCCGTTCTTGATAGTAGTTAAAATATTTTGAGTATGTCCATTACAGTAATAAATGTAGCTCTCATCTAAGATTGGAGTACCTGTTTTTTTACCAAAGGGTTGCCTTAAGACTCTTCCTACCAGCTGAGTTACACTTGTATTTGAATTTACATTAGGGATTATTCCTAAAATATATGCAAATGGACAATCCCAACCTTCTTTTAATGCGTCTTTCGTAATGATATACCTAATTGGGCATCCTCTTGAAAGTAAATCTATATTTTCAATATCATTTACACTACTTGTTTTAATCGCAATTTCTTCATCGGGAACACCTATCTCCTTCAGATATTCCTTAACATCTTCACTATGCACAAAACCCTTTCCTCTCTGCTCTTTACCTGTCCTCTCCACCTGTATCAATGCAATAGGTCTGATGTATTGACCTGAATTACTGTCGAAATCTTTAGCAACTTTTTCTATCTTTTCCCTATAATCCTTAATCTCTTTTGTCATTGTTTGCCAGTCTTCGTTGCTTGTTGGAGCTATTATGTTCATATCCAACTTAACCATTTCTGCATCTTTTAGTTCTTGCCCTGTTACTGAAACCAATACATTCATACCTGCCTTTGGTGTAGCAGAAAAGCCCACTACCATAGATGGATTTAATCCATTTACTGTTTCAATTGCTTTTGGTGAAAATACTTTGTGTATTTCATCAATGATAATTAGTGGTCTAGTTAGCCTTAATACATTACCTAGACTGGTTTTAACCTGTGGCATAAAAGAATTAACACCTTGAAAGACATCAAGGTTAGGAACTTTTTCTAATAGCTCGTAATGTAAGTCATACCTATTATCTTGTGGGAAGAAAGAGTTGTATGAACCACTATCCATAAATACCTTAAGACTTTCCTTGGTAGTCCTATTCACTGATTGAATCATAAGCATAAGAACAACAAGATTCTCTTCTACATCCTCCGTTCTTAATTCTTGATTCTTTTCTACAATTAATGTATGTCCAGCACTTGCTTGATCTAACAATTGCCTGTATGGATCTGCTTTGTCTCTTAACCTTTCAACAGTTTGAGAGTAGATAATTTCAGAAGGGACTATCCATACAATAAGTCCTGTTTTTCTTTTAGCAAATATATCTTGGTATTGCCTTATTGTCTCTACCGCCAAGAGGGTCTTACCGCCCCCTGTAGGAACTTTAATGCATAGTCGTGGATAGAACTCATTTAGACCATTTCTATCCATATCGGGGACTCTAGAAAGTCCTACCTTATTAAATGCTAGTTGAACCCAAGCATTAGGGTCTACATCTTTTAATAAACTTCTTACTTCAGATGCTGTTTCTAGGTAATCTTTTAGCTTTTTAGCTACTTTTGTTTGATACGGCTTGAATATCATAGCTACTTTTCTCTTTCAAATAGGTTATACGGAATACTTACAAATTTGATATTGAATTGCTCAAGGTATTCATCATCCATAAAACAGGCAGGTGCATATACAATCTTCTTGTTATCATTTCCCTTGGATATTTCTTTTGCCCATTCAAAGGTTATCGCCATTTTCTTAAGTTCTTCCATATCGGGAGTGTAGAGTAGGTATACTTCTGTGTGGTCTACCTTTCCTGCTAGATATTTCTTTTCGTCAATATCTTTATCTTTTGGTGATTGTCCTGTTGCTAGGTAATAAACATATTTTGCTAATTGTTTATATGTAGGCAATTGCCCTGATAGTATTGTTTCTGCATCTATTGGTTGTCCAACTCTTTTATATTCAAAGCCAATATCTTTATTTTTTAATTTCTTTTCTATTACTTTTATTACTCTTTCTCGTGTTATATCCCGTGTTATATTTTTATTTGGTTCTTTTTCACTATTTTCTGGCATTTGAATAAGTATGAATTTTCTATTACCACCATCTTCTTCATTTAACTCTAATACTGCTTGTGCTGTAGTTCCTGAACCTGCAAATGCATCTAGGATAATTGCATCACCCTTTGTTGCATTAGATACAATATCCTTTATTAGTTGTGTCGGTTTTGGTGTATCAAAAAGTTTTTTCCCAAAAATATCTTTTATTTCCTCTGTTGCTACCTCTGTTAGATATTTATTATCTGAAAAAAGATTCTTCGGTTTTATTCTTCTATCTTCACTATAGTAGTCTTTTACATAAACGGTTTCTTCCGCTCCACACACTAATCGATATATTTTATCTTTTGCAAATTCTTTCGACCAAATCCACCTTCCGTCATCACCATTTGGTAGTTTAGGATATATTTCTCTTAAATTAGCATCGTATTCTAGCTGAATAGAGCCATCATCTCTTTTATATAATGGATAGAAACAACCTGGGCTATCTTTCCTCCTTTGCCCTGCCCCTTTCTTTCTAAAAAGTCCATCTACCTTGTATAAACCATACTCGTCTTCTTTATTGTAACGCTTTATATAATCCTCATCTGGCTCTAAACCTGTAAAGGCGTTAGTCTCTGCTCTTCTTTTGTAGCATAAAATATAATCTAAACAAGTCGAATAGCCTTCCTTACTACCTAATCCATTTTTGCTTCTTTGAATCGTAATTTCTGTGATGAAATTCTCTTCTCCAAATATCTCATTCATCAATATTCTTAAATGATAAGATTCGTTTTCATCTATTGAGATATAAATAACTCCATCGTCTGAAAGAAGTTCTCTTAAGAGTTTTAATCGAGGTGTCATCATACTTAACCATTTATCGTGTCTTGTTAAGTCATCCTGTGCAATTTCTTTACCAATCCACTCTTTTATTAGAGGACTGTTTACATTATCGTTGTATACCCATCCTTCCTTTCCTGTATTGTAAGGCGGGTCTATGTATATACATTTAATCTTTCCTGTATATTGTGGTAATAAACTCTTCAATGCAGGTAAATTATCACCTTCAACTATCAAGTTTCCATCTGCTTTATCCTGTTTATATGAGAGTTTCTCATCTAAATCTAAAGTATGGTATGGAACTGACATATGATGATTCCATATTATGTTTTTACCCTTAAATTGTAGAGTTGCCATATTTCTTACTTTCTTCTAAGAATTTATTTAGGTCTTGGACATCTATTCTGTATTGTTTACCGATTTTATAAGCAGATAGCTTATTTGCCTTTATCCATCTAAATACAGTTAAATAGGAAACCTTTAATAATTGAGCTATTTCGTCAATAGTATAGAATTTTGAAACAGTTACCTCGTCTTCATTCATCTTTATCATTATTTAACATAATAAAGAAATATGCAAGAGAAGAAATAGGAAATTAATGAATTATCTTACAAAGGAGAGAGTAATAGTTGTCCTGAACATAGGTATATTAAATCTTTCATCAACCAATATTGAAGAAATTTTCCTTTCAAAACCAAATTCATTACTAACTACATTTACACCTATCTATTAAATCTCTCATATACCTGTTTTGCTAACATTACTGCATAATCTATCTGTTCTTCATCTGTAATTGCATATTCTGTAATATGTTTACCATAATGTTTATGACTATTCTTCTGATATTCTGTAACTCTTTTAGGATCATCTAAATCTTTTGGTTCTACTCTATACAATTCTAATACCAACTTACTCTTATACGTATGAATATCGAATATGACAGTATTATCTATCTTAAAACCTATATAAACCTTTTTAGGGTCAACAACTATTCTAGAATCAATTTCCAACAATCTCTCGCTAAGTAAATCATAAAGTTCTCGCATATCATCCCAACCACTCCTAAAATGATCCTCTATTGTATATCTTTTAACCTCTCTTGCTATCTGCTCTACTTCCTGATTATTTGAGATAGTATCAATAGATTCGCTATTATCACTTGCAATCAACTGATTGTAGGAGAGTAAGCCTCCTTCATACTCCTGTATTTCCCACAATTCAATAGGTAAATCTCTAAAGTTAATTGCATTCTGTTGATGTGTAGTAAAGGATGGAGCTACAAACAGAACTCTCGTTTGAGACCAATCTACATTATCTCGACTAAGAGTCTCATTTAATCTATCATTGTACTCAAGTATGAAATCTGCTTTATTATTAAGCATTAATGAAAGATATGCAAACCCCTGATCTATAACAGAAAAAGCTCTATTCTTTTTGTATTCAATAATAACAAATGATTTTGTTTCATTATCAAATGCTAATGTATCAATCCGCAAATTATTAAGCTGAAATTCACTAGCTACTAACTGTAATCCAAATACTGTTTCTAAGTTCTGCTCTGTGATTGTCTGGATATCTCTTTCTAGATTAATTCTTTTTTGTATTACTCCAGTTAACCTACCATTACTTTTTCTAAATAGTGCCATTATTTAATATTTAAAAGTATATTATATATGGTATTAAGTATATCCCTTTAGACTTAGAAACTCAAAGAATTATACAAGACCTACACACCCTATAGTGTTCTTAGTCCAATTGTGGTATAATGTATATAGTATAGAACTAAACAGTTCTTACGCACATTAAAAATCAAACAGTATAATCACATAGTTGCAAAAAAGGAGAAAAAATGCCAACTACAAATATTTTCAATTTAGGAGTAAGCCTACCAATCGTTTTAGGGATAATCATAGTTATTATCCTCGCAGCTTCCTATGTAAGAGTCCCTCCCGATAAGTTGCTAATTGTTAGTGGCTTACGAAGAAGGTCAATTACTGGAAAAGCAACATTTGTAATTCCTTTCCTAGAAAGGAAAGACTACTTGTCATTAAAAATGATGAGCGTCGATGTAAAAACGTCTACTTATGTGCCTACCAATGATTACATCAACATCATGGTAGATGGAGCTGTGAAGATCAAGATCGGGATAACTCCAGAAATGGTTGAACTCGCGGGGCAAAACTTCCTTAATATGGGGGAAGAAGAAATCGTGAACATCGTAAAAGATGTCTTAGAAGCCAATATGAGGGAAATCATTGGACAAATGAAACTCCAAGAGATGGTCGTCGACCGAAAAACTTTTGGAGAAAAAGTCTTAGAAAATGCCGTTCCGGATCTTCAAAATATGGGTTTAGAGATAGTAGCTTTCAACATCCAAAATTTCAATGATGAGAATAATCTTATCAAAGATTTAGGTATTGATAATACCGAACAAATCAAGAAGGTTGCTGCTATTGCAAAAGCCAATGCAAAGAAAGAAGTTGACATTGAAACAGCAAGAGCTGAAAAAGCAGCAAACGATGAACGTGTCTTAGCAGATACAGAAATCGCAAGAAGAAACAACGAGCTTGAAATCGAGAAAGCCGAGCTGAAAATTCTTGCTGACAAGAAGAATGCAGAAGCTGATCTCGCCTTCGAAACTCGTAGGGAAGAGGGACGTAAAAGACTAGAAGAAATGACAGCCGAAGCTAATAGAACAAAGACCGAAAAGATGATTGAGGTCCGACAAAATGAGCTTCAAGCTGAAGTCAACAACAAAGCTGATGCTGACCTCTACAAGAGAACGAAAGAAGCTGAGGCAAACCTAATCGAACAAAAGAAAGAAGCTGAGGCAATACAGCTAAAAGCAAACGCCGAAGCTGAGGCAATCAGGACTAAGGGTCAAGCGGAAGCTGATGCAGCAAGAGCACTTGCTTTAGCAGAGGCAGAAGGAATCTTGAAAAAAGCGGAAGCTATGAAACAATTTGGGGAAGCCGCGATCATTGAAATGTTCGTCAAGGTTTTGCCTGAAGTAGCAAAGAATACTGCTGAACCTCTCAGTAAAGTGAATAGTATCACAATGTTTGGTGAGGGAAACTCAACTAAACTGATAAAAGATATTACTAATACAGGACAGCAGATCATTGAAGGTTTTGGAAAAGGCCTAGGAATTGACTTGCCTGAGATGTTGCAAAGTTTCCTTGGTGGGTCTAAAACCTCCATTCCATCCAAAACAGAAACACTAGAATAACTCTAGTAAAAAGAAGATAAAAATACTGTTTGATTAAACAAAGTGGTGAGATATATTCTCAAAAACATATGTCTCA
>ENA-UOOK01006449-UOOK01006449.1-fermentation-metagenome-genome-assembly--contig:-NODE-6449-length-11216-cov-8.643401_pt1 | contig 11216 bp, 8 predicted proteins | sample MGYA00245777_ERZ724023 | MGnify/ENA primary metagenome ERZ724023 (study PRJEB28704, sample SAMN03018312) | fermentation metagenome | biome: anthropogenic terrestrial biome; feature: soil; material... | reverse complement strand
TTTTCATTTGACCTAACGATAGCAGTTTAGTAACATTTTAGCTGAACTAATGCGTTCATATTGACATTTGTAAGCAGAATGTGTAAAATTAAGAAAACTTGTAAAGTTTCTTATTTAGAAAGGTGGGATCCAGTAAATAACGAAACAGTTCAACAAAACCAAAAGAGCTTTTTTCATAGGTCAAGGAGGAGTTGAGTATGAAAAGCAAATTAATTAAATCAATTGGAAGTGTCTTATTGCTTTTAGCAATTATGACAGGCGTGGTCTACGCCTTTTCGCTGGGTTCAACGGACGGCACCTGGGGTCAGATTGACTACCTGCTCGAATCGGCTTGCACCGATGCTCCGGATTTGTTTTTCTCGGAGTATGTCTATGATCAGAGGAATACTAACACCGATCGGTTGGCGCTTGAAATCTACAACGGTACCGGCAGCGCGGTGGATATATCTGATTATAAGGTGCGGTTGTACTACTCTAACAGTAGTAGCTATTATGATGTAGTACTTACTGGAGGAAGCTTACTTGATCAGGATGTCTGGGTGTTGGTCAGTGATAACGCAACTAGTTTTACGACTGAAGAAGATCAGGTGCTCGACGATAATGAAGACTATGCCACGATCGTCTTACTCAAAGGCACCGATGTTATCGATGTGATCGGTAGTTATAGCACTCCAACTACCGTCCCCAGCGGGAAGAACGACCGCACCTTCCGAAGAAATGTAGGCGTGTGCGCGGGTGACACTGATGGTGATACAACTTATGCTGAGTGGGCTATTACTTCCAGCGCAAACTATTCCGATCTTGGGGTTTATACGGGAAGCGACCAGTTGCCCGGTGCAGATGGTGCCACCTGCGATGCCTACGGTCGCGCTACAAACAGCGCGTACAACATTCATGATGTGGTCGGTGTTATTTACAACAGAAACGTTGGTCCGGGTGGAGAAAACGAACGTTGGGCGCGGAACGCGAGTGTATGCGCCGGCGATGTTGACGGTGACATACTCTTTTACAACGATACCAACTTTGGCAGCTGGACGTATACATCAGGCACGCCAGATTACACCGGTTTCGGCACTTACACCAATACCTGCGGTTCTAATCTTCCCGGCTTGATTATCTCTGAATACGCTTACCAGGTAATTGGAGGAAACAACAACGATCGCATCGCGATTGAAATCTATAATGGCACCGGTGCCACTGTGAACCTCAGTACATTTAAGCTGTTATTGTTCACAAACGACCGGGATTTCACAGAAGTACAGTTGAATAGTGTCAATCTGGCAAACGGTGGCAGGTATGTCGTCGCGAATACCGCAGGCGCATCCATGGTTACTGAACAGCAGATCTTTACTGAAACCACCGACAATCACAGAACTGTTGTCTTGATCGAAAATTATACGGAGCAGGTTATCGACGCGATGAACGCTGATGCTGCTGAATATCTGGCAATTCAAGGCGTATCCCTAACCGATGAAAACCAGGTGCGCTATGGACAGGTCAGTGGGGGTTGTCCCTCTACCGTAGCGGGATTTGCTAATCAGAGTGGCTTTGGCTTTGAAGGGATCGAAGTCAACCAAAGCGGACTGGCAGAAGGCGAACCCTTCCCGGTTGGTCGTTTCTGCCACTACAACAATCCGATTAACGCTGGCAACGCGATGGAACAGGTTCCCTTCACTCTGACCATCAATAACATCGCCTGTGATGCCGGCTGGCATATTGATGATGGCGTTGATGACCTCAGTTTTACCTATATCACCAATCTGGATGAGACCTCCAACGGTTCACAACCCTGCGAGTATGGTCCTGGAGATCCAGGTTGGCCAACTGGCATGGCAGCCGGCTCAGCATATCCCAATATTGCTGGAGACATCGGACCAAACCGAAATGGCTGCGCCGATATGGTTAACTTCACTGCCGCCGCGAGCACGCAGGAGTTTACCTGTGTGAATACTGCCAACCCTACGCACACAGTCGACTATACCGTCTCGATTCTGGGCTTCACTCCGACCCAGGCGGGTGGTGTTTGCCCCAGCGAGCCGGTCGGTGAAGTGTCCTTCAACCGCATCTACACGGCTGAAACAGCCAAGAACTGCTTCTGCGTCTATGCCGCCTACACACGCGGGCAGATCACACCGGTGACGCTCTACAATTTCTCCGCGCAGAACGCGGAGGGAGGCATTCTCGTTTCCTGGGAGACCATGACCGAAACCAATAACCTCGGTTTCAATATCATGCGTGCCGAGAGCGTGGACGGAGAGCAAACCCAGGTAAACCCGGAACTGATCATGAGCGAGGTCGCCCCTGGTGACGCCTTTGGCGCTTATTACGAATACCTGGACGAGACTGTGGAAACAGGCAAGACCTACTATTACTGGCTGATCGACGTTCCGCTCAACAGCATTGACCTGCCCGGTGTTTACGGTCCGGTCATGGTTGAGAGACAGTAAACGAGATTGAAGAATAATGGCTTTGCTCCCGGCGTTATGTTGTGAGCAAAGCCAGGTTGTCACAACCCATTTTGAGACCTGGCTGGCACGCTCGGGAGAAATTCCAGGAGGTAGTTTTGTTAACGAACGAAGAAAGTTACGCACGGAACCCTGATTTTATCTATCGAAAGGTGATCGAAGAGACAATCCTTGTGCCGGTGCACATGAACGTGGCAGAAATGGACTGCATTTACACCTTGAATGAAATTGGGGCGTTTATCTGGGAACAGCTCGATACCCCGCTTTCGAAGGTGCAGTTACATCAGACTATGCTGGATGCCTTTGACGTTGAACCCGATGTGCTTCAGGCAGACTTGCAGGAGTTTCTGAACGAACTGCTTGAAATTGGCGCAGTGAAACGAGCTGAAGGATGAATTGCCTTAATTTGCCTGAATTTGCCTTTGATGAGTGGGGAGAAGTGCTCCTCAGACCTCTCAATGGCAAAAGGTATCCGCTCGCGGCTGAATTTGAGCTGACCGAACGGTGCAACCAGGCGTGTAAACACTGTTTTATCAACCAGCCAGCCGGCAGTATGCTGGCACGCCGTGGGGAGCTGACCACGATCCAGGTGAAAGACGTGTTAGATCAGATCGCCGAAGCCGGCTGCCTGCATTTGCTTCTTACCGGCGGAGAGCCGCTGCTCAGACCGGATTTTCCTGAAATTTACCTGCATGCCCGCCGCAGGGGTATGCTGACCATGGTTTTCACCAACGGCACCATGCTAACCCCTGAAATCATCAAAATTTTCCAGGAATCACCACCGGTTTTGGTGGAGGTATCCGTCTATGGTGCCACCAGGCAAACCTACGAGTATGTCACCGGTCTGCCGGGCTCGTATGATCGCTTTATCAATGGCTTAAAGCTGTTGAAAGAAAGCGGATTGCGGGCTGCGACCAAGTCGGCATTGCTCAGTCTGAACAGGCACGAACTGACCTTAATGCAAACGCTGGCAGATGAGCTGGGCTTACCTTTCCGCTACGACGGTTCGATGTGGCCACGGGTTGATGGGGCTGACAAGCCGCTGGATTATCGCCTGAGCATCGAAGAGATGATCGAGCTGGACAATCTGGACCCTGAACGTATGCAGGCATGGATGGACACCTATGTCTATAGCAAAGATCTGCAAATGCGCAGCAACCAATATATATTCAATTGCGGCGCTGGCTATCGATCGTTCCACATTGACAGCGCCGGTCAGTTGAGCGCTTGCATGATGGCGCGAAAGCCTTCATTCAGCATTCCGGAGCTGGGCTTTGAGACTGCCTGGGCAAATCTGGGCGAATTTCGGATGACAGAGCGAACAAAATATGTTGCCTGCCAGGATTGTTCCGCCTCGGGAATGTGTGCGCAGTGCCCGGGCTGGTCGCAGCTGGTTCATGATGATAATGAAACTATTGTTGATTATATCTGTCAGCTTACAAAAACACGAGAACAAATTATCAGTTATAATTTAATGGATATTAAAGAGGAGTAATATTATGGAGAAAAAGCAGTACACAAAACCAACCGTCAACAAGGTAAAATTTGTCTCAAAAAACACAATCTTGGGTTTCTGTCACAGCAGCCCTAACATGTTCCCCAATGACGGCCTGACTTTCTGCCAACAGACCCAGGGAGGCTGCGCGAATCCCCCGACACAGCCATAAGCGATGTAACGATCGTTAATGATAAATTGCGATGAGTTAATTACTTATAGGTTAAGTGATTAACTCATCGTTTTTTTTAAAGGTTTATGGACAAAAAGATTTTGATACTATCGGTTGCTGGTCTCTCTCTTGAAATATCTGCCGGAAGGGAAGAATATTCTTTTGATTATTCTCCCTGCCATCTGAAGTTCCTTGAAGATCACGAAAGCTTTGATCATTCAAACTCATCCCCAGATCGATTGTACCTGGAGCTTGAGGATACGCCGATATCGCCCCAGTCAGAATTGACCAGGCTGCAATGTCAGAATGAGATCTGGGAATTGTGGCGGGATAAGCGCGAAAATTTTGTTTTTACCCAGCCAAAACAGGAACCCCAGCGCTGGGTATTCATTGAACCTGAATTTGAACGAGGGAAGATCGTCGGGGATTTTAATGCCCACCAGGGAAGTTTCGAATTTCCCTTGCAATATCTTGATATTGTCATCTACTCGAATTGGCTGGCGAAATATAGTGACCTGATTTTGCATGCCTCAGGGTTTGCCTTGCAGGGTGAGGGCTATTGTTTTCTTGGAGACTCTGGTGTGGGCAAGTCGACGCTGGTGCGAGACCTGGCGAAGCATGAAGACCTGACTGTGCTGGGGGAAGACCAGATCGTTTTGCGAAAAATTGACCAGAAGTTTATGGTTTTTGGCACCCCCTGGCATGAAACAGCCAAAATGTGTTCACCAATGGGTGTGCCTTTGAAAAAAGTATTCTTCCTGAACCGGCAGGCAGCCCTGCCGCTCACAAGCCTTTCTGGCGATGAAGCCGTGGTCAGGATTTTGCAAACCGCCTTTTATCCAATTTACAGACCAGAGGTAATTGGTGGAATCATCGCTCGGCTGGGAGAATTGTCAGGCAAGGCAGGTTTTTTCGAACTGGCTTATGAGCGTGGAACTGACGTGTTATCCGAAATATTGAATGCCTGATTGCAGGAATTTTGTTTAGCTGGACTTCAGCGCGCTTGAATCACACCGGAGGAAAAATGAATAACCGAATGAAAACTATCTTTGCATCTGTTTTGATGCTGGTCTTGTTGCTCACCCAATCTGTCCCGATCCGGGCAGAAGAAGGGTTGGACCAGGCACGGTCGCAGATAATTGCCACCACACCGGCTTCGATTACCTTCGCTGTTTCTTTTCCGGTTGATGAGCTTGTTTTGGAAGAAATTCAGGCGGATGGAAAAGAATTCACAACTGTGGAGCTTGCCGGTTTCGCGAACACGAGCGTGGAGGGCGCCCCGCAGCTGCCTGTGTTTACCGAAGTGCTGGGTGTGCCCTTTGACAGTGAAGTTAAGTTGACGATAACACCTGGCAGAGAGCGAACAATAAAAATTGACGCGCCGGTCGTGCCTGTGATTACCGAAAAAATTGAGCCAAGCCTCAGCCAGCTTGCGGCTGGTGAGTGGAGCGATGTGGCGACTCAATATCTGACAGTGACGGACCCCCGTTTTTACAAGAGCGCGGAGGTGTATCCTGCAACTCTGGGTGAAATCAGCAATGATGCGATTCTGCGCTCGCAGCGGCTGGTCAGCATTTCGCTCCACCCGGTGCGGTACAATGTGGCGAAAAATGAATTGAGCCTGGTTGAAAGCCTGACCGTCGGGGTCGAATTTGTTGGTTCAATTGCAGAGAGCCAGGCTGGGGAGTACCTTGAAGCAGCGGTCTATGAGGACTTGTTTGAAAATAACCTTTTGAACTACGAACAAGCAAAAACCTGGCGGCAGGACCCTACCAGTCAGCCAGTGATCAGCCAAACCCTTTGGTCTCCCCCTGACCCGGGGTGGCGCATCAAGGTGCGGGAGACCGGCATGCACAAACTGACCTTCTCGGAGCTGCAGGCGGCGGGAATTCCAGTAGAGACAATCGACCTGGCGACAATAAAAATGTTCCACCTTGGCGAAGAGATGGCGATATCGGTTGTGCCTGGTGAAGGCATAACCTTTTATGGTGAGGCGATTGAGAGTAAGTACACTGCTGATAATATTTATTGGCTGACTTACGGCGGCAACGCGGGTTTACGCATGCAAACGATTGATGGAACCCCTGGCACGGCATCTGTGCCCGAATCGCACCTGACCGTTGAACATTATGAGCAGGATAACTGGAATCGCAGCCTGGTGGAAGGAGGCGACGATTTTGAACGTTATTTTTGGATAGATGTTCAGCGAAACAAGGAGTGGAATTATCAATTCTTGCTCGACCATCGCCACCATGGAGATTTGACCCTAAGAGTCAATCTGGCTGGTTACATCCAGGAGATTGAGGTGAATCCCGACCACCGTGCCGGAATTTTCATCAATGGAACCCAGGTTGGAGATGTAAGCTGGGATGGATTTGCGACCATGCAGACGGAGATGACAGTTCCTGCCGCGCTGCTCCTCAATGGCGCGAACACAATTACCATCCGTGCCTTAACGACCGCGCATACATTTGATATGTTTTTTATTGACTGGTTTGAAATAGAATATGAGCGCAATTTCGCGTCTGAATCGGGAAGGCTGGACTTTTCGTTTGACACCACTGGTGCCAGGAAATTCACCATTAGCGGATTCAACACCAACCAGGTGAACATCTTTGATGTCACCGATCCGCTGCTCGTAAAAAAGATTGATCATGTACAGGTGAACCCGGAAGGGAGCAGTTTCTCAGCAGTATTTGAAAACACGATCACAGCCCCCAGAGGCTTTGCCGCGCTTGAGTCGAATGTATATCTTTCAGTGTTTGACTTTGAACGGGATACCCCATCAAATTTAGGGGCAGCAAGCAACGGCGCGGACTACCTGATGATCGCGCATGCCGCTTTTCTGGAAACTGCTGAGGATTTACAAACCCAGAAAACAGCCCAGGGGCTGCGCACGGAACTGATTGATGTTCAGGATATTTATGATCAGTTTGGTTATGGGATTGTCGATATCCATGCGATTCGTGGTTTTATCGCCTATGCGTATTCAAACTGGGCTGCCCCGGCACCGTCGTATGTGCTCATGATCAGCGACGGGCACTTTGACCCAAAGAACAATGAAGGATATGGCAGAACCAGCTTTATCCCGCCTTTCCTCGCCTTTTCTGACATTAAGATGGGAGAAACAGCATCGGACAACCGTTATGTCGCCATCGTTGGGAACGATAGTATGCCGGATTTGATGCTTGGTCGTCTCTCGGTAAACACAACGGCGGAAGCTGAGGCGTTCATCAGCAAAATCATCGCTTATGAAAACGACCCCCCTGCCGGCGATTGGAAACAGCAGGTGCTCGCCATCACCGACAGACCAGAGGTGGGGGCGCATTATCCGAACATCTCTGACAGCTTATTAAGAGACTATTTGCCATCAGAACCCTATGGCGTAGAAAAGGTGTATTTCAAATGGACGCATATGGACCTTGAGGAAGCCCGCGCCGCGATTATCGCAGGGTTCAACAGCGGAAAGTTTTTGGTGAACTATATCGGTCATGCCGGTTATAACTTGTGGGGTAACGACAACTTATTTGAGATAAGAAACATTCTCACGCTTGACCCCCAGGACAAGCTGCCCATTGTTGTCACCATGACCTGTTTGGAAGGTACCTATACCTCACCACGCCCATATGCGGCAAATTACCAGGGTGGTGTCTATGAGGCGGTGGGCGAGGTGATTACCAGGACTGAAGGCAGAGGAGCTGTTGCCAGCTGGTCGCCAACGGGTTGGGGGAAGGTTGTCGGGCACGACTTCCTTGACCGCGGATTTTTCAAGGCAATCTACCAGGACGGCGCATACCTGGTCGGTCAGGCGGTTAATTCCGGGCTGCTCAACCTCTGGGCAACTGGAAAAGACCTTGATTTGCTCGATAACTACCTGCTTTTCGGGGACCCTGCCATGCGGATGCAGCTGAGCCTGACAGCAGTCAGGGATCAGTATGTTGTCAATGAGGATAACGTCCTGAATGTGCCGGTTGGGCAAGGGGTTTTGAGCAACGACATCAACCCGGGCAACAAGCCATTAACCGCAATTTTGGTTGATGATGTTTATGAAGGCAGCCTGGCGCTTTCTGAGGATGGATCTTTCGTGTACACGCCAGCCCCTGATTATCATGGTGTTGATTCCTTTAGTTACAGGATTTTTGATGGCAATAATTACTCGAATACGGTTAGCGTGCAAATCAGAATTAATCCTGTTAATGATCCGCCTTTCGCTCATGACAAGTTTGTGGTTACAGGAATAAACACGCCGGTGGATATTGAGCTGACAGCGACAGATGATGGCGATGGCGGTTCCTCGTTGCGTAATGGCTTGACTTTTGAAGTGCTGACCCAACCAACTCAGGGGATGTTGAGTGGTGAGGCGCCTTACCTGATCTATACACCGAACCACGACTATACGGGTGATGATATTTTTACTTTCAAGGCGAATGACGGCGAATATGACAGCAATATTGCCATAGTGAAAATCATGATCGGTCAGCAGCTATTTCTGCCGCTGATATGGCGATAGATGAATAATCGTCATTGACCGAATTTGTATGCCAGGGCGACGATTTTATCCAGATTATTCTGGATTATGCCCTCAATTTCTGCGGCGATTTCGGCGCAAGGCTCCCCGGTGACGTAGGGATCGGGGATACTGTAGGATATGCCTGCGAGCTCGCTGAGCAAAAAGGTTCTGCTGCGAAGTTTTGGGAAATCGAGCAAAATCGATTCAACTTGCCCCTGTTCCATCACCAGGAATAAATCGATCTTTTCCCGGTGGATTCCCTCGATCCCTTTTGATTGATGCGAGCTGAGGTCAAGCCCACGTTTTTTGGCTTCGATGATTGCTTCGTGGGTTGCCGGAGACAATTTGTCCACCCACGACCCGGCGCTTTCGACGATCCATTCTCCTGGAATATTGCGCGTAGTCAAAAGATTCCTGAACATCACCTCTGCTAATGGTGAGCGAAATTGATTTTTTGTGCAGATAAAGACAATTCTTGGCAAGTTATCCTCATCCCCAGAAATTAACTGGTCAGTTAAGACTTTGGGTTTCGGCGTTGATACTTATCGAAAAAGCTGCCCAGTTTAACAACTCTCTTTTCAGCCGCCTCTTCTTCGTTTTCATCGGGAACAATCGATTCTGAATGGTAGGAATAATGGTTGCTATAGGGTGAGTAGTAGTTGTAACCGCCATAGTAAAACTCGCGATTGCGTGGAATTTTGTTCGCGACCACACCAAGGACCCGCGAGCCAATCCGGCGCAGTTCTTCAACCGGTCGGACAACAGCCAGCGCTCTCGTCTGACCGGGGATGACGACGATAATAACACCGTCCACCTTGGTGGAGAGGATCTGTGGATCAGAAACGATCATGGGTGGGGCGTCAAAGACCACAAAATCGAACTTCGCTTCCAATTCCTGGATCAGCTTCGTCATTCGCGCACTCCCGAGCAGCTCCGCCGGATTGGGAGGGATCGTACCGCAGGTGATGATTGAAAGACCGTCCACCTTCTCGTATGGCTTGACCACATCGTCGATCGTCAGCTTTCCTGTAACCACATCGCTCAATCCGATTCGGTTGGGTTTGCTGAATTGAATGTGAATCTTCGGCTGCCTCATGTCGGCATCGACGATAACGACATTCTTTCCGCTTTGGGCCTGAACGGTTGCCAGGTTTGAAGCGATGGTCGATTTGCCTTCCTGCTCGCTGGAACTGGTGAACATCACAGTTTTAATTGGTTCATCAACTGAAGAATATTCCAGGTTGGTGCGTAAAGACCTGAAAGCCTCTGCTACTGGCGACCTGGGATTCCTGGCTACATACGTGCCGAGCGCTTCGTCTCTCTTTCGTGGATTTTGCTTTAATTCTCCGATAAAACCGATGACAGGCACGCCTAACAAATCTTTGATCTCATCCGGGGTTTTCAGACTATCGTCCAGGAATTCGATCAGGAAAACAATTCCCGCAATGAGAATTAAGCCAATTGCTGCGCCCAATACTGTTGATTGCATCGGCTTTGGAGAGATTGGTGAATTCGGCTTCACAGCAGTTTCCACCTGCATAACCGTAGGAGTGTTTTGTGCTTTGGTAAGTTTGAGCGTTTCCAGGTTGTTGATACTGGTGATATAAATTTGTTGATAGAGGTTGAGAGTGGTCCGCAATCGGTCCAGGTCGGATGGTGTCGATTCAGAAGCTTTCGGTGCCTGACCGAGCACCACGAGCTGGGTATAAATATCCTGGTAAAGGTTTAGGATTGGCTGGATTTCGGCGAGTTTCGTTTGATAGGCGGCAAGTTGCTGCTGGTCAGCAAGAGACTCGGATTCGGGATCAATGGAGGCAATATCTGCGTTCAGATTATTAATCTGGGACTGCACATCAGACATTTGCTGTTGGACGCTTGCGATTTGCTTTTCCACCACTTCAGATGAAAGTTGGGTGATCTGCTCTTCGAGCACACTAATTTGATCTTCAGCCTGGTCGACGCGAGCCTGGAGGTTTTTTTCAGCGGCTTCGAACTGAACAGTTTGAAGCCTTTCGTTTTGATCGATCAGGATTTCAACCAAACCATTCGCGATTACGGCTGCTTTGAACGGATCGGTATCTTTCACAGTCAGAACTACAAACTTTGTATCACCAACCTGCGAAGCGGTAGCCTGCCCCTTCAGGACAGGAAAACCTAATTCATTGGATGCCTGGTAAAGAAGATCTTCAGAAGTCAGTAACTGCGCGTAGGTGCTGATCAGATCCTGGGTGTTCAGGTAAGAGTAATAGTCATAAGTGGTCTGTGCCGCAGGCAGGATCACGAAGCGAGCCTGAGCCTGGTAGACAGGTGTTTGCCGGCTGCTCAGATAATAACCGAGACCACCACCAATGACAGCGCCCAGGACAATGAGCCAAAGCCAATGTTTGATCGTCGAAAAGACTTGTTTAATATCCATAAACATTCCCCAGATTTAATGCAGCATTTAAAAAATGCTGTTCTTTGTATCCAAATCTGCCTAACACTTAAGCTTACCATAAATACGTAAACCTGCCTGATATACGCATTGACTCACAATTAAAGTAACTTTATCAGATAACGTTGCCTCATAATAGA
>ENA-UOOK01006448-UOOK01006448.1-fermentation-metagenome-genome-assembly--contig:-NODE-6448-length-11216-cov-65.786668_pt1 | contig 11216 bp, 11 predicted proteins | sample MGYA00245777_ERZ724023 | MGnify/ENA primary metagenome ERZ724023 (study PRJEB28704, sample SAMN03018312) | fermentation metagenome | biome: anthropogenic terrestrial biome; feature: soil... | reverse complement strand
CCGGTCAACGGGTCCAGTTTCACATTTAACTGAAGAAAAGTGTGCTCGCTAGACAGATCATAACCTCCATTCCTCTGGCCTGAGCAGCTACGGCGCAACCCCGAGGGAAGACTAGGTAGTGCATTGTTTTATCGGGGTCTGTCAAATATTTTGCACCTCTAAGATACAAAATTACAGTCTGTAATTCAAAATGCCAAGGCTACCCATCGGAAGTTCTTTTAATACATGCCCATCGCGAAATACGCAGCATCCCCCTTTGGCTCTATTTTCATCCTCAACATAGCTATTTGTCATCAATACTGGAACCTGGATTTTTTTTACTTGGAGGGCATATTCTTCTCTCTCACCATTTTCCCATTTGTCTACAGAGTAATCGACATACAGTGGCCACAAAACACAATCTGCCTTCAATTGCTTAATCGAATCAATATGCTTGTCATTCCACAAGTCTCCGCATATAGCCGTTGTGAACTTTTTACCTTTGTAGTTAAAGAGTGAAAAACCATTACCTTCTTTATAATATCTATGATCTGCTATAGGTTCTTTCCAGCCAGGTGAGATTCTGCGATAATTACTCAGTATTTCACCGTTATCGGAAATAACCAAATTACTACTATAAATAGTCCCGTCATCCTTCTCAATATATCCAAAAGAAAGGCCGATCCCATAACTTGTCGCAAACTCCCTTAATGAAAGTATGATTTCATCATTTTGAGCACAAGCTCTTGACAAGTCTTTATGATATTCCCAGGATAATCCCTCAAATCCATGCAAGAAGGATTCCCCAAAGCATATTAAATCAAACTTTTTCTTACTACACTCAATCAACCGTCTCTTTATTTGATTAACGTTATATTCAATATCTCCATCCCGGAAAAGTTCTGAAACTAGGCCGATTTTCATGAAATATGCCCTCCGAGTTTTATTTGTTTTACAGAGCCATGCGCTCACTACAACTAACTCGATATCCATTAGATCTTTTAGCTTCTGAACATCTGCTTCCAAAAACCATTTATCCTTAGTACCTGTGAGCACTAGCACTTTCTCTTAGCAATGTCGGTAACATGTACAGCCAGTGGTGTATAGCAGATATGGCGTATAAGCTACTAAATCCTCAAATCCGTGGCGTGTCTCGCCCATATATTGCCACCTGAATCTCCCCTTAGATCCGGGACGGCTGCTATAAAAGCGCTTCAATCTGCTTTTTTGACTTCTGATCCAATATTCCGCCGGACAGCGCTTCCATGATAAAACCATCGATTTCGTCTGTTCGCAGACTCTTTCTGATGAGCATCAGAACGTTCAAGATGTCAAGCAGTATAGATGGACACGATCTTGCCCAACGACTGAATGCATTGACGTATTGTAATGAGCTTTGCATCGCTGAGCAATGCTAAGTATTCGTTGATAACGCCCTTGATGCGGTTTTCCGAATCCCATCTGGCGTTCTAAGCGCCCGGTATCTGATGTCATCATCTTTCAAGGCCAGCCATTCGACAAGATTAGCAATATCATCGCCGTTTAGACCTCTGGCGGCTTCCTGTAACGCATCTTTGTCAATGGCCAGGACGCTTTCAAAGATGATCATGTCTTATCCCCCTTGTCTAATTTCCATATTGTTCACTAAGGCTTATCTTTTTCAAGACGCCAATAATCCGCTAAGCGTTTTTGTAGCTATCTGCCTGCAGCATAAACATCTTAGCGTACTTCCCACCACGTTTCATGAGCTCATCGTGCGATCCTTCTTCCTCAATTTCACCGTTGTTTATAAATACAATTCTGTCACAGAATTTGCAGCTGGACATTCTGTGAGATATGTAGATGGCTGTCTTCTCACCGATCAGTTCATTGAATTTTTCGTAGACCTCTGACTCGGAAATCGGATCGAGCGAAGCCGTGGGTTCGTCCAGTAAAACCATGGGCGAGTCTTTGCAAATTGTCCTGGCGATAGCTATTTTCTGCAACTGCCCTCCGGAAAAGAAGGTTCCGTCTTTGTCTGAAGATTTGCCTATATATGTTTTCGTCTTTTGCGGAAGAGTATTTATGAACTCCAGAATCCCGGCTTTTTCAAGTGCCTGTTCCACCCGGCGTTCATCGTAATTTTCAAAGCCCACGTTGTCCGCCACCGTCAACTCAAATATCTTGAAATCCTGAAAAACAATGGCCAAAAGCCGGATATATTCTTTGTAATCAATATCGCTTATGTTTACCCCGTTAAGGAGTATTTCGCCCGAATCTGGCTTAAACAGCCGTGATAGCAACTTTATTAATGTCGTTTTTCCGGCTCCGTTTCGTCCGACGATGGAAAGCGTTTCACCGTTCCTAATTTTGAGATTCACGTTCTTCAAAATTGGCTTGTGTGTTTTCGGGTAACTGAAACTTACGTTTTTAAACTCTATCTCGATTTTATTATCCGAAACGCGAAGCTTTTTACCATTCTCGGCTTCGACGGGTGTTTCATTAAGCAGCATATAATCCTCAAGATAACGGCAGTTTTGACGCATTTCAGCAAATAGCCCTATGGTTTTTGAGGCTGCGCTTCCAAAGGTTGCGGCAGCTGAGATATACATTGAAAAGCTGCCAATAGAAATCGATTTTTGTATCGCCCGAACGCCTATGTACGCATAAACAACAAAATTCTGCAAAACGGCGAAAAAGTTTTTTACTCCCTCATAAAAATGGCGGTTCCTATAGAAAGGCTTTGCACGGTTTTTGAGTTCATTGCGGTCCCATTCACGAATACCGGACATAATAAACTCCGAAAGATCATTCAACCTGACATCTTTTGCTATATTGCGTTCTTCGGCGATCCTTATATTATAAACAAACACTTTGTTTGCTTGGATTGTATCTTTTTGAAGTATAATATCCTTTCTCTGAAACATTGAGTTAAAATAAGCACTGACGGCTAATACAAGCAAAACGCCGATTACCACGGTTAAATCAAACGTACATATCACGATAAGCGCGCTGGTAAGTGTAATTACGTTTTTCATAAACACGGGCACAGCCGAAAAGAAGGTATATAGTATTCCCCGATTAATAATGGGGGACATCGCGCGTTCCTTCAAATCGATAAAGTCGGGGCTTTCAAGCTTTTCATACGTCACACCCGATAGAAGAAGAGCGGTTCGGGCCTCGAACTCGTTGATAACTTCCTTATATTTTACATTGAGATAGCGTTCGCAACGTTTTGTAAGAAGGTTTACGGCAAAAGCTGTTCCCGCCGCTACGGCGATAAGCCAAACGAAAACGTCTAATCTCTGCTTGCCTAGAAGCTCATCAATGATATATTTGGGGAAGATTATTGCGATAAACGGAGCAACAGCACTGAGCACCGAAGAAATAAGAACGACAACAGGATAGGTTTTCGATATCTTAAGCGCTTTCTTTATAAAGTACATAAACACACGTACTTCTTTTTTAAGCTGATTCATCGCTCTCGCCGTCCTCCTTGTAATATTGCGCCTGAGCGTCAAACATTTCGCGATAGAGCCCGCCAAGCTTAATTAACTCGTCATGCGTTCCTATCTCGATTATTCCTCCGTTTCCTATCAGCGCAATTCTATCGCAAAAACGCGTACTCGCCAGTCTGTGAGAGACAAAAATCACAGTTTTTCCCCTGGAAATTTCCGCCAGTTCGTGATATAGGTTGTACTCCGCAATGGCGTCAAGCGCGGCGGTCGGCTCGTCCATGACAAGTATAGACCCGTTCTTATAAAGCGCCCTTGTTATCGCGATTTTCTGCCTTTCGCCTCCGGAAAAATCGATTCCGTCCTCACGAAGATATTTTAGAACCTGAGTATCATAGCCTTTCTCAAGCGACAAGAACTTTTCATAAAATCCCGACTTCTTCATGCTGTCTTCGAGCTTAAGTCTATCAAACTCCCCGCGCGTAAGAGTCAGGTTTTCGGCCAACGTTGTCGCAAACAACGTGATCTCCTGAAAAACGGCTGAAATAAGACTGCGGTAAGAGAATAAATCTAGCTCGCGGATGTTTTTGCCATTGAGGAATATTACGCCGCTTTCCGGTTCATATAGCCGCATCAAGAGTTTGACCAGGGTTGTCTTGCCCGCACCGTTAAGGCCGACAATCGCGAGCTTTTCACCAACATTTATTGTGAGATTCAGATTTTCATAAATGTATTTCTCTGATTTAGGGTACTTAAACCTGACATTTCTGAACTCTATCTCATAGCCGCCATCTTTTGCGGCTGGAACGGAATCTATTCCGCTTTTTGCTTTTTCGTCGTCAAGCTCCAGAAAACCGCGATATTCCAGCAACCGTTGCTCCTGCGAATGAACGAACGCTATATCTGTCGAAAGTTCCTGCATGATCACAGTAAAAGCCGCGACAGCCGTAAAAATCATTGTAAAGTCCGCTATGCTGATTTTGCCGTTTATCACTCCATAAACCAAAAATCCGTAAATCAAAAGATCACGAAGGAAAGAAAGGATAACGGCGAGGACTGAAACCTGAAAACCTCTAGCCTCAACCTTTTCGGTGAATGCGTTCTGTTTCCGGAAGTTCTGCTTGTACAGATCGACCAGCCAATTTGAGATGCCATAAATGCGAACATCCTTGCCAAACGCAAAATCATGCAAAACACGATTCAGGTACCGGTTTTTCCGGTCGAGAGGCGCGCGTTCTTTATCCATTTTAATTCTGAATTTATAAGCACCAAAGCTCGTAATGAACACGGTAACGATATTTACGGCGAGAAACAGAACCACCCAAGCGCTTAAGCGGAAAAGTATCCCGAAATAGAACGAGACCATCACAATATTCGCAGATATCTGGAAGAGTCTCATTAAGACTCCCTGAACACCTGTTGTATAGTTATTTGCGACCGACTCAAATATCCAGATTTTATTCAAAAACTCATCGTCTTCGAAAATCCTGTAGTCCAATTTTAGAACTTTCTCCATCATCATCCACAGGTGGGTCATACGTATTTCATGAAGGTTTGCTATATAAAAGCCTTTAATATATGCCAGAAAAAAGCTTGAAGTCCCCGCAACCATAAGGAAGTCAATGGCAATCTTGACAACCGCCTCAGTTCCCGCTTGATCAACCAGCGCTGATACAAGCTCTCTCGGCACGATAATTACTGTTAATGAAAAGGTGAGCGTCAGTATGATGTTTGCAAAGTAATAAAAGAGTAGTGATTTCCTGATTTTCCAAGCTGAGCTAAGCAGGAATATCAGGTTGCTTTTCATAAACTTGCTTTTCATTTTCCACATCCCAGTTAGTTGTTTGCTTTGAGATCACCTAAATACTTACAGGACAGATTCGCGTTTTCCATGCACGTTTCCTGCGTCCCACTTTAATGCCCCCCATTGTCAAGACGTAAATTTGGGGGATGACATTTTTACTGAAGACTTATACCATGACATTATCGCTGATTAAAGAAACAAGGCTATGGTTGAAAGGCGGTGATAGAAATGGTAATATTATATTTGAATTTTCCAAACACATTTTGTTTCAATAAAGGAACTTGGACAAATCAGGCAAAAAATCTGCGTGAATATTTCATGCGCGGCCTCATGGATTTCGTAAACCCGCCACATAAAGATTTGTTATGCAAGAGAGGAGATGGAAGAGACAATGGCAGAGACTATAATAGATTTGAATCATAAAACAAAACCCAAAGAAAATTTATTAATATTTTTTTTAATTTCATTAGGCGCGCAAATAGTAGCTTATCAAGTTCACGAGTTTGGGCATTATTTAGTTGGCATGATATTTGGCATAGAACAACGATTTGTGTTAACAGGAATAATGCATGAAGAATTATCTGGTTTGCATCAAGCGTTGTATAGTTTGGGTGGTCCGGTTATAACCTTTGTTCTGGCTGTACTATCGCTGATTTTATTAATAAGCTCAAAAAAAGAAAATTACTATTTGCTTTCATTCGTATATGCAAATTCACTTTTAAGAATACAGCCAATGGCAGATAGTTTGATCAGCAAGAGCATACAATATCAGGATGAATATAAAATTGCGAAAAGCTTAGGAATGTCTGGGCAACTATTATGCATTATTTCTTTAGTCGTATTTTCGGCTATATTTGCAGCGGCAATATGTTACTCAGGCAAGAGAAAGATATTAAAGGTCATTTTATCCATTTTTGCAAGTGGAGCTGCAGCAATTATAATCAATAATTTGGCGAAAATGTTATTCTATTAGCCAAACAAAGCTGTGTCATCGTTTAATACTTTAGAGATTTATGATGTCCAACCGTGTTTGTGGGGATTTGCTTGGGTCTGTCAAGATTACCGGCTGAAACAGCCCAAAAACCTCACGCTGAGTGCGTTGACTTGATGACGACGGTGCAGATAACTGAGACAAACAGAAGTAGTATTCAACAAGCCTAGAAAGGTGAAGGTTTTGTTATGAAAGATAATTATTATGCGCAAAACCTAAATGCACAAAAACTCTACCATGTATATCAAACGAAGCATGAGAGAATAAAGCAATACTTAGAGTCCGAAATTTCTTTTGTCAGAAAAAACCTCCTTGGAACGGAACGCATTTTGGAATTGGGGGCAGGGTACGGACGCATTGTAAAAGAATTGGCACCTAGTTGTAAAGAGATTATTGGCATTGATATTTCTGAGGATAATGTTATGTTTGGGAAAAACTATCTTGAAGGAATATCTAATGCAAAACTAATTGTCATGGATGCACATAATCTTAAACTTGAAGGCTTGTTCGATGTAGTGCTATGTCTGCAAAATGGATTATCAGCGATGAAAGCCGAGCCAATCAGTTACATAAGCAAGCTTATGAATCTGTTGGCAAAAGGTGGAAAAGCATTCTTTAGTAGCTATAGCCCGCAATTTTGGGAACACCGACTTACATGGTTTCACGAACAGGCAGATAAAGGACTGTTATGTGAAATTGATATGGATAAAACGAAAGATGGAGTCATCGTGTGCAAAGATGGTTTTCGAGCAGTAACTCATTCGCCAGAAGATATGGACACGTTTGGAAAGGCATCTGGTTTTTCATATGAGGTAACAGAGGTTGATAATTCAAGTGTTTTCCTTATAATCACCAAAGACACCAAAGTGCAAGTTTAATTGCCTTACAACATTTGTCAATCCTTATGGTTTAGGCGGCCAAACGCCGAATCTTTCCACCACGATGTGCAAAGTCTGTTTGTATGGATTTTCGGGCTGAATACTTTCCGTGTGGTTGAGGGTGCCTGTCAAGTAAATAACTTTCGCCCCAAAAAATCTGAAAACCTGCCTATAACTTTTTGCAGAGGACCTAAATGAATATCGTAATAATAATCAGACGTAAGCCAACCCTTCTCTTTATAATAATCATAATCATAAAGCCGTAAATCTGAGCTTTGAAGCCCTGAACGTGTCATTCTAAATGTCATTATCTTATACAGCGAAGGTTTGGCCAATTTTTCTTTGCTAAGCTTTTTATTAAATCGTCCTGCCAGGTTCATAATATTGGCTTTTAGTTTTTCAAGTTGTTTTTCTGGTATTGGCTCAGGGGTAATAACGGTTGTACCCTTAAGCACATCAAAACCTAAATTACGCCCTACACTTTCAAGGTATTTTTGAACTTGCTTCCCAAAGGGGATAAACTGTGTTCCAATAGCTGTGAAGGTTTTTTTGAAAAACCTTGGCCTATGATAGATAAATGCAATCCTGTCAATGAAATTCTTCATACGTCCTGAAATGTTAAACGCATAACTTGGACTTGCAAAAACAACACCATCTGACTCTTCCAGTTTTGCTATCAGCACATTTCGATCATCGTTATAAGGGCAGAATTGTTCGCCTTTATCAAAACATAACTTGCACCCACTGCAAAGCTCAAGATTATAGTCGTTCAGAAAGACGTACTCAAAATCAATATCCCGATATTTTCTTAAGTACTTTTCAAATTCCTGAACAGCTAAATAAGTTCCTTTTTTTCGAGCACTGCCAATAAACGCGGTTATTTTTTTCACAGTTAACCTCCTTATAGCCCATCGTGACCCGAAGCGGCAATGCTGGGATAGGCTGCTTAGCCTTCGTATTTGCCAATATAAGTTCCATCTTTGAGGCGTGCAAAATTCACTTGATCCAACGGGAGATTTTTGGCCTCCTGGTGTTCACAGGGATAGTTTTGGCATGCCGATCGCCGCACCAATACCCATCGCGGCCATTATTACTAAAGCTATGGTCCATCCAATCATTTTGCCTGTCCTCCGTCCTTTTCTTTCATTAACCTTTTTGTCTTTCAAATAAACCACTCCGCTCTTCGGCTTTTCTGCTTTTCTGCTTTTCTATAGATAATATTGACGTTGATTCCTTTCTGCGCCACAAAACTGTCTATTAGCCCTGGTGTGATATGTACCCGCAGATCCGCAGTGATCAGGATAGCTTCAATTCCCGGAACGGTTCCAAGCAATGATATTCCCTGATATAATCCAGCTACAAACAGGGCTGTCGAAAGCGCATCCGCAACCATCGAACTGTCCGCCACCACGGTTGCACTGATGAGTCCGGATTCCGAAGGGTATCCTGTGGCTGGGTTTATAATATGATGATATCTTTGACCATCGCTGCCAATGAAGTATCTCTGATAATCACCTGATGTAACCACCGATTTGCCTGCTATTGAAAACGCACCAATAAGGGCGTTTTCCTGCCGGGGATGACGTATACCAACCCTCCAAAAGGAACCGTCAGACTTTGTTCCGATCGTAGCCACATTGCCCCCGAAGTTGGAAAACCCCACTGCTTTGGTAAGGACTTCATAAGTCTCTATGCCAACGCCATTCCCCCACTCCCCGGCTGAGCGATTGATCCCGCTTATTTCGCTGTGGGGCCTGAATCTGCTTAACAGTTCTTCCAATCTGGTGGTTTCGGTGTTGGCGGCCGCCAGTGCCTCCGTGGCATTCTTCCCGTAGACTTGGTGGTTGATGACTGTGCCCATCCCGAATAGGGCAGATTCCGCAACCATGGCATCTTTCATTTTTTTGCTTCCTGTTCATCATTTAGCAGGGTTGATTCGGGGTTGGAGGGGCCCGAGCCTTTCAAACCGTTTATAACAAACTCGGTCACGTATTCCAGGATTTGCGGAAAGTACTGCAGCCCGATTTCTTCCTTGTGTGTATCAATATTGATTATGGCGCCAAAGATAGCCATGATCATCTCCGCGTCAATATCACCACGGAATTTACCTGCCTCTTGCCATTTCCTCACTACTTCTATGAAGCTGTCATATAGGAAATATGTGGCTTCAACCCCGTTTTGCTCTCGGTATACGCGCTCAATCTGATTAAAAACGTCTCTGTTGTACCACTCCCGCAAGATGGGATTTGCCAGCATGCCTTGAGTATTAAGTAGCATCATCTCCCGGATTACTTTTCCGGGTCGTTCATCGAGGTCAATAGAGGCCAAGACGTGCTTTTTCAGCTGCGCGTTTTCTGCCAGATAAATCTCCATAAAAAGTTGATCTTTCGATAAGTAGTAATTGTAAAAAGTACCTGTCGCCACCCCGGCCAGCTTTGTTATTTCAGCAACATTCGTATCCTTAAACCCTTTGGCGCTGAATAATTCTCTGGCGGAATTGTAGATCCGAATTCTTTTGTCGTTCATAATTGTGGTTTCCTCCTGCCAGCGATTTGAGATAGGAATACCTCGCGCATTTTACCATAAAATGAGTGGCTTCATATTACCGAATGAATAATATTTTAGTCATTCATATTTTATCATATGAAGATACCATGTCAAGGGGCAGTTAAGTGCCGTGCTCATTAATCATTCACAGAATATCATCGCCGCCCAGATTCTTGGCGGCTTCTGGCAGCGAATCCCTGTCAATGGTCATGATGCTGTCAAAGATGATCATGCCTTGCCCCCCAGTCTGATACAATGTTCATGATGCTCTCAAAGGTGATCATGTTTATATAAAAGCAACTGTGGATTAATCAGCGATTTTGCCTCTCGTTCATATATCCTGTCTTTTTCCTCCAAACGCCCTAATAGTAAAGGCGATCTGGGATCATGCAGTGTTTTATTTTTTTGAACCAATGGCTTGTTGGTATTTGCATAACAATAAGCGCAGTAATGGTGACAGGTATTATAAGCTCCGATGTCAATACTGGATACACAACCGCATTCTTTTCTTTGATTCTTGTCCTGATCCACAGTGATGTCTACGCCAATAATACGGGAGATCAGTTCGTCGTCAATACATTTCCCATGGTTTATTCCTATAGAACCCAACTCGATTCCCTCTGAGCATGTCTCCACTTTTATCTTGTATACGGCTGCGATTTCAACTAATTTCCCAGCAATTTCGATTATGTCATCTTGCCGAGGTTCCTTGACGTTTTTACCTTTCATATTTCTTTCTGTTTTCTTGTAAAGGTCAAGGAAGCTGATTACACACCTCTCTGTATAGCCAGAAAGTCTACTGGCAATATAATCGAAATAGTGATAATGATACTCCTTGGTAATTAGGTCGCTTATGATTATTGGATCGTATCTCCATATTACTCTATGACTCCCCAGCTTGTTGGCTAATTCGATAAAGCTCTTTATGAGTTCGGTTTTCCTGAGAACATTGCATTCGATTGTCTGATCATAGGGATTAAGGGTATACTGAAAATAGTAATTATAATCCTTAAGTGAATCTAAGCATGGTATCATTTTGCCAGGATCTTTTGTCCAGAAGACAATACAATCAACTACTTCTTTACTTAAATTAATCCTGCTCACTTGATGGTAGTTCATGGGGTTTCTTACGAGAGCAAAACCTTCTTTGAGACGATTAAAAAGCCATTCGCTATAGAAAGCAGGAATGTCGGTTCTCCGACTTGCACTAATGATCAATTTAGGTCACTTCCTGTATATGGCATAGTGGCTGTTCCTTTCAATGTGCGTTAAATATCTCTTACGCAGTTTTCTGCCCTCACCATTGTTTTCCTGCTATTGACAGACAAGACGCGGGGACGGTTCGGCGGTTCATGTGCCTTCTTGTTTTGCCATAAGGCAATACGCATGAACCGTCCCCGCGTCTATGTGAGCAGCGCAATGCCGCTCTTCGGTTATTCCGCTTCCCTTAATCGTTCTGCCAGAGTCATCCGACCAATTCCCTTCTTAATGACGCATTTTTGTAACCGATTAATGATCATGTTTTTCGTTATATAATAATATCCCAGTTGAATCAGGCTATAAAAGGCAATAACTATTAATGA
>ENA-UOOK01006446-UOOK01006446.1-fermentation-metagenome-genome-assembly--contig:-NODE-6446-length-11220-cov-3.272817_pt1 | contig 11220 bp, 10 predicted proteins | sample MGYA00245777_ERZ724023 | MGnify/ENA primary metagenome ERZ724023 (study PRJEB28704, sample SAMN03018312) | fermentation metagenome | biome: anthropogenic terrestrial biome; feature: soil; material... | reverse complement strand
ACTGTTTTCGTAATTACGTTCATCTAAAATTTAATACTTTATTGTTTTGACTAACCTCTAAAAGACTTTACCAAAGCGTTTCTTCAGTAAAAACCGAAGCAAAGATACCTAATTTATTACTTAATAAAGAAGAAAAGCGTATTTATTTATGTTTATTATCGGAAAATGACATCAATTATGTTCCCAGCAAGAGCAATACTGTCTTTTCACAAAGAAAATCCTGTCCGGTCAACAGAAGGAGGCTTACAGGAAAGAATCCGATCAAAAAAGTCATTTTTCAGAAGCACGCATTCTTGAAATTAGTCCCAGGCATGAGAAAAATGCAAGAATAATTTTGTAATCTGCTGCATTTACAGTAAATTTGCAAGAATAATCGACCTAACTCCAGGAGTTGGGAAGAAGGGCACAGTGAACGATTCCGGTGCAGATGAACACAATAAAACCTGAAAATGAAAATAGCTAAGTTCTTTACCACAATTGTCCTCGTCGGAGCAGCTCTGGCAGTCACCTCCTGTTCAAGCAAGAAATTCCATATAGAAGGCAATATCACAAATGCCAAAGACTCGATGCTGTATCTGGAGAACATCAGTCTGAACGGGCCGGTAAAAATCGACTCCATGAAACTCGATGAGAAAGGAGCCTTCGATTTTACGGAGAGTGCTGCCGACTCGGTATGTCCGAACTTCTATCGCCTGCGCATTGCCGGTCAGAGCATCAACCTTTCCATTGACTCCACAGAAACCGTTACCGTCAACGCCAGATGGCCCCAGATGTCCACACACTATACCGTCAAGGGTTCCGATGACTGTTCCCGTATCAAGGAACTTTCCCTCATGCAGATGCAGTTACAAGGGCAGATCAACGCCATTGCCCAGAACCCCTCTTTCGGTATCGACTCATCAGAAGTAGCCATCGGGAATCTCATTGACGCTTACAAGAATAAAGTAAAGATCCACTATATTTTCAAAGAGCCGATGAAGGCCTCCTCCTATTATGCCCTGTTCCAGACCGTTCAGATCGGCGGGCAGAACACCCTGATATTCAATCCGCAAGCCTCCAAGTCTGACGTCCAGGTGTTCGCCGCAGTAGCCACGAGTTGGGACACGTTTTATCCCGGTTCGCAGCGCGGCAAGAACTTGCACCAGATTGCCTTACAAGGAATGAAGAACATCCGTATCGTCGCTGCCCAGCAAGCCCAGAAACTTGCTTCCAGCCAGGTCAGCAATGCCGGGCTCATCGATCTACAGCTCCCGGACAACAAGAACCAGGTACAGACACTCTCCTCACTGAAAGGACAGGTAGTGATGCTCGATTTTCATCTCTTCGCAAGTGACCAGAGCATGCAAAGGATCATGTGGCTACGCGGCCTGTACGACAAATATCATAAAGCCGGTTTTGAGATCTACCAGGTGTCCGTAGACCCGGACGAATCTTTCTGGAGACAACAGACCGCATCTCTACCATGGATCTGTGTACGTGACCAAGGGGGAGTACAAGGACAGAGCCTGCAGGAATACAACGTGCAGACCATTCCGACTTACTTCCTCATAGACCGGAACAATGTGCTCCAGAAACGGGATGTGCAAGTCAAGAATATCGACCAAGAGATCCAGGCACTGTTGAAGCGATAACGCTACGCAAAGAATCGGTCAAGCCTTACTATCATGAACAAACCAATCTTACTGACCGGAATCCTCGCCATGATTATGGCCGGGACACAGGCAAAAGTCCGACTCCCCCATCTGCTGGGAGACGGGATGATCCTTCAACAACAGACGGACGCACGTCTCTGGGGATGGGACCAGCCGGGGAAGACCATTCGCGTATCCCCATCCTGGACCTCGCGGAAATATACTGTCAGAACCGGAAAAGACGGCAAATGGCAGTTGACCGTCAGGACGCCGCCAGCCAGTTATACTCCCCATTCCATCACGTTTGATGACGGAGAATCCACGACCCTCAAAGACATCCTGTCAGGCGAAGTATGGGTCTGTGCAGGACAGAGTAATATGGAGATCACCCTCAAAGGGTTTAATAATTGTCCGGTTAAAGGATATAATCAGGCTGTCCTGGGTGCCCTTCATCATCAAGGCATCCATTATGTGAAGATTCCGAGCGTGATGAGCATGAAACCTCTCGACGATGCAGACTGTATATGGAAGACCATCACCCCAAGTACCGTTGGAGACTGTTCTGCGGTGGGTTACTTTTTTGCACGACTCATCAGCAAGACACTGAATGAACCAGTAGGACTGATCATGGCCAATAAAGGAGGTACCCGCGTGGAAAGTTGGCTCGATGCCGATAATCTGAAGAGATACACCAGCGAGAGCCTGGATTCTATGACCAATGTCAGAAAATACGAAAGGAATGACTATCTCCGTCCACTGGTATGGGGGAACGGTACCTTCTGTCCTATCCTCAACTACACCGTAAAAGGTATTCTCTATTATCAGGGATGCTCGAATGTCGGTGACCCGTCAGGACAGTATGCCAAGCGCCTGGAAATACTTGTCAGCCAATGGCGGCGGGATTTCCGGCTCGGAGACATCCCCTTCTATTACGTACAGATCGCACCCTACTTCTATGGTGACAAAAAGGGAGATGCAGGAGCCAGGTTACGGGAAGACCAATGGAAAGCATCCAAGGTAATACGCGACTGCGGGCTGGTGTGCACGGATGACTGCGTCTACCCGTACGAGAGCCAGCAGATCCATCCCTGCCAGAAAAAGCCCGTCGGAGAGCGGCTGGCCCTTCAGGCTCTGAACAAGACTTACGGAATAAAAGCCCTATGGTGTGAGAGCCCCGAGTTCAAAGACTTGAAAATCAGTCATGATACCTGTTATATCCATCTCCAGAATGATTACGGTGCGATCAGCCGATATGAGGACCTCGAAGGTTTTGAGATCGCGGGAGCGGACAAGATTTTCCATCAAGCCCATGCTTCCTATTACTGGACGAAGGGGATCATTCTCACCTGTCCGGAAGTAAAGAATCCGGTAGCCGTACGCTATGCATTCCGCAACTGGGGGTACGGTAACGTCAAGAACCGTGCCCTGCTACCCCTCTTCCCTTTCAGGACCGACAACTGGGAATGAACAGATTTTAATCACTGATAGAATGCACCCTTTAGAAAAATTCAAGTATTGTCCTGTGTGTGGCTCTTCCTGCTTTGACGTGCAAGATGAAAAGAGCAAGAAATGCAAGCACTGCGGTTTCGAATATTTTCTGAACCCCAGTGCTTCTACCGCAGCTTTTATCATCAATCAAAGGAAAGAACTTCTCGTAGAAAGAAGAGGACGGGAACCGGAAAAGGGGACGCTGGACCTTCCAGGCGGGTTTACCGATATAGGAGAAACCGCTGAAGAGGGAATTGCCCGGGAAGTTTGGGAAGAGACTCACCTTAAACTCACCTCCACACAATATCTTTTCAGTTTGCCCAATATTTACCATTATTCAGGCATGGATATTCCCACACTTGACTTTTTCTTCAAGTGTGCGATCCGTGAAGGTCAGAGTCCCAAAGCTTCAGATGATGCGGCTGAACTGATATGGATACCGCTGAATGATTTGCACATAGACCAGTTTGGCCTGTCTTCTATCCGTCAGGCACTCCACCGGTTGCTGGATTAGCCGCGAACCGAACAAAACGATCTTTTCCTGCAAGTGCACCGTCTTCTTTATCCGACGTGCAAATGCAAGAAAGGATTTTCTATTCATGAAAACCAGACGATTTTCTGTTTTCTTCCATCTTCTCCCAGCTGCAATAGTTAATAGTTATAAATTACGCCTAAAAACATTAAAAAACGAAAAAATAATTTTATATAATAAGGTATAAGCCAAAACTTTGCTTATTTTTGCGCCCAAAATGAGACCTGTCAGCAAATGACAGACATCTGAGATCATTTCCGGCATTCTGCAAACAGTTTAAGGTAAAAAATCAACGACAAAAACGGTCTCAGAAATTGTGAATTTAATCTTGGAACAAAATCAGGAAGGAGAAGGCGAAGTGAGGAAAATCAGGCTTTCTGATCTATCTCACAAAAGCCATTATAAAACAATTAAAGAGCGAGATATGCAAGAAAATTTGGTTATCGTCGAGAGTCCCGCAAAAGCCCGGACCATCGAGAAGTTTTTAGGGAAAGACTACAAGGTAATGTCCTCTTACGGCCATATCCGTGACCTCAAGAAGAAAGAGCTCAGTATAGATAAGAAGACGATGGACCCTACCTACGAGATTCCGCCGGAAAAGAAAAAACTCGTAGCAGACTTGAAAGCAAACGTCAAAGATGCCAGGAAAGTATGGCTGGCATCTGATGAGGATCGTGAAGGAGAAGCCATCTCCTGGCATCTGTGTGAAGTATTGGGCCTGGATGAGGGCAAGACCAGCAGGATCGTATTCCATGAAATTACTAAACCTGCCATAATAGAAGCCATCAAGCACCCCCGCCATCTGGATATGAACCTGGTCAACGCCCAGCAGGCACGTCGCGTCCTGGACCGACTGGTAGGATTCAAACTCTCCCCCGTACTCTGGAGGAAAGTAAAACCTGCACTGAGTGCCGGCCGTGTCCAGAGTGTAGCCGTCAGACTGATCGTAGAACGGGAGAGAGAAATACAGAAATTCCAGAGCGAGCCTTATTATCGTGTCAACGCCATCTTTGCCCTTATCAGTCCTGATGGCAGCGCCTCCGAAGTAAAAGCTGAATTGAACAAACGCTTTAAGAAACACGAAGAGGTGTTAAAGTTTCTGGACCTTTGCAAGAATGCCACTTTCTCCGTGGAAGAGGTAACCAAGAAACCATTAAAGCGTACGCCAGCACCTCCTTTTACTACATCAACCTTACAGCAGGAAGCCGCCCGCAAACTCGGATTTACGGTCAGTCAGACCATGATGGTAGCCCAGCGGCTGTATGAAAGCGGGCAGATCACCTATATGCGAACCGATAGTGTCAACCTCTCCAGCCTGGCCATCAATACCAGCAAGGATGAGATCATCAAACTCTACGGAAAGGAATACAGCAAGCCCCGCAATTATGTCACTCACTCCAAGGGAGCCCAGGAAGCCCATGAGGCCATCCGCCCCACTTTTATGAGTAATGCAGAAATAGATGGCACCTCCCAGGAACGCCGCCTCTACGACCTGATCTGGAAACGTACGGCAGCCTCCCAGATGGCCGACGCACACATAGAGAAGACTACCGCAGGTATCTCCCTCAGCAACGCCAAGGAAAAATTTATTGCTAACGGGGAAGTCATTGCTTTCGACGGATTTTTGAAAGTTTATCATGAATCCACTGATGACGAGGACAACAGTGCCGAAGATTATGTTCACAGCCTGCCCGTCATGAAAGTCGGTGACCAACTAGAACGCCGTGAAGTTTCCGCCACTGAACGTTTCTCCCAGGCGCCGTTACGTTACACGGAAGCCTCACTGGTGAAGAAACTCGAAGAACTGGGCATCGGGCGTCCTTCTACATACGCCCCGACCATCTCTACCATCCAGCAACGCGGCTACGTGCAGAAAGGAGACCAGCCCGGCAAGGAACGCAACTACACAATAGACTCTTTGAAAGGGCTGCAGGTCAGCCAAAGGACGAAAACAGAGATGACAGGATCAGAAAAAGGCAAACTCGTCCCTACGGATGTAGGAATCGTCGTCAATGACTTTCTGATGAAAAACTTCCCGGAAATCATGGACTATAATTTCACCGCCAAGGTAGAACACCAGTTTGACCGCATCGCTGACGGGAAGGAAGAATGGCACACGATGATGAAAGATTTCGACAAGAAATTCGAACCCACCGTCACCGAGGTGATGAACGCCCGTAACGAGCATAAGGCCGGCGAGCGCCAACTGGGCATTGATCCCAAGAGCGGGAAGCCTGTATTTGTCAAGATCGGACGTTATGGCCCTGTCGTACAGATCGGCTCAGCCGAAGATAAGGAAAAACCACGTTTTTCCCAGATTCCAAAAGACAAGAGCATGGAGACGCTGACCCTCAGTGAAGCCCTGGATCTCTTCAAACTGCCACGGACAATAGGAGACTATGAGGGTACCCCCGTCACGATCGGTGCAGGACGGTTCGGCCCATATATCCTTCACAACAAGAAATATGTATCCATTCCAAAGGCAGACAATCCAATGACCATCACCCTGGATACCGCTGTCAGCCTCATCGAGGCCAAACGCGAAGCAGATAAAAAGCGTCATCTGAAATCATTTGATGAAGTCCCCGGACTGGAAGTCCTCAACGGACGTTACGGTCCTTACATCTCCTACGAGAGCAAGAACTACCGCATCCCGAAGGACCTTCATGACAAGGCAGCAGAACTGACCTCCGCACAATGTATGGATATTATCAAGAATGCTCCAGAGCCCCGTACGAAAACCCGGAAAGTCAAGAAGTAATACGAAGATGAAAGACGGAACGGATGAGTAAGGCGAACGAATGAAAAGAATCATCATCATCGGATATATGGGTGCAGGAAAGACTACTGTAGGCAAAGCACTTGCCACGGACCTGAACCGCCAGTTCTACGATCTGGACTGGTATATTGAAAGCAGGATGCGGAAAACGGTCAAACAACTCTTTGATGAACGTGGAGAGACCGGTTTCAGGCAGATTGAACATAACATGCTTCACGAGGTAGCCGAATTTGACCAGGTAATACTGAGTTGCGGCGGAGGCACCCCTTGTTTCTTTGATAATATGGACTATCTGAACCATCAAGGCGAGACCATTTATCTGAAAGCCACTCCGGAAGTACTCTACCGGCATCTGAAGATGGGAAAGACAGTACGCCCGCTCCTGCTCCACAAGACCCCTGAGGAAGTCCAGACCTTTATCCGGCAGCAACTTTCTGAGCGTGAACCGTTCTATCTGCAAGCTCAACATGTCCTGGACGTCAACTTGATGGACAATTACGAGAAAATCAAGATCACGGTGGACCAGTTAGAAAAAATGATAAAATAATTTTAAGTACCCGTTATCAGGAAATCTGATAAAAAACTTCTCTTTATCAAGCAATGAAAAAGTGGACGATTGAAGACTCGGAGGAACTCTATAACATCAAAGGATGGGGCACCTCTTACTTCGGCATCAACGAAAAAGGAGATGTCTATGTAACTCCTTGCAAGGACGGCACGCAGATTGATCTGCGTGATGTAATGAACGAATTGGCGCTTCGCGACGTCACGGCACCTGTCCTTCTCCGTTTTCCAGATATTCTGGACAGCCGTATCGAAAAGTTTGCAAACTGCTTTGCGAAATCAAAAAAAGAGTATGATTTCAAGGGACAGAACTATATCATCTATCCTATCAAAGTCAATCAGATGCAGCCCGTCGTAGAAGAGATCATCTCCCATGGGCAGAAATTCAACCTGGGACTGGAAGCAGGGTCAAAACCAGAACTGCATGCTGTGATTGCCGTACAGTGCCAGAGTGATTCTCTCATCATCTGCAATGGTTATAAAGACCAGAACTATATCGAGATGGCCATGCTTGCACAAAAAATGGGCAAGCATATTTTCATCGTTATTGAGAAACTGAACGAGCTCGACATTATCGCCAAGGTTGCCAAGGACTTGAATGTCAAACCCAACCTGGGCATCCGCATCAAACTTGCATCTACCGGATCAGGTAAATGGGAAGAGAGTGGCGGAGACGCTTCAAAATTCGGGTTGACTTCCTCAGAGATTCTGGAAGCCCTGAGGAAACTGGATGCGATGGGACTACACGACTGTCTCAGGTTAATTCATTTCCATATCGGCAGCCAGGTTACCAAAATCCGCCGTATTCAGGATGCCCTGCAGGAAGCCGCACAGTTCTACGTCAACCTCCATAAGATGGGCTATCATGTAGATTTTGTAGACTGCGGCGGCGGACTCGGGGTGGACTATGACGGCACTAGAAGTTCAAGCAGTGAAAGTTCCGTCAACTACTCCATTCAGGAATATGTCAATGACTGTGTCTACACCTTCGTCGACGCAGCGAACAAGAACCATATACCCCATCCGAATATCATTACGGAAAGTGGCCGCAGCCTTGCCGCACATCATTCCGTGCTGATCATCAACGTGCTGGAGACCGCCTCTCTGCCGGAAATGCCGGAAGAATTCGAGGCCAAGGAGACCGACCACCAACTCGTCAAAGACCTTTACGAAATCTGGGACAACCTGAATCCCCACTCGATGCTGGAAGACTGGCACGATGCAGAACAGATCAGAGATGATGCGCTGGAACTCTTCACCCACGGGATCATCAACCTGGAAACCAGGGCAGAGATCGAGAGTATGTACTGGAGTGTCTGCCATGAGATCAATAATATGGCCAAGACCATGAAGCATGTTCCGGATGAACTGCGCGGTCTGGACAAGATCCTGGCCGATAAATATTTCTGCAATTTCTCTCTCTTCCAAAGTCTCCCGGACAGTTGGGCTATTGACCAGCTCTTTCCAATCATGCCCATAGAAAGACTCAACGAAAAACCCACACGAAATGCGACCATACAAGACATCACCTGTGACAGTGACGGCAAGATTGCCAATTTTGTCAGCAACGATCATATCACCAATGTCCTCCCTCTCCATCCCCTAAAGAAGGGAGAGCCTTACTATCTGGGCGTATTCCTCGTGGGGGCATATCAGGAAATTTTAGGAGATATGCACAATCTCTTCGGAGATACCAATGCGGCTCATATTACCGTGAAGGACGGTCATTACAATATAGACCAGATCTATGACGGAGAGACCGTCTCAGACGTTCTAGGGTATGTGCAATACAATCCTAAGAAGCTCGTCAGGCAACTGGAACAGTGGGTCACCAAGAGCATGAAAGAAGGCAAGATCTCCCTGAAAGAGGGAAGAGAATTTCTCAATAACTATCGCAGTGGCCTCTACGGATACACCTATCTGGATTAGTCTGCCGGTCTCCTCGCTGGAAAGCACGAAGTACCGTCACCCTGCAGGAAGACCTCCCGTTTTCCAGACTACGATAAAATACTCGGAAAAATGAAGAAAGAACATCTGACAATCGTAAAAGTAGGCGGTGCCGTCGTGGAAGATCCGTCAAAATTTGAAGAATTCCTCACCTCTTTTACAGCCCTTCCCGGTCATAAAGTGCTGATCCATGGAGGAGGGCGTAGTGCTACAAAGATAGCTGCAGCCCTGGGCATCCAGAGCGAGATGGTGGAAGGCCGCCGTATCACGGATGCCAATATGTTACGAATCGTGACCATGGTCTACGGAGGTTTGGTCAACAAGAACCTGGTCGCCAGGCTACAAGCTATGGGACTCAATGCCTTAGGGCTGACAGGAGCCGATCTGGATATGATCCGCAGCCACAAACGCCCACTGGTCAACGGCATCAATTTCGGTTTCGTAGGAGACATAGAGCGGGTCAACGGTTATGCCCTGCAAAGCCTCATTGAACAAGGTATCCTGCCGGTAATAGCCCCTTTGACACACGATGGCAAGGGACAATTACTCAACACCAATGCCGATACCATCGCCGCGCAAACTGCCCAGGCCCTGGCAAGACTTTATGAGGTAACACTGGTCTACAGTTTTGAAAAAAATGGAGTACTCCGCGATCCAGAGAACAGCCACAGTGTCATCCCTAAAATTACCCGTTCTGATTTTGATCAATTCGTGAATGAAGGAACCGTGGCAAAAGGGATGATTCCCAAACTTCAGAATGCGCTCAACGCCGTAGACCAAGGAGTCAAGGAAGTCATTATTACCAAATATTCAGCCTTGAACGGACACCAGGGTACTCAGATCCTTTAATAACCGGATTCTCCGGTCATTTTAAGAAAAAGGAGTAGCTCATAAGTTAATGAATATTAAAATCGAGAGAAACTGCCGATTGACTGTAACTTTCAGTTAACCGAATCGTCATTGAATTAGAGAGGATGAAAAAGATTAGCTTTCGTAACGATGTGTTGCCGCTGAAGAATCAACTCTTCAGACTGGCGTTGCGCATCACTCTCAACCGAGAAGAAGCGGAAGACATCGTGCAAGATACGCTGATCAAAGTCTGGAACAACCGGGATAGATGGGAAGAATTAGACTCTATAGAAGCTTACTGCTACACCATCACCCGTAACCTTTCCCTCGACCGCCTCAAGCGGCAGGAGAACCAGACCGCCTCACTGGATGACGATACGGTAACCGAACAGGCAGACCATTCCTCCGATCCTTCAGAGAAAATGATTCAAGAAGACCGGATGGAAAGAGTAAAAGAAATTGTAGACACCTTACCGGAGAAGCAGCGGAGTTGCATACAACTTCGTGATTTTGAAGGAAAATCCTACAAAGAGATCGCCACGATTATGGATATTACCGAAGAACAGGTAAAGGTAAATCTCTTCCGCGGACGTCAGTACATTAAAAAGAAATATCAGGAACTCGACAAATATGGACTATAAGTACATTGAACAACTTTTGGAACGCTACTGGAAGTGCGAGACTACTCTCGAAGAAGAGGAGATTCTCCGTGCGTTCTACAGCCAGAAGGATGTTCCCGATGAACTTCTTCCGTACAAGGATCTTTTCTGCTATACGCAAAAAGAAATAAAGGCGGATGTTCTGGGGGACGATTTCGATCAGAAGGTGTTGTCGAAGACAGAGGGGACGAGAACAGTTAGTGCCCGTGTGATCACCATGCGGCAACGTCTGATGCCTCTGTTCAAGGCTGCTGCCATTGTCGCTATCCTCCTGACACTGGGCAACGCAGCCCAGGTGCCGTTCCGGGAAGAAAACAAACCGGCTGCAAGCACGACAGGCCCAAAGACCGTAAGAGGTGCTTCCGTGGCCATGGGAGCGGATACTGCCGTCATGGACAGTGTCCAGCAGAGTAATGTGGTGCCTAGCACTCCTACTCCTGCCGGTACGATATTGAAATAGAATTTTTCTATGCTTTCTCTATAAAAAAATCATGTTTAGTTAAAACAACAACTCTTGAAACTGTGAAGTTTCAATTCTCTCAAATTTTTCATAACATACTAACGTAGAAAGAGGGCCGCCAATCTCGTGAGATCTGACGGCCCTTCCTCTTTTTATAGGGATCCATGCCTGCGGACAGCAGACTCCGGCTCAAATAATATTGTTGATTTTTTAACGATAAGAAAGAGTCATAGTCACTGATTCTCACGGCCATAGTCAATTGTGACCGATATGGTGCATTGTATATTAAATTAAATATATATATTTGCATA